>ERZ773099.1307-NODE-1307-length-18616-cov-66.922633_pt1 | contig 18616 bp, 17 predicted proteins | sample MGYA00511120_ERZ773099 | MGnify/ENA primary metagenome ERZ773099 (study PRJEB29015, sample SAMEA2738012) | human oral metagenome | biome: human oral; feature: human-associated habitat; material: dental | place: China | collected 2104 ...
GTTCTATTTCCCTAAGAAGATGGACTTTGGTGAGCTGACTCAATCTCAGCTTGACCGGGCTGTGGATAGGATAAATAATAGACCACGAAAGCGCTTAGGTTACAGGACGCCCAGAGAGCTCATGAAGCGTAATAAGTGTCTAACCTAGTGTCAACTTTTGGATTGGAATGTAGGCGTCCTCATGGGCCAGCGAGATACGGAAAGCAATATAGTTCTTTCAATCTAATAACTAGTTTAAATGAAAAGACCGACATAATTAAAATCACTGGGGTGGAAAATGATTTAAGAACTAACTATGATGCCTTATGGATTAATCTGGTTTCTAGCTACCTAGACAATAACCCAGGCAATATGTGCAACAACGCTAGAAGAATATGTGGCAGTTTCACCGATTTTAACAAGATTAATATTAATGATTTTTGCGGCGGCAGCGATATTAAAAAGATGTTGGACGTAAACAGTCATGAGATTTCCGGTGAAGAAATGAGAGAGTCCGGAACTACTGCTATAAGACTTAAGCAATCCATCGAGCAGTTATTCTGCCAGAGAGGTTTTAAAGATCACTTTAAAAATCATTGGGATTTTGCTGAATCGATCGTTAACGCCAAGAAGGACAAATAATGTTTGGTGATGCATACTGGTCTATCTATAAGCGAATAGAGAAGGAAGCTATAGATTTATCCTACAACGTATATTTCGATGACAACCAACTACATACATTTTCAAACGGCATATTAGACTTGATATTAAGAATTAGTACAAATATTGAATCGTTATATGAGGAAATTTATCGCGACGAATTTCATAGCGAGAAAGGTACTATTTATTCCAAAATTAACAAAATAGGTAAACTCTTTTCGCTTGAAGAAAAAGTGATTCATATATCAAATAAAAACTTCCACTTCAGAAAACAGATGAAATCTATCAAGCCATTTGCGTACTGGTAAGAAATACCTCTATTTCCGCTGTGGCAACTCAGAGTGTATACGTAAGCAGAAAAGCGTCCGTGCGCAAGTATTTCTAGATCAATTCTATAAGAGATTAGAAACCTTGCACTTTGGCAAGAAAGAGCTAGCGTAGCTCTGTAAATACTTATCAGATTATATTAATGTCCGCTATGGCGAGCTATTTGAAGAAAAACTACGCGTAAATGCCGCTATTAAAGCTAAGAAGCGCAATCAGGGCGAATTAGCCCAGGCTTTTATCGACCTCGGCAAAGATGCGCCAGAAGAAGCCAAGAAGCTCGTGAAGAAACGAATGGAAGAATGTCGCGAAGCGATAACAGCTTTGCAGGCGGAGTGCGACGAGATTAACGGTAAAATCTTCGATCCAGACCAAGTTCAAGAAATCATGGAAGAACTTACGAACCAACTAATTCCACTGGCCGACAAGATGAAAAGTGCCGACTCCTGGCAGAAGGGCCAGTTAGTCCGAAATCTGGTTACGAACCTGCAAATTTCCAACAAAAATGAGGTCTCCTTCAGATGAAAGAAACCTCTTGAAAACGTCTTTAACCAAGCTCTTAAGGACGGAACTAGGTTTGGTGCGCCCGAGAAGACTTGAACTTCCACGTCGTAACCGACACATGCACCTCAAGCATGCCTGTCTACCAATTCCAGCACGAGCGCTCACTAGTCATTATACCATCCACCCCCTAGAAGCAAATAGTAAAAGTCGCTCCGCTGCCATACCGACTAGGGTTGTTCGTCGCCGATACTTTCGCACCCATCTGCTCCGCCAATCGGCTGGCCAAACTAAGCCCCAGCCCAAATCCTTCAGAATTACGTGACTCGTCTGCCCGATAAAATCGGTTAAAGACATTCGGCAGATCTTTGTCGGCTATACCGCTACCGTGATCCCGTACTGCCAGACTCTTCTTGCCATCGCTAATGATCTCGATTCGACTATTCTCCGGTGAGTACTTGATGGCATTATCAAGATATATATAGAGTATCTCTATCAGAGCATCGGCGTTAGCTACCAGCTTCAGCGACTTGCCGCCGAGCTGATCGTCTATCGTTATCTTTTTCGCCTCTGCCGTCGCTTGAACCCGGTCGATAGCTCGCCCAACCATTTCACTAGCATCAATTGCCGCCAGCTCCAGTTTACCGGAACCACTTAGCCTCAGCAGGGTGTCGGTCAGCTGACGTAGCTTATCTATCTCCTCGAGGTTACTCTTTAGCTGTTCTTTGTAGTCTGACTTCTTGGCTTCGTCATCACGTAGCAATACCTCGTTCTCCATCCGCATGGTAGCGAGCGGTGTCCTCAGCTCATGGCTGGCATCCGAGACAAACTGCGTCTCATCCTCCATCGCTTTCTCGATTGGCTTTAGCGTCCGTCGTGCCAGCAGGTAGGATGCCATTGCCCCAGCTATCAGGATGCCAACATTGATCCAGAAGAGACTAGCCCACACTTTGGTCTCAACATCGTGCACCCGGTGATTATAGACGTTAGCAAAGTCGCTCTCGACTCTCAGCTGGACGATGAGGTCGGGCGTCTTATAGGGACGCCTGATCTCACCCATAGCAGTCATGCCAATCCCCATTGAGAAGGATAGCGATACGACCATGATAATAATAGTGTAGATCGCTGTAAGTTTGACAGTAGCCTTATCAAATATCTTCATCATGACGCCGCTTCCAGCCGGTAGCCGAAGCCCCGGATCGTCTGGAGCAGCTCCGGTCCGGCAAATGGCTTATCGATCTTGCGTCTCAGCGATCCGACATGAGCTTCGACCGTATTAGGCAGAATATCAGCATCAAAATCCCAGACATGCCCGATCAACTTATCTTTGCTGATCGTCCGACCTTGGTTGCGCATTAGATATTCCAGGAGAGCATACTCAGTCGAAGTTAACTTGATCCGTTTCTTGCCTCGTCGTACTTCCGACCGGCTGGTATTCATCGTTAAATCTCCCACCTTAAGTACAGTGTCAACTGCGTCCGAGGGACGACGAAATAGCGCCCTGATCCGAGCCAGTAGCTCCTCAAAGCTGAACGGCTTCACCATGTAATCATCAGCCCCGGCGTCCAGCCCCTCTACTCGATTACGAATCTGCCCTTTAGCAGTCAAGACGATGACAGGCGTCCTAATTCCTTTGCTACGCACCTCCCGGATAATCTCCAGCCCCTCTTTACCCGGCAGCATCCGGTCGATAATCATCAGGTCGTATTCATCATGCAAAGCAGCCGCCAAGCCATCCTCGCCATCGTTATACACTTCGGTGGCATAGCTCTCCTGCCTAAGACCTCGACTCAGCGCATTGGCTAGCTTGGTTTCATCCTCGATAATCAAGACCTTCATCTTACCTCCTTTGTCACTTTACACTAGCATACTAAGCCGTGCTAGCTGAAGATTAGCTAAAGGCTATCCGCTCTCTCGTCACTAAAATAACTACCTTAGTAGCAGGTGGTTACTCAAATGATATCTGGTGGGGCAGAAGAGACTTGAACTCCCGACCTCTACAGTGTGAATGTAGCGCTCTAGCCAGCTGAGCTACCACCCCGGAATCCTAAGTGGTGGAGCACAGCGGATTCGAACCGCTCACCTCTTCGCTGCCAGCGAAGCGCTCTAGCCAAATGAGCTAGTGCCCCAAATGGTGGGTCGCAAGGGGCTCGAACCCCTGACCTCCTCGGTGTAAACGAGGCGCTCTAGCCAGCTGAGCTAGCAACCCATCTCCTCAGCTGTAGCTATCATAGCACATCGTCGCCCTAAAGCCGAAAATCTAGCAGACCACTCCGCCGCCCAGGCAAACCTGGTCGTCATAGATAACCACCGATTGTCCACTAGCCACAGCCCGCTCCGGCTCTTTCAGCGCCACGACCAACCGATCACCATCTTGCCACCTGACTGAGGCTGCTTTCAGCGGAGCACGATGACGTACTCTGACCAGATAGTCACCCTCTGCCACCGGCGCCTCGTTGATCCAACTTAGTTGCGATAAAGTCAGTTCGTTACGCCAGAATACTTCACTATCAAGCCGACGACTGACATAGACTATATTGCGCCCCATGTCTTTACCTACCACATAGTACGGCAAGCCTCCACCGACATTCAGTCCATGACGTTGTCCTAGGGTATAAAAGATCGCCCCGTCATGCTCGCCCACATGACAACCCGTCTCTTGGTCGATAATCTCGCCAGGCTCAGTCCGAATATATTGCCTGAGAAAGTCCCGCATATTCACGGTGCCGACAAAACAAATCCCCTGAGAGTCAGGTTTTCCAGCGGTGCTAAGCCCTAGCCGTTCGGCATCAGCCCGCACCTCGGTCTTAGTCTGATAACCGCCGAGAGGAAAGATAGTCTGAGCCACTGCCTCACCGGTGATCCGATATAGAAAATACGTTTGGTCTTTATCTTGGTTGGCCGCCCGCATTAGCCGGCTTCCCTGCGAGCGAGCATAGTGCCCCGTCGCAATTTGCTCTGCGCCGTCCTTAAGCGCCGCCTGGCGAAATAAGCCAAATTTAACCTCCTGATTACACATGATATCCGGGTTTGGTGTCCGACCTGCCTGATACTCCCCGATCATATAATCAACTACCAGCTGCTTATATTCATAACGAAAGTCAAATACTTTGAAGGGGATACCCAAATGAACCGCCACCCGCTTAGCATCAGCTAAGTCGTCAGCCCACGGACAACGCATACCGGGCACATCATTGATCCAATTCTGCATGTAGACACCTGTCACATCGTAGCCCCGTTGAACTAATAAAGCCGCCGCTAACGACGAGTCCACTCCACCCGACATACCGACGTAGACTCGGCTCATTCTGACTCTGCGTTCACTTTAGCGATGCCGAGTAGCTCAGTAATAGCGATAGCCCAACCACGCTTAGTTAAGAACCACTTATGCCACAGTTTGTCATTAGCCGGCATAGTCCGATAGTAAATTGTGTCATCGACATACTCAAAGTTGAGCTTAACTCTCTTAAGATGGTACGGACTGCTGACTAAGATAACATTCTTGGCTCGCAGTTCGTGCAAGATCTTGACTGTATTCTCAGCATTTTCTTTGGTGTCTCGACTCTTCTCCTCTACTGTAATCAGACGCTTGGGTATACCGGCCTCAATAGCTAGCCGTCGCATCGCCTCGGCGTTCGAAATGGAATCAGGATCGGCTGAGGCGCCGCTAAAGATAATGTGTCGAGCCCAGCCCGCCTTAAAGAGCCGAATAGCCATAATCGCTCGAGCTTCGGTGTCACCTCCACTGACTGCTACGATGGTATCCGCCGTGGTGCAGTTGTCTAATACCGAGGGAGCGACACAGGCCGACAGATCATCTTCATTCAAAACCCGGTTGATCGTACAGACGACTATCACTAATACCGCTACAATTGATCCGGCCAGCACTGCCAATTTACGTCCCATATCCCACCACCCCAAATTTGCTCTGCTCGCTGACGGCTCGTACGATCAGCTCGCTTGCTTGCGCTACATCGTCCTCAGTCGTTGGCCGACCGAACGACAAACGAAGCGACCCATCCACCTCAGCCTCACTTCGCCCCATAGCCAGCAAGACGTGGCTGCGACGCCCTTTGTTTGCGGCGCAAGCAGATCCTGTTGCCGCTTGCACTCCCAGCTCATCCAGAGCGAAGACCACTCTCTCGCCATCCACTCCGGCGATAGAAATATTGAGGATGGCGGGCGAATTATTGTCACTCTCGTTAAAACGAATACCCGCCAAATGCTTCATCAGGCTCTGCTTTAGACTCTGACGTAGCTGACCTAAGCGCCTGACCTCACTGCGACGACGCTCCTCCGCCAGCACCAGAGCCTTAGCGAAGCCAATGATACCGGCTACATTTTCCGTGCCGCCCCGTAGCCCCATCTCTTGGCCGCCACCGATGATCAAAGGTTTGAGCTTGACTCCCGCCCGGACATAGAGTAGCCCTACCTGCTTTGGGCCGTAGCACTTAGCCGCATTAAGAGTCAGCAAATCAACCCCCAGCCTGGCTACATTGAGATCCAGTAGTCCCGCCGCTTGCGAAGCGTCGCTATGTAGCAGGATCGGCTGAGCTACATTACGTTTTTGCCGATCAGCTCTCACTTGGTCTATGACCATGGCAATATCTTTTAGCGGCTGAACGACACCGGTCTCACCATTAACATAACCGACCGACACCAGACCAACCTCATCATCGATTGACTCCACCAGCTGCTTTAGCTCCACTCGACCATCAGACCGAACAGGCAAGATTATGCCACCTCCGGCCTGCACCGCATTAAGCACGGCCGGATGCTCCGTCGCCAGAGTTATCACCTTGCCTGAGACTCCATTTAGCGCCAGATTGACCGATTCAGTCGCTCCGGCAGTCATCACCACCTCAGCCGACCTGGCTCCAATGCAACGGGCCAGCTCAGACCTGGCTCGCTCAACATCTTGCCGTACTTGAGTCGCCGCAAGATATGGTGCCGACGGGTTGTAAAACTTATCAGTAAAATACGGCATCATCGCTCGGAGGACTCGCTCATCCACCGGGGTAGCCGCCGCATAATCTAAATAAACCATTACCTCTATGATACCACTAGATTACTCAGCCACCATATAACTCACCTCATCCAAGCACGACCGGGCTAGAGCCGGTTGTACCGCCCAAGTACCGACATAAACAACGCACGTCCTTTATCTACCCAAGCTATCTCTAGTCTGACGTCGATAGAGTAACCTGCTTATCCGCCCCTAGCGTCTGAGCCAAAACCTCATCATGGGTGGCGTAGATGATCGCTCCGGGATACTCCGCTAGAGCCCGCTCAATATTCTCTCTAGCCCGGATATCCAGATGGTTGGTTAGTTCATCAAGGATTATCAGATCAAGCCGATCCAAGATTAGCTTTAAGACCGCCATCTTAGTTAGTTGTCCTCGTGACAGCTGGTTAAGCGGCACCGCCACTGCAGTTGGACTTAGATCCATCGTCGAAGCAGCTTGGTAGATCTCGCTGGCCTCAGCATCTGCTTGGCTGAGTAGATTTCGCCCAAGGTCCGGTCCGTAGACACCCTGCGCCACGTAGCCATAGCGCACACCGGTCGTTATCTTGACAGTGCCGCCGTCCGGAGCCAGCTGACCGATAATAATTCGCAGCAAGGTCGTCTTACCCGTTCCATTGTTGCCAATGATTCTGACTCGCTCACCCGTTCGCACGGTAAAACTGATCTCTCGAAATAGGCTCTTCCGGTAACTCTTAGTCAAGCCGTCTACCGTTAAAATCCGGCGGTCGCCCAGCTGTTCAGCAGTAAAGTTAGCCCGATAGGCCTTACGTGCGGTCGGCTTCTCGATACCGGCCAGCTGATCCAGCCTGGTCTTGACAGCTCGAATTTCCTTGCCGGCTCTACTTTGCGTTGCGTTCTTTGCATTGTTAAAGCCCATTTTACTTTCGCACTTCAATCTGTCGAAACGCTTGTTCTCTGTCTTATGTGCTCGTGACCGAGCCACCGCCATGCGTTTATTCAAGCGTTTACGCTCCAACCTTGCCTTAGTATATTCTCCCCACTGCTCCATTTCAGCCTGTTTGATCCGTTCTTGATAGTCGCCGTAGTTGCCTCCATACAGTTGAGCTTTGCCGGCCTTGATCACCACCAAGCTGCTAGCCACAGCGTCAATGAAACGCCGATCGTGACTAACTATTATTGCCAAACCGTTAAATCGTCGTAGTTCGTCCACTAGCCATTGCCTCGCCTGAGCGTCCAGATTATTAGTCGGCTCGTCCAGCAACAAACAATCATGGTGAGCCTCGAATAGCTCCCTTAGCTTGGCTCGGACGACCTCTCCACCTGACAGGGTATCGTCATGGTGATCTTGTGGCAGATAGCCTACCCGTCCCGTCAACCGGATTGAACCATCGTCCGGAGTCAATTGACCGGCGATCAAACGTAGCAAGGTCGTCTTGCCCGTTCCGTTATCACCAATGATGGCTACCAGCCCCCGACCGGGAAGATTTAAGCTGAGTCGATCAAGTATCACCTCGCTACCATAAGAAAAAGATAAGTTAGAGATTTTAAGCATAGAACACCTTTCACAGATTAAACTAATTTGCCCCTAGTTGAGTGTTCTATAATTTCATACCCAGCATTATACCATATGCCGATACCGCTCAGCTTAAGTAACCCGGTGCTCATAGATCAAACCGACCGGACTTGGCCATAAAAAATAGCAGCCTCTTCTGAGGCTACTATTTTTATGCTAAAGATCTCTACCGATCTACTAGGCTTCGGCCGCAGTGTTGGGAGCTGCCGGCACAGGTGACTTGCCTTTATTCTTATTGGCAGTCGGTCGAGCCGGTTGGCCTGGCTGAGCAGGGTTGCCCGGAGTACCTGGGTTACCCGGCTGAGCAGGGTTACCGCCGCCGGCAATCTTCCTGTAGGTTACTACTACGGTCTTGTCGCTGTCCATAGCTATATTTAGGGTATCACCGGTCACATTAGCCACCGAACCATTGACCGTCACTTTGTCGATCTCGTAGCCGGGTTCCGGTGTGAAGACAACGGCCTCCATGCTACCTGCCGTAACGTTCGTCTTGCTGGGCGAGATCGTACCGTGACCACCGCTAACGCTGGTATTTAGGCTATATGTGGTCGGAAGCGGTGTACCGGACTTAAACATAGCCGCAACGTTGACCGGGCTGTCCGGCATGGTGAAGGTAGTAACCGGGCTGGTCTTACTGGCCAGATCGCTAAGATTAATACCTTCCAATACAGTCCAGGCATCAAACACCTGACCGGTCGGTGCGGGATCAGCCACTATCTGAATGGTTTGACCGGCCGCTGCTTGAACTACGGTAGTGCCACCCAGCTTAGCAACACCCCTAGACACCGTGATAGGATGCATACCACCCGCTCGAGCCGGTTGCGAAAGTGTCGAGACTACACCGAGCATCATCGCCGGCACCAACACCAGCGCCAGTAGCAGTGTCGCCAGCCTGCTTCGCTTCCTCGTACATGTTATTTTCATTTTTCCTCCTTTAGTCAGATATCGATCCGAGCCCCAATCCGACCCCGGATCTTAAACTTATCTCAAGTCGTAGTCAAATGTGTTAGCTATAGCTTAATCCGGCTACCCCCTTTACTCCTTATAACCTAAAACAGGCACTAACCCCGTTTATTCCAGTATAGCATAAAAGCTAACACCCTAGCCGAGCCCGGCATCAGGAGTTTACAGATGAAATATTCGTTCGACATTACCGGCCACCACTTCTGTCAGCTGCACTAGAGGCACACCTCGCACTTCAGCTAATCGCTCGGCAATCTGTCGGATGTATTTCGGTTGATTCGTCTTACCTCGATAAGGTACGGGCGCCAGATAAGGTGAATCGGTCTCTAGCACCACTCGATCAAGCGGAACGGTCCGATACACCTCCGCCAAGGTCGGGTCACGGTTAAAGGTGATAATACCGTTAACGCCGATACTCAAGTCACGCTTAAGCACCTGCTCGAGGTTGGCTTGACTGTCGGTAAAGGAATGCACCACTCCACTGACACCATGCGGAAAATTACTAAGTAGTGCCCAGAAATCAGCAAAGGCATCGCCGTAGTCACCGGATCGAACATGAAGCGACAGCGGCAAAGCATTGTCAAGCGACAACTGGATCAACGCTTCGAGAGCTTCCAATTGCTTGGCAGGTGGGACGGTGTCATAACAATAATCCAGCCCGACCTCGCCCACCGCCGCAATCACCCGCTTACTAGCGTCAATTAGTGTCTGCAACCGATCAATATCGCTAGGGCGAAAGTCACCCGCCTGATGAGGATAAATCCCTACACCGGCTCTGAGTATCAGCCCCTCGGGTTGACCTTGCTCCAGCGCATAGCGAACCGCCAGTTCACTATCCGCCGGGTCGCACCCCATGGTAATGATCTGGCTAACACCACTATCTAGAGCAGACGTCAGCACTTCGCTCGGATTCAGTGGGTAATCCGAGCTATGGATATGACAGTGCGTATCCGCCAGACATCCGGCCCTAGTCATGTTTAGCCGATTCACTGTGAAGATACTTTTTGGGGAAGATAATCGGCGTAGTCTCCGGCACGCTGTCACCCCCGACCGCCTGATGGAGCTGCTGGGCGGTATCAGGCAGGAAAGGTGATAGATATTTGGCTACCAGCAGCAACCCGTTAACCAATGTCGAGAATACCTGGTCTAGCCGAGCCTGCCTCTCTGACTTATCCTCCAGCTTTGCTACCTGCCAGGGCGCCGAACGTTCAATGTATTGGTTTAGCTCATGGACATACTCCATGATAGCCAGCACGGCATCATGCAGATTAAGTCCATCCATCGCCACCTTATAGTTACCTAGCAGAGTCTCCGCCTGGTCTTTCAGTTCATTATCATCGCTGACAAAGCTTAGATTGCCACCAAAGTACTTGCGAATCATGGCGATCACCCTGGCCAGCAAATTACCCAAGTCGTTGGCCAGCTCGCCGTTATAGGCTGACTCAAACTTATCCCAGCTAAAGTCGCCATCCTCAAACGTTGGCACATGCGCCGTAAAATAGTAGCGAAAAGCATCAACACCATAGTCGTCAATGATTTCCAGCGGGCTGATCACATTACCGATCGACTTACTCATTTTGCTACCATCGACATTGATAAAGCCGTGTACCATCAGTTTCTCCGGCAAAGGCAAGCCTAGCGCCAAAAGCATAGCTGGCCAGATAATCGCATGGAAGCGCAGGATATCCTTACCAACGATCTCAACCTGAGCCGGCCAATAGTCATCATGCCACTTTTCGTCCGGATACCCCAGCACCGTCAGGTAATTAGATAAAGCATCGATCCAGACATACATCACTTGTGATGGATCACCGGGCACTGCCACTCCCCAGCTTAATTTGTCGGCAGGTCGTGAGATAGAGACATCCTGCGCCCCATCTTTTAATAGCTCCAGGAGTTCTTTGCCCCGAAACTCCGGCACAACAGCCGCCTTAATGAACTCTCTGAGCTGATCGGTAAACTTAGATACCGCCAGGTAATAATTATCTTCACTCAGCTTTTCGTATGGCTTACTGTGATCAGGACAAATAAAATCATGTTCTCGAGCCTCACTCTCAGTCACAAAAGCCTCACAGCCGGCACAGTACCAGCCCTGATAAGTCGATTTATAGATCACCCCCGCCTGATCCAGCCGATGCCAGATAGCCTGAACTCGCTTGACATGGAGCGGGTCGGAGGTACGAATGTTAACAATATTCTGAGTAGCAAAATCCTGTTTGGCCAGCTCTGCCCCGATCTGACTAAGCGGTGCGCCGAAATTCAGCTCAAGTGCCTGACGCATTCGCTGAAACTCAGGCTGAAGCTGATCAACCAGCTGTTGAGGCGTCTGTCCGCTCGTTGCCGCCTTCTGCTCAATCTTAGTGCCGTGCTCGTCCGTCCCGATAGATAACTTTGCCTGCTTACCCCTGAGCAGCTGGTAGCGCAACAAGATATCGCCGTATAGGTAATCAATCGCTGTACCGATATGCGGTGTCGCATTAGCGTAAGGAATCGCTGTCGTTAGATAATACTTGGTCATATTCTCATTATACTATTTAGCCACCTTGGTCAAGCGTTGCCAATCAGTAATACTTAGCTCCTGGGCTCGCCGGCTAGGGTCAATATCAGCCAACTGCAAAAGCCTTGCCGTTTCCGCCTTGGTAGTGCGCAGTCCTAGCGCTAGACTGGAGAGAAGTTTCTTACGCCTCTGGCAAAAACCCGCCCGACAAACGGTAAAGAACCGCTCAAGCTCGACTGCCGGAATCAGCGGATCGGAGCGACGATGCATAATCACCACCTGTGAATCGACCTTGGGCACCGGATCAAACAGCTCGGCCGGTACCTTGATGCCCAGCTCTACCCGGGCGAAGAGTTGCACTGAGATAGCTAAAAGTGACAGCTGTCCCGGCGTAGCCGCCAGTCGCTGAGCTACTTCTCGTTGCACTAATATCACCGCTAAGCTGGGCTGATTGGCGCTAGCCCACAGCTTCTCCATGATCTTTGAGGTGAGGTAGTAGGGAATATTTGCCACCACTTTGTAATTCGCCGGCAAAGCCTCCAGGTCGTAGTCCATGATGTCCGCCCTTACCGACTCCAGGTTTGCCGGTTGACCACCCATTAGCTCAGCCACCCGACCCGCCAGCTGTTCTGCCAGAACACGGTCATACTCAACCGCCACCACCCGTCCGGCTCGCCGGCACAACTGAGCCGTCAATGCACCTGGACCCGGACCAATCTCCAGTACCGTATCCTGGCCGGTTAGCTCCCCGTAGCCGGCAATGGTCGACAATATCGACCGGTCGCACAGGAAGTTCTGCCCCAGTTCTTTCTTCGCTCGAATCACATCGATCGCCCTAGTACGAATGGTACTTCAGCCAATGAGCGTAAGCACCCTGAATCCCGCCGTAACGATTACAGTACTGCTTGAACCAACGCAACTGAGTGATCGGGTTAGTCGCCCAGTCGGCACCGGCTGATGCCATCTTACTACCCGGTAAGGCCTGCGGTAGACCATATGCTCCGCCCATGCCCTTCGCCGTCACTCGCCAGCCTGATTCGTGACTGATGATGTAATTCACCGCACCATAGTCGCTCTCAGCAATGCCCGCCATCGCCATCCAGTCGGTATGACTGCCCGGTGGTAGCTCTACTTTCGTCCCCTTGATCTCGACCTGGGCTATCGGCGCCTCAGTGACCACCTCAGATATCTTCTGACGAGCCACTTCGACACCATTTTGCATGTTGACTTGATAGATAACCGTTTTCTTACCGGGGTGACCGGCTGTCTGAACCTCATGATAACCTAGCTTCTTACCGGCATCTTCAATTACTTTAGTCTCAAAGGGGACGGCCTCTACTTGGTCAACTGTTTGCACTCCATTACGCCAGACTTGCAGATCCATACCATCACTCACCCCGGTCTGCTGCGGTAGCGACATGGTGTCGCTGGCACCCAGCTTGATATTCGCTTCCTTTAGCATACCGGCGATGGTCTTCTGCTGAGTTCTCAGAGTTAGCAGCTGTCCGTACAGTCTCAGATTAACTGTCTTTGCCCTGGTAATCTCAACCACCTGACCAATACCGCCCGAATCAAGAAAGCTGTCGATCGGCGTAGTTTGAGCTATGTCATGCGACTTAAGCTTGACGCCGGCCTGTTCCGATACCTTGCTGATGTCGGTCTCAGCGGTCATAACCCTAGTTCTCACCGACTTCTCATCGACAATGGTGACAGGGCGAGCCCGCTTAATGTTAATAATATTGGAGTCCCGTGATAACTGGCTACTCAGCGACGGACTGACCTGATCATGTCGCCCCACCCGGATCTTAGCATCAGCCAGAGCTTGTTTCACTGTGCGACTCTTAGTGATAATAGTCTTCTCTAACTCGTGATCGTAGATAGTCACCAGCCGACTGGAGCTATCTACTCGGTCGTTGGTTGCCCGCACCAGCCCGGTAAAGCTAGCTGATACCAGTGCGATGGTCATCACCAGAGCCAGCACCAGCCATCTAGTATGGATTCGTCGCATGACACTAATCACACCACGTAACTTGAATATCATATCCGCTTGTAATTATATCACACCGTCAAAATGCCGGTTCATTAAGCCGGTCTACCGCTAGCCGTCCGCTCGGCTAAGTGGGGCAAAGGCAACATTGAGCTTACGGGTCTTACCGTCATCAAAATAAACCTCCACCACTTGCCCATCGACTGAGGTGACTTGACCCGAGCCAAAGATTTGGTGCCGTACTCGGTCACCCAGGCTAAGCTCTACCGGGTCCGGTTCATAGTGCGGCTCACTCGCTTGACTGCCGTGCCCAGCGGTATGCTGTACCGATGATCCTCGCCGATAATTAGCCCAGCCCTGATAGTCGCCCACTTCATCCATACCGGATTCGTCGCCCGACACCATATCGCTCACGTCTTGCACGAAAGGTGACGGCAGGCTGTAATGAGCCTCGCCCCTGAGCATCCGACGCCGAGCGTAAGATAGCACCAGCTTCTCTTGCGCTCTAGTCATACCGACATAGCAAAGCCGTCTCTCCTCCTCTGCTGCCGCCAGCTCCAGTGAAGAACGAGCACTGGGAAATAAGCCATCCTCCATGCCCACCATAAAGACCACCGGGTACTCTAGGCCTTTAGCGGCGTGTAAGGTCATGAGAGTGACAGCGTCATCGTCATTAACGGCATCAGCCCCACTCACCAATGCCACTTCTTCTAAAAAGCTCGCCAGATCGCCATATTCCTTAGCCATCGAGATCAGCTCGTCAACGTTCTGGCGACGCTCTTCACCTCGCTCCGTGCCATCATCCAGGTAGCTATCATAGTCAAAGCGTTGTATAATTTGCTTGACAATCCGGTCGGGTGACTCAGTGCCGGCTAGCTTGTTTATCTCTGAAAGTGCCCGACCCAACTGACTCAAAGTCTTTCTAGCTCTAGAGGTAAGCTCGGTACAATCGTCCGCCCGCACTAAGGCGTCGAGCACATTTAGTCCACTGCCGCTCTGCCAAGCCAGAAACTTACCTACCGAGACTTCGCCCAAGCCTCGTTTTGGTACATTAACGACTCGGCGAAAACTGATGGTGTCGCTAGGCTGATAAATTAGCTTTAGATAGGCAATTAGATCTTTTATCTCCGCTCGGTCGTAAAAGCGCTGCCCACCGATCAGCCGGTAGCGCAGACTGTTGCGAGTAAACATCTGTTCGAATACTCGTGACTGGGCATTCGTCCGATAAAGCACAGCGCAATCTCGGAGTCGATGACTGCCACTGGCAACCATTGCCCATATCTGATTAGCTACTCGCTCCGCTTCGTCAAACTCATTACCGGCGACTATTAGCTCGACCGGCTCTCCGCCTCGATTATCCGTCCACAATTTTTTATCGCTACGTTTAGTATTCTTGCTAATCACCCGGTGCGCCACCTCAAGGATCTCTTCAGTCGAACGATAGTTCTGCTCCAGCTTGATCTGTCTCGCTCCGGGAAAATCTCGCTCAAAGTTAAGAATATTAGTATAGTCCGCTCCTCGCCAACTATAGATCGACTGCCAATCATCACCGACTACACAAATATTGCGCCGGTCATTCAGCAGAAGCTTGACCAGCCGATACTGTGCCTTGTTGGTGTCTTGATACTCATCGATCAGAATATAACGAAACTGCTCCTGATATTTGCGTCGTACCTCTGACGACTTCTCGAGAAGTTGAACTGCATCAAGCAACAGATCGTCAAAGTCAAGCGCTACATTCTCCCGCAGTCGCCTTTCGTAGCGGTCGTACACCTCTGCGGCAGTCTGTTGCAGACTGGACTGAGTAGCCTGACGTCGATACTGCTCAGGCGACAAACAAGCATTCTTGGCCTTAGAAATGTAGCTGACAATTGACCGAGGACTAAACTGCTGCTCGGCTACGCCCAGCTCTTTCATGACCGACTTAACCAGCGATAATCTATCGGCTTCGTCGAAGATAACGAAATTACGAGCAATATTAATCCGATCACCGTCCCGCCGCAATAAACGAACGGCAATGGAGTGAAACGTACCCATCCAGGGCATGAAACTCCGACTATCCGCCACACCCAACAAACGGGCTAATCGCCCTCGCATCTCATTGGCTGCCTTGTTAGTAAAAGTAACCGCCAGTATCTCAGCAGGCTGAGCCAGCTCGCTAGCAATTATATAGGCGATACGGTGGATCAGCGCCTTGGTCTTGCCCGACCCCGCTCCAGCCTGGATCAAAAGCGGACCCTCGGTGGTCTCAACCGCCAGCCTTTGTTCCGGATTTAGACCGTCTAAGATACGCCTCTCGTCTGCTGATGTCATTAGCTATATTTTATCACGCTAGAGTCGGTGCCACCGGCCACAGCTATGCCTACAGACCTAGTCGCAAGATGGCTACAGCGATCAACCCGCCAATGATAACTACCGCTATCGCCAGTAACACCCGGCTAATAATCTGCTTCTTGCGCTGCGAGGAGAGTGGTGGTAGAGCCTGATCAAGCTCGTCGTCGTCGAACAAATCATCATCCGCCTGCCGAACGTTAGTAGGAGTGGGCCTCTTGGCAGAATCGTTGCCCAAAGGACGTTTATTAACCCTGACATCGGGCAGGAAGGTCGGTGCTCGGCGACTTGGCGCCGTACTGGTTGAGACACTACCGGCAACTGAACGCCTAGTGGAAACGGACTGAGCGAGAGATGTCGAAGGCTTAGGCGATAACGCCGTGGCTGATCGCACCGGAGCCGATTTAACTGGAGCCGACACACTCCTCACTGCATGGTCGTTACGGCTAGAATTACCCGTGACTACAGGCCGCCGACCGGCTCTGACTATCGGCTCGCTATGACTGCCGTTAGCATTGGCCTGCCCGACTTCTCGCTTGATCGGCAAAACGACTGGTCGTCTCGGTGGCACAGGCTTAGCTGCGATTGACCTAGCCGATACCGACCCGACTGACGGCGACCGCCGCAAGGCAGTCTGCTCAGACGACCGTTGCGACTCGCTGCCAAACATTACATTGACCTTGCTGGGGTGTTTTCCAGATATGGACGGCTTAGCTACAACTCGATCGCTTCTTAGCTCAGTCTTAGCCTGACGTTCAGTGGCATAATTAGGCTTATCCTTGACCGTGGCGTCACTTGACGGCAAAGCCATATCCATAAAGCGCCCTCTACCAACCTTTGGCTTATCGACTCCAGAAGTAGATGTAGCCCTCATGGGTACTTTGGGCGGTCGAACCGTTACTCGCCTAACCCCCTCAGCGCTCCTAGTCGAAAGATTGCGAGCCGATACGACACCCATCGGTGACTTGCTCTTAGCAAGAGTGGCCGGCATCGCAGCATCTCGTACCACTACCCTAGTCGGCTTCACTACCGGCTGACCTAACCGAGCAGTCACTCCGTCAATTGGTCTCTTGCCGGCGACCGTCCGTACTTTTACCCCGATCAATTGACCGTTAACCCCGCCAAGAGAGCTGTTTGCTCGGCCAATAGCCTTTGGTCTACCCGGAGTCAGATCGTTCACGCTCGTTGACTTTCCTTTGCTATAGCCGAAGCATCGTTAACCATACTGGCGAATTCAGTAGCAATCAGGCTCGACCGACCAACCAGTAAGCCGTCAACTCCCGTCAGTTGCAAAATTTGCTTAGCACTACCGGCGTTGACGCTGCCGCCATAAAGAATCGGCACATTCATTGCCGCTGCTCGACCAAACATATGCTCAATCTGAGTCCGCACGATCTTGACCGACTCGGTGATCTGCTGATCAACCGCCGGAGCACTACTACCTATCGCCCAGATTGGCTCATAGGCTACTATGATCTGATCCAGGTCGCCCGAGTCAATATTCATTAGCCCTGAGGCAACTTGATCACATAAGGCATGCTCGTAACAATTCATCTCCCGCTCTTCCTCATCTTCACCCACACAGAGCACAGGCCTGATACCGTTGCGAATAGCTGCCTGCACCTTGAATCGGACATCCCGATCGTCCTCGTCGAAGATATAGCGTCGTTCGCTATGACCGACTAAGACGTACTGCGCCAGCCCTTTCAGCTGACTCGCTGACACTTCACCGGTAAAAGCACCTTCGTCTCGCCAATAGCAATCTTGCGCCCCCAGCTTCATCTGACGGTGATTGATTTGGAGCGACACCGGCTCCAGCGACAGAAAGCCGGGGCAAATCACGGTCTCGACATTACGTCGCACCGGCAACGTTTGCGACAGCTTCGTCACAAACAATGACGATTCGTGGACGTTTAGGTTCATCTTCCAGTTGCCAATGATGTACTTCTTCATGCCCGCTCCATTCTGTTAGCTATTTTACCATACCTGCCATTTAGCGTCGCATCAGCGCCGAGATACCGGGCAGATCTTCACCCGCCATTAACGCTAAGCTAGCCCCGCCACCGGTCGATACATGGCTGAAGCTACCACCCTTCAGGGCATCCCAACCCCTGACAAAATTAGCCGTATCGCCTCCACCGATCACACTAACTATCTGAGGATTCTTAGCTAGGGTTAGAGCCAGTCGTGCCGATCCTCGGGAGAAATTGACCGCCTCGGCCATACCCAGTGTACCGTTCCAAATAACGGTGCCGCTACTCGCTACCGCCCGCTCGACCAGCCGGATAGTCCGTTCGCCAATGTCGTATATCTTGGCCGGAGCCCGGACGTCATCCGGACCGCACTCTACTCGCTCACCCCCTAGCTCGCCACTCTTAGAGATAGCTACGTCACTAGGTAAGATGAGATGATCCGCTAGCTCGTCACCATACCGATGCTGAGCATCTGCCAAGATTTGCTGCACCAGCTGATCTGCCGCCTCATCAATCAAGCTATCACCGACATCATGCCCGTCGTACTTGATGAAATTATTAGCTAGCGCCCCGCCGATCACCACATTATCGGCAATCTGAATGAACTTACGAGCTAGGGGCATCTTGTCGTGTATCTTTGCTCCACCCAATATCGCCGTTAGCGGTCGGTTCGGCTCGTCGGTAGCCCGCTTAATCGCTAGATACTCTTGCTCAACCAGTAACCCCGCCACAGCCGGCAAACACTGCGTGATCGCCACCGTCGAAGCATGGCTACGATGAACCACTCCGAAACCATCTTGGACGAATAGCTCCGCCCGGCTCTGCTTCGCCAGTTGCTGAG
>ERZ773099.1308-NODE-1308-length-18614-cov-4.683119_pt1 | contig 18614 bp, 16 predicted proteins | sample MGYA00511120_ERZ773099 | MGnify/ENA primary metagenome ERZ773099 (study PRJEB29015, sample SAMEA2738012) | human oral metagenome | biome: human oral; feature: human-associated habitat; material: dental | place: China | collected 2104 ...
ATGTGAAGCAGGAGGCGCCGCCCTGCCGGCAGCGCCTCCCCCCGATCCGTCATCAGCGCCCTTTCCTCAGCTCCAGGAAGGACTGGGCGATGCCCTTCTCGTCCAGTCCCATGGCCGCCAGGACGGCCGAGGAAGGGCCGGAGTCGCCGTAGCGCGTCACCCCGAGGTTCCTCATCTTCGCCAGGAGGCCGTGGCGCGCCATGGCCACGGCCAGGATCGACCCCATGCCCGTGTCCGCGTGGTGGTCCTCCACCGTGAGGACGCATCCGAGCCCGCAGGCCTCCCTGAGGGCCTCCATATCGACCTCCAGCGGGCAGGAGACGCTCCACACGGCCGCGCTGACGCCCCTCTCGGCGAGGGCCTCAGCAGCCGCCAGCGCGCGCTGCGTCATCGCCCCCAGGGCGAAGATCGCGCCGTCCTTGCCACCGCGGACCTTCACGGCGCGGCCGTACTCGAACCGATAGCTCCCGCCGAAGACGGCGCGGCCCGACGGGGCGCGCACGAGGTCCACCTTGCTCCGGCCCATCGCCAGGCAGACGCTGTCCGGCGACCCCAGCATCCAGCGGGTCGCGCGGTCCGTCTGCTCCGGGTCCGCGGGGACCACGAGGCGCCAGCCGAAGGTGTTGTGGAACAGCCCCACGTAGTCGATGCACTGGTGCGTCTTGCCGTCCTCGCCGACGTCAAGCCCCACGTGCGTCAGGACGGTCTTGGCCCCGGACCGGTTGATGTCGTTCAGGCGCTGCTGGTTGTAGACCTCGTCGATGCCGAAGACGCCGAAGTCCGCCCAGACCGCCGCCGTCCCCGCCGCGGCCGCCGCGCCGGCCGTCGTGGCCGTGGAGTGCTCCTGGATGCCGCACTGAATGAAGTTCTTCGGACACTCCGCCTTGAAGTCCTTCGTCATGACGGAGGGGGCCAGGTCGCAATCGAAGACGAGGATAGGAGTCGTTCCGGGCCTGCCGCAGTTCCGGCGCCCCACATCCGCAAGGGCCTTGCCGAAGGCCCCCCGGTTGTCCGACTTGCCCTCCTCATAGGAGAGGGGGGTGCCCAGCTCCAGCTGCGGCGTCGGCGGGACGACCTTCCGCCCCTTGAAGGACGGCTCGGACTTCCGCGCCTCCAAAGCCCTGGCCAGCGTTTCAGGGTCCCCGCCCAGGTCCCTCACGATCTGCTCGTAGAGCTCAGGCGAGGGAGCCTTGCCGTGATAGGCGGCAGTCCCCTCCATGGCCTGCCCCTGCCTGCCCATCACCGTGCGGCAGAGCAGCACGGTGGGACGACCGCGGCGGCCCGCGTCCTTCAGCGCCAGGTAGAGCGCGTCGAAGGAGTGCCCGTCGCACTCCACCACCTCCCAGCCGTCCGCCTCCCACAGCTCCCTGAGGCTGCAGGGCATGACGTCGTCAAGGCGCCCCGAAATCTGGATGCCGTTCCAGTCCACCAGGGCCACCAGGTCCGTCAGCCCCTCCTTGACGGCGAGGCGGCGGGACTCCGCCAGCTGGCCCTTCGTCTGGCCGCCGTCCCCCATCAACACGTAGACGCGCCCCCTATGCCCGCGGGCGCGCTGCGCCAGGGCGAAGCCCACGCCGGCGGAGAGCCCCTGCCCCAAGTTGCCCGTCCCCCAGTCCACGCCGGGGACCTCGCGTTCCACGTGCCCCTGAAAGACGCTGCCGCACTGACGGAAGTGGGCCATGGCCTCTCCGGCATCGAAAAATCCCCATTCCGCCAGCGCCGCGTAGACGCCCGCCGACGTGTGCCCATGGGACACGACCACGTAATCCCGGTCCAGGGCATTGCAGTTCTCCGGCGTGAGGTTTGCCGTGCCGTAGACGGTCAGGAACATCTCGATGCCTGAGAAGGCGCCGCCGGGGTGTCCGCTCGACGCCGCGGTCACCATCGTCAGGGCGCTGACGCGCGCCCGGCGGGCTGCGGCCTCAAGAGCGGACCGATCCCCCTCGGAGAGGGAGGGGACCGGAAACCCATTCAGCTTGGGAAGGGACATAACGACATTCACTCCTTAAAAGTTTTTGACATCTTTACGGGCCGGCGACTGAGCGAAGCACCGCTGAGAGCGCCGAAAGACGCCCCCTGATTATAGCGCAAAGGGCCGCAAAGTAAAAAAAGAGGAGCCCTTGCGGACTCCTCCAACCCTTCAAATGGTCGGGACGAGAGGATTCGAACCTCCGACCCCCTGCACCCCATGCAGATGCGCTAGCCAGACTGCGCTACGTCCCGAATACAGTGACTTATTTTATCGCATTTCTTCAAAAGGTCAAGATGGAAAATCGAACTCTGTCGCAGCGACGGCTCCCCTATTCCACGAAGAACCTCCTGATGCAGTCCGCCACGCGGCGCACGTCGTCGTCCTCCATCAGGGGGAAGATGGGCAGGGAGATGGCCCGTTTGTAGTAGCGCTCCACCTCCGGGAAATCTCCCTCCCGGTAGCCGAACCGATCGCGGTAGTAGGGCTGAAGCGGCACGGGCCTGTAGTGTACCTGGAGGCGGAAGCCCTCCTCCGCCAGGCGGGCAAAGAGCGGAGCCCTCCGTTCCGCGCCCACCTGAACGACGAAGAGGTGCCAGGCGTGCCCCTCGTGGTCGGGAGGGAGCGTCAGGCCGGGCACTCCGCTCAGGAGCTCGCGGTATAGGGCGGCGATCTCGCGTCGGCGCGCGACGAAGGCGTCCAGCCGGCGCATCTGGCTGAGGCCCAGGGCGCAGGCGACGTCCGAGAGGCGGTCGTTGTAGCCCAGGGTCTGCATCTCGCTGTGCCATGGCCCGTCCGGCGCGTCCTTGAACTCCGCGGGGTCCCGCGTGATGCCGTGATTGCGGAAGAGCCGCAGCCGACGATCGAACTCGTCGTCGTTCGTCAGGACCGCGCCGCCCTCGGCGGTGGTGATGTGCTTCACCGGGTGGAAGCTCAGGGTCGTCATGTCCGCGTCGGCCCCCACCCTGTGCGCACCCCGCTCTCCGCCCAGGGCGTGGCTGGCGTCCTCGATGAGCACGGCCCCGTGCCTCTCGGCCATCCTCCGGAAGGGGGCCATGTCGAAGGGGTAGCCGGCGAAACTCACGGGCGCGATGACCTTGATCCGGCGGGGAAGCTCCTGCATCTTGGCCTCCGCTCGAACGGGGTCCATGCACAGCGTGTCCGGGTCGATGTCCGCAAAGACCGGCTCGCCCCCCGCGTAGAGCGCGGCGTTCGCCGTCGCGACAAAGGTCAGGGGCGTGGTCAGCGCGTGCTCCCCGTCCCTGAGCCCCGCAGCAGCCATGGCGCCGTGCAGCGCCGCCGTCCCGTTGGCGTAGGCCACGGCGTGCCGCACCCCGGTGTACTCGGCAAGGACCTTCTCGAAGGCCTCCACCGTCGGCCCCTGGCTCAGCCAGTCGCCCTTCAGGACCCGGACGACTTCCGCGATGTCGTCGTCGTCGATCCACTGATGTCCATAACCCATGGTCTTCAAAGTCTCATACCTCCGCAGTGAACAGGATAAGTTTTTCTTGAACGGATTGAACGAAAATCGTCTTGCAAACGCCGGGACCACGCCGCGGCTCCATCATCGCCAGGCAAAGAGCCAGCGGCGCCCGTAAAAGCGCCAGAGGGAGATCAGGGCGCGAAGCATCCAGTCCACGATCATGGCGCCCCAGACGGCCGTCAGGTCCCAGCCGAAGCGGTGGATCAGCACCCAGATCAGGGGGACGCGCAGCGCCAACATGCCGGCGACCGCGATGTACACGGGCCAGCGGACGTCCCCCGCCCCGCGAAGCACGCCGCCCAGCACGATGGTGGCGGCCAGGAAGGGCTCCGCCCACACCTCGAGGCGCAGCATCCGGGCGCTGAGGGCGATGGTCTCGGCGTCGGACGTGAAGAAGCCCGCCATCGGGACGGCGAAACAGTACATGGCCGCGGCGCTGAAGAGGATGACCAGGACCCCGAGGCGGGTGCACCACTCGCCGGAGGCGAAGGCGCGCTCCCGCTCCCCCGCTCCCAGCGACTGGGCCACGAGGGCCGTGCCGGCGATGGAGAAGCCGTAGGGCGGCAGGTAGCAGACGGCCTCCCCCGTGCTGGCCAGCTGATGGGCGGCCAGGGAGACGGTGCCGAGGCCGGAGATCATGGCCGTGCTCGCCAGGTGTCCCGAAGCGATGGAGAGCCGCTCCAGCAGCACGGGGAACGCCAGCCCGGCGGCCTGGCGGATGATGCGCCGCTCCGGCCGGAAGCTCTCGCGCAGGGCGATCTGCAGGGGGGACCGTCTCAGGAAGAGCACGCCCATCATGCAGGTCCCGGAGAAGGCCGTGGCCAGCGACGTGGCCGCAGCGGCCCCCGCCACGCCCCACCCGGCCCGCGGCAGGGTGAACTCGAGACCCGCGAGGGAGAACGTCGCCGTCGGGTAGATCAGCATGAAGTTGCCCGCGACGTTGATGAGGTTCGTCAGGAAGTTGAACTTGAGGGGCGTTCGGCTGTCGCCGGCGCAGCGCAGGACGTTGGAGCAGACGATCATGGACAGGTTGAAGGCGTAGGACAGCCCCACGACGCGCAGGTAGGTGGCCGCCAGGGGGGTCACGCGCGAGTCCGTCCCCATCCAGACGGGCAGGTTCGGGGCGACGAAGAGCGTCACGGAGAGCGTCAGGGCCGTTCCCAGCACGCAGACGGCCAGCACGGCCTGGCGGATCACCGCGCGGGCCTCCTCCAGCCTCCCCTCGCCGATCCGCCGCGCCATCAGGACGGAGTACCCGACTCCCACCGCGTTCATGAAGCCGTTGAGGAGCCAGACCGTCGAGGTGGTCACCCCGACGGCGGCGGTGGCCTCCACGCCGACGCTGCCCACCATGGCCGTATCCACGTAGGTCACCACCGTCTGGAGCAGCTGCTCCACGATGGCGGGCCACGCCAGCGAGAGGATCAGCCGCCATATCGGGACGTCCTTGTTCAGGAGGTCCAGCGGCTCCGTCACTCAGTCCCCTCCCTGGTGACAACGGCAGCCCAGGCGGCCAGGCACGCGCCGATCCCGATCTCGACGTCGGCGAGGTTGAAGAACAGGCCTCCCGACACGAGGCAGGAGGAGAACGGAAGGGGTATCCAGTCCAGGACGGCTCCCAGCGCCAGCCGCTCCACGAGGTTCGCCGCGGCCCCTCCGGCCGTGATCGCCAGCCCCACGCGCACGGTGCTGCCCGGCCTCCTCCACAGGAACGCGGCCCACAGCACGGCCGCGAGCACGAGGGAGGAAACGACCAGGGCCAGCGCAGGGCGCCCGGCCAGGAGGCCGAAGGACACGCCTGCGTTCCTGGAGAGCCGCGCGCCAAGGCGCCATGCCGTCGCGCAGGCCAGGAGCTCCAGCAGCGCGGCGGAGAGCAGAACTCCCATCAGCCGCGACCGGCGCTCAAACACGCCGTCCCTCACCGGGGACGAAGAAGCGCGACATGTCGACGCCCTCCAGGGTCAGGAGCCGCACCTTGCGATCCATTCCCCCACCGTAGCCCACGAGGTTCCCTCCGGCGCCCACAACGCGGTGGCACGGGATGACGATGGAGATGGGGTTGCGCCCCACGGCGCCGCCCACCGCCATGGGCGCCATCCGCCCGCGCTCGTTCCGTTCCGCCAGGATCGCCGCAATGGCGCCATACGTCGTGGTCCTTCCATAGGGGATGTCCAGGAGGATGCGCCACACCGCGCGCTGAAACTCCGTGCCCGCCGGAGCCAGGGGAAGGTCCGCGGGGCTCGGGCGTCCGCCGTCGAAGTAGGCGTCCAGCCACCTGCGCAGGGTAGCGAGGACGGGAAGGTCCGTGCCCGCCGCGTCCTCCGGCCTCGGCTCGACGGAGGCCATAAAGAGGCCGACCAGGCTCTCCCCGTCGCTCATCGCGGTCAGCGTCCCCAGCGGGGACTCGTATTCCATCCTGTAGCGCATATCCCAAACGCCTCCTCATCCTGGCATGGCGAACCGACTGACCTATCATACGCCCAATCGGCGATAAGAAAAAGGCCGTCGGGAGATTTGGATGCAGAAAGGGGGCGGCCCCTGCCGTCCCCCTTGAAGGTTCCGCCCCGCAGGGCCGCCCTACCGACTGCGCGGCGCGTCCGGCTTCCGGCCCGCGGGCGGCTTCGCCGTGATCTTCTGCCAGAGGGAGATGTACTGTTCGTTCAGAAACGCCGGATAGTCCTGGTTCAAGGGCGGCCGGGCGAAGTTGAAGACCTCCGGTCGGCCTCCGAGGAAGTGCCGCAGGTTGCGCGGCGTCCCCCCGTCCATCACGAGGACGACGCCCTGGGCGATCCTCTCCTCCAAAAATTCCTGAAGCTGTTTGGGGCTGGCCCGACTCCAGCTGTCGAGCAGGTGGAGGTCCGGTCGCTCCATGCGGCACCCGGCGGCCCGAAGCAGCGCGCTGCTGGCCCCGCTGAGGTCGCAGACCCGCACGTCCCGCAGCACCTGTCGTCCAGCCAGGACGGAGCTTGAGAGGCGGGCCTGAAACTCCGCAAGGCGGCGCTGGTAGTACAGGTAGTTCTGAGGGTCCCAGTCCGCCAGCACCGTCAGCACCCTCTGGGCGACGAAGGGCATCACGGAGGGGTCCGGCAGCGAGGCGTCCCAGCGCTCCGGCGGGATGGGGAAGGGGTTGTAGAGCGTCCGCAGCTTTCCGTAGGCGCCGGCCTTCAATCCCGACCCCGCGAGGTCAGCGGAGTCCAACGCGACGATGCAGGCGTCGGCCGGCAGGTTCCGCAGCGCCCGGCCGCCCTCGGCGCGTACGGGGTCCCCTGCGTCGTTCCAGATCAGGAGGGGCCGGACGGCGACGTTGGGGCCGCCCAGGAAGGAAACGATCAGGGCGATCCAGGGCTGCGTCACGACGACGGGCAGCTCGTCCGCCAAAGCGGCGCGCGCGGGGAGCGACAGGAGGAAGAGCGCCGCCGCGAGGACGAGAAAACGCCGCCTCATTCGTCGACGTCGAGGCTCATCAGGTCCTCCAGCACCCGCTCCGCCGCGTCGGACTCCGCGCCTTTGCGCGTGCTGCCGCAGGCGATGTGCTCGACGCCGTTCACCCTGAGCCGAACGCGAAAGGACGGCGCGTGGGAGGGGCCGGTGACGGAGACCACCTCGTAGGTCGGCAGAGGGATCCGGCGGGCCTGAAGCCACGTCTGGAGCCGTGACTTGGGGCTGACGTCCGTTTCGGCCCGCACCTCCGCCTCCTGCAGGAACAGCCGTCCGATCACGCCCTCCGCCGCCTGGACGCCGCCGTCCAGGCAGACCGCACCCAGGAGGGCCTCCACGGCGTCCTCGCACATCGAGGCGGGAAGCGCCTCGTCCCTCACGGAGTGCCCGTGCAGGATCAGGGACGGAAGGTTCAGCTCCCGCGCGCGGTCCAGGAGGGAGCGGCCGCAGACGAGCTCCGCGCGCTTCTGCGTCAGGTCGCCCTCCCTGGCCTCCGGATAGAGCCGGTAGAGGGCGCGGGCCACGACGAAGCCCAGCACGGAGTCCCCCAGGAACTCCAGCCGCTCGTTGCTGACGGCCAGCCCGTGCTCGTTGGCGAAGGAGGCGTGGCACAGCGCTTCCTCCAGAAGCCCCTCGTCGCGAAAGGAGTACCCCAGGGCGGACTGCAGCGCCGCGAGGTCGCGCCCCTCTACGCGCGCCCTCTCCTGCTCGGAGAGGGCGGCGTCAAGGATATCCCTCAGGAGCGCGCTCTCCGGCATCATTCGCAGCGCTGAAACGCCAGGACGCCGTTGTGCCCGCCAAAGCCGAAGCTGTTCACCAGAAGCCGGTCCACCTTCCGCTCGACGCCCCTGCCCGTGGACAGGGTGATGTCGCACTCCGGGTCCGGCGTCGTGTAGTTCAGGGTCGGGTGGATGTAGTTCTCCTCGATGGCCTGCAGGGAGGCGATGACCTCAAGGCCTCCCGCCGCGCCGAGGCAGTGGCCGATCATGGACTTCGTGGACGTCACCGTCACGTCCTTCGCGCGCTCTCCAAAGACCTTGTGGATCATGAAGGACTCCATCTTGTCGTTCAGCCCCGTGGAGGTGCCGTGCGCGTTGACGTAGTCCACCTGCTCCGGCTGCCAGCCCGCCATCTTCATGGCGTGCCGCGTGGCGTAGGCAGCGCCCTCCGCCTCGGGGTCCGGCGCCGTGATGTGGCCCGCGTCACAGGAGGTGCCGTAGCCCACGAGTTCGCCGTAGATGTGAGCGCCACGGGCCTTTGCGTGTTCCAGCTCCTCCAGCACCACGACTCCGGCTCCCTCCCCCATCACGAAGCCGTCCCGGTCCTTGTCGAAGGGGCGGCTGGCCGTTTCCGGGGAATCCATACGGGTGGAGAGGGCCTTCATCGCGGCAAAGCCCGCGATGCTGATGGTGCGCAGCGCGGCCTCCGTCCCTCCTGCGATGATCACGTCCGCGTCGTCGCGCACGATGGTGTGATAGGCCTCCCCCATGCTGTGCAGCGACGTGGCGCAGGCCGTGACGACGCACAGGTTCGGCCCCTTTGCGCCCAGGACGATCGCCACGTAGGCCGTGGACATGTTGCTGATCATCATGGGGATGAAGTAGGGGCTGACCCGCCGGGAGCCCTTGGTCAGCATGGTGTTGAAGTTGTTGAAGGACGTCTCGATCCCGCCCTGGCCGGTGCCGATGTAGACGCCGAGGCGATAGGGGTCCATGGCACTCGTGTCCAGCTTCGCGTCCTCCACGGCCATCATGGCCGCGGCCACGGCGAACTGGATGACGCGGTCGGACCGTTTGGCCTCCTTGCCCGGCATCCAGCGGGTGGGGTCGAAGTCCTTGATCTCGGCACCAAACGTCACGGGACAGTCCCCCAGCTCGAACGTCGTGATGGGGCCGATGCCGTTCTTCCCCTCCCGAAGCGCCTTCCAGTAGGCGTCCTTACCCAGGGCGATGGGGCTGACGGGACCGAGGCCCGTCACGACCACTCTTCTCGTTGCGCTCATTGCGCGATCACTCCTGCTCTATGCTCGATATTCTTCCGTGCCTGCGCTGTTCCCAGCCGGGGAAGCTGTCTTCTTCGTCAGGCCCCTCGTGGGGCCGTCAATGGACACGAAGGGGGAAGGACTTCGCCCTCCCCCCTCCGACACAAAAGGCCTACTCCTCGACGCCGATCTTGCTCAGCGTGTAATTCATAGCCTCGCCGACCGAGGTCAGCTTCTCGGCGTCCTCATCGGGGATCTCGATATCGAACTCCTCCTCGATGCCCATGATCAGCTCCACAATGTCCAGGGAGTCCGCCCCAAGGTCCTCGACAAACGTCGCCTCCGGAACGATCTGATCCTCCTCAACATCCAGGCGGTCCGTGATGATCTCCTTCAGCCTGGCCAGAACTTCTTCCTTCTTCATCCAGCTCACCTCCCCCCGTAAAACCGTTTGTTGTATATCTAACACATCGTCATGCCGCCGTCAACTGCCAAAACCTGCCCCGTGATGTACGAGCTTCCCTCCGAGGCAAAAAACGCGGCGGCACGGGCCACATCTTCGGGCGTCCCGATGGTCCCCATGGGGATCTGTGCAGCGATCGCGACCTTGACGTCCTCCTTCAGGACCGCCGTCATGCTGGTGTCGATAAAGCCCGGCGCGATGGCGTTGACCGTGATGCCGCGCGCGGCGTACTCCCGCGCTACGGACTTCGTGAAGCCGATGATCCCCGCCTTCGAGGCGCTGTAGTTCGCCTGTCCTGCATTGCCGATGAGCCCCACCACCGAGGCCAGGTTGACGATGCGGCCCCAGCGGGCCCGCGCCATGTCGCGGACGGCCTCCTTCGTGCAGTAGAACACCGAGCTCAGGTTCGCCGCGATCACGGCGTCCCAGTCATCGGGCTTCATCCGGACCAGGAGCCCGTCGCGGGTGATGCCGGCGTTGTTCACCAGCACCTCGACGGGGCCCATGGCCTCCCGGACGGCCTTGAACAGTGCCTCCGCCTGAGAGCGGTCCGAAACGTCCGCGCCGAAGGTTTCCGCGTGGACGCCCAGGGCGGACGCCGCGCGGGCGGTTTCGTCCGCCGCGTCGGCGCTCTTTGCGTAGTTCACCGCCACGTCACAGCCGTTCCGCGCAAGCTCCAAGACGATGGCGCGGCCGATGCCCCGGCCCCCTCCTGTGACGAGGGCCACCCGGCGCGCCATCACGCGCCCTCCCGCAGGGCCGTGGCCATGGCTTCGAGCGACTCCGGATCGCCGGCCGCCATCTGCTTCATGCCCTTGCGACAGCGCTTGATCAGCCCGCAGAGGACCTCGCCGGGCCCCAGCTCCAGGAACGTGTCCACGCCGTAATCCGCCATGTAGAGCACGGAGCTCTCCCACAGCACGGGGCTGAAGGTCTGCTCGTAAAGCGCGTCCCGAATCTCCTCAGCCGAAACGACGGCGCTCGCGCTGACGTTGGCCACGATGGGCCACTTCGGTTCCGCCCAGGAACAGCGCTCGAACTCCTCCTTCAGCTTCTCCGCCGCGGGGAGCATCAGGCGGCTGTGGAAGGGCGCGCTGACGTTCAGCATCACGGTCTTTCGGGCCCCCTTCGCCTTGGCGGCGGCAGCGGCCTTCTCCACGAACTCCTTGACGCCGGAGATCACTACCTGCCCCGGCGAGTTGAAGTTCGCCGCCTGACACTCGCCTCCGGGCGCGGCCTCCGCACACAGGGCCTTCACCTCGTCCGACCCCAGGCCCAGGATGGCCGCCATGGCGCCAACCCCCTCCGGGGCGGCCTCCTGCATCCACCGACCGCGCTTGTTCACCAGCCGGACGGCGTCGCGGAAGGACAGAACCCCCGCAGCGACCAGGGCCGTGTACTCGCCCAGGCTGTGTCCCGCCCCGCAGGCGGGCTTCAGCGCCACGCCCATCTCCTTCTCAAGGACGGAGAGGGCCGCGACGCTCACCGTCATGATGGCAGGCTGAGCGTTGGCCGTCAGGGTCAGCTCCCCCTCCGGCCCCTCGAAGATCAGCTTCGTCAGGTGCGTGGACAGGGCGTCGTCGGCCTCGTCAAAGACCGCCTTCGCGGAGGGGAAGGCCCTGTAGAGCTCCTGGCCCATCCCCACCTGCTGCGCCCCCTGACCGGGGAAACAAAGTGCGTACTTCATCTATATACCGCCTCCTCGCATTGCCCTGCGACGCCATGACGCGCAGGGTAACTTGAAGTCCTTCTCTGGTTCTGCGAACCCTCTACTCCGCGCCCGCCGCGTCCCGGATGCCGTGCAGCACCCTTCGGGCCTCGTCGAACAGGCCCCGCACGATCTCCCGCGCGGGCAGGATGTCGTTTACCATCGCGGCGCTCTGGCCGGACATCAGGGAGCCCCACTCCGTGTCGCCGTCCACGACGGCCGCCCGGAGCTTACCCATCCCCAGCTTCTCGATCTCCTCCGCGGGCGCGCCCTCGGCCTCCAGCCTCTCGAATTCGGCCGTCAGCTTGTTGCGCAGGCAGCGCACGGGGTGCCCCAGGCTCTGGCCCGTGACTGCCGTGCTGCGGTCCCGCGCGTCGATCACCGCCTGCTTGTAGTTGGGGTGCACCGTACACTCCGAGCAGCAGATGAAGCGGGTGCCCAACTGAACGCCCTCCGCCCCCAGAGCGAACGCTGCAGCCACGCCGCGGCCGTCCGCAATGCCCCCCGCGGCGATGACGGGGATATTCACCGCGCTTGCGATCTGCGGCGTCAGCACCATCGTCGTCAGCTCGCCGATGTGCCCGCCGGCTTCCGTCCCCTCGGCCACGATGGCGTCCGCGCCCTGCTTCTCCGCCCGCTTCGCCTGGGCCACCGAGGCGATCACCGGGATGACGATGGTGCCCAGGGGCTTCAGCCTCTCCAGGACCTTGCCGGGGCTGCCCGCCCCCGTCGCGACGATGCGCAGGCGGTGCTTCGCCGCCAGCTCAAGGGCGTCCGGCGCCGTCGGGGACATCAGCATGATGTTGAGCCCGAAGGGCTTGTCCGTCAGGCTCTTGGCCTTCAGTATCTCCTGCTCCAGCACCTCCGCGGGCGACGCGCCGGCCGCGATGAGCCCCACGCCTCCGGCGTTGCTCACGGCTGCCGCCAGGCTGGCGTTGGCCACCCAGGCCATGCCGCCCTGAATCAGTGGGTACTCCGTCCCCAGCAGCTCACAAACTCGATTGTTCCTGATCATAAAACGTCACCTCAATATTCAGCCTGGCCCTGCGCTCCCCTTGACTCCCCCTGCGGCCCCGCTCCGGTGTCCAGCTCCGCTCGAATCTGCCCCACGCCGTCCTCCTCGATGAACCGGCAGGCCGCGGAGATGGCGCCCTTGATGGCGGGCGCTCTGGAGCGGCCATGGGCCTTGATCACGACCCCCTTCACCCCCAGAAGCGGCGTGCCGCCGTACTTTTCGTAGTTAAAGCGCGACCACAGCGACTTCACCATGGGGATCATGAAGAGCATCCCGACCTTGGGCAGGATGCGGCGCCCCATCTCCTGAGAGATGATGGACTTCGCCCCGTACATCAGCCCCTCGCCGAACTTCAGCACGACGTTCCCCATGAAGCCGTCGCAGACGACGACGTCCGACCGACCCCAGGCGATGTCGTCGCCCTCCGTGTACCCCATGAAGTTCAGCCGGCTCTTCGACAGGAGCTCCCGCGCCCCGGAAACGGACTCGTCCCCCTTGATCTCCTCCGTGCCGTTCGACAGAAGCCGGACCTCAGGGGCCTTCACCTTCATGATCCTCTGCGCGTACACGCTGCCCATCAGCGCGAACTGATAGAGGTTCACGGGCTTGCAGCGCACCGTGGCGCCCACGTCCAGCAGGAAGGTCCAGCGCTCGATGGTGGGCAGCGGCGCCCCAAGCGCCGGCCGGTCGATCCCCGGCAGGCGCCCCACCACCAGCACGCCCCCCGCCACGATGGCCCCCGTGTTGCCGGCGGAAACGCAGCCCTGCGCCTCCCCGCTCCGCACCATCTCCATGGCGACCCGCAGGCTCGAGTTCCGCTTGCTGCGGATGGCCGCCGAGGGGTGCTCGTCCATCCCGATCACCTCATCGGCGTGCCGGATACTCATCCGCGACCGCACCGCCGAAGGACAGCCCTCCACCAGGGGAAGCAGCTTCTCCCGATCTCCCGTCAGGACGACCTCCAGGTCATCGAACTCCGCGCAGGCCTGGGCTGCCCCCTCGCATATCGCCTGAGGGGCGTTGTCCCCCCCCATCGCATCCACTGCTATGGTCATCTTCTTCATTCAGGAATTGTCCTCTCAAGCTGTCTGGCCGCTCCGCGGGGCGAACGCCGTCCCCGGACGCTCATCTCAACACCTCAACGATGAAGCGGCCGACGAAGATCTCCTTGTCCCCCACCCGGGTGCGGACGCTGACGATGCGGCGTCCCTCGCGGTTCACCCCCACCTTCGCGCGGGCGATGAGCGTGTCGCCCACGTGGGCGTGCCCCTTGTACTCACCTCGCATTGAGTCCACGATGACGACCGCGGACTCGATGACCGCCACGGCGATGGAGCTGGCCTGAGAATAGATGTAGTGGTCCCAAACGATGTTCGTGAAGCGAAAGGCCATGTCCCGCGCCGTGCGCAGGACGGACAGGGCCCACCGGTTCGGCTCAAGCTCCAGGAGGTCGCCCACGATCTCGCTCGGGTTGAGGGAGCGAAGCCGGCTGCTCGCCCGCTCCGCCATGGAGCGCACGCGCTTCCGCAGCTCCGGCACCCCCATCATGGCGCGGTCCAGGCGTACCGTACCCAGGCTCACGCCAAGGGACGCGGCCAGCTCCTGATCCGTGGTCATGGGGTCGGCCTCCAGGATCGCCGAAAGACGCTCCTGCCGAAGCTTCCTTGACGTTTCTGCCGTTCTCCCGGAACCGATCGCAAACACCTCCCCCTTCGCAACGCCGTCCAGCCAATTATTACGTTATCAGGAATGCCCGCAGACCACTCCGTAATTTAGCACCTGGTACTAACATCTGCTTTCAAAAGAAGTATAGGGGGTCCGTCCTACGGCGTCAAGGGGGAAGTTCAGCGTACCCTGCGCGCGGCCTGACAAAGCCGCCTCGTCTACTAACGCATGTAATCCTCGCGGGCACCTCTCAGAGGAGATTGCACAAAGGCGGGAAAAAGGACCTCGAACGAAGTCCCCTTCCCCGCCCCTCAACCACGTCACGCACATCCACGTCATGGTAATGCACATCATGGAGAACAACGCTGGCGTTTCCCACTCGCCCCCGTTCGCCCCTTATCCCTCACTCCGACTCGAAGGCGTGCTGTTCAAATTTCAGCGTTGCGCTGTTCTCCGTCACGGCACGGACGATGTGTTCGGGCACGCCGTCCGGGAGGTCTGCCTCAATCTCCAGCGTGACGGAGACGCGCGCGCCAACCTGTCCCTCCAGGTGGGCGATCACCGCCTCGGCGATACGCCCCGCATCCAGCGCCACCCTTCCGGGATCGAGCCGCACCGTGCCGTAGAAGCGTCTGGGTCGCAGCCGAGCCTCGGACACCGGCATCCCGCGCTCGCCGCCGGAACCTTGGTTGACCGACGTGGGCTCCGCGGACGCCCCGCTGTCTGTAGAGGTTCCTGAGGCCGGAGCGGGGTTCTCCTCGGCCTGTCGCTCCGCCCTCAACTGCGCCTCCGCTGCCTCCGGCCTCACCAGCAGCCCCCCGCCCTCCGCGCTGCAGGAGACGTTTTGGCCACCCCTGAGGCCAAGGTAACGGGCGCCGTCGTACCCCTCCGCATAGGCAAAGGTGTCGTTGCGCCAGGTGAGCAAGGCCACGCCCTCCGAGGCGGAGCGAACCAGCACCCCGGGATTCGCTATTCGAGGCAGATAGGGATACTGGGCGAAATCCTCGGCGAGCTGGCGAAGCGACACCGCATTGCCGTCCCCCCTCCAGAGGGGGATCGCGTCAATATAGCGGCGCAGGATGGCTGGGCCGATCGACAACAACAAATTTTCGTCGTTCCTCAGCTTTTTGCAGGCCCGAACGGCCAGGCCCTCCCCGCTGGAGAGGCGGACGGCCTGGAAGGTCACCGGCTCCTGGGGCGTGGACTGGGTGGGGACGAGCAGCGTCTGGTAGGTCTCTGGAAGGCGCGCTAGGACCGCGGCATCCGCGGCCTTGAGTTGAGACTCCGATTGGCGTGCCTGATGCGGGTCCAGATTGAGGGACTCCTTCTCCTCCAGGATTGACCTCCAGGCAAGATACTTGCGAAGCTCCGCCTCCATATCCTGAAGGCGGATTTTGTCCGCGGCCAGAAAGATCAGGGTGTTTCGATAGAGCCGCGGAGCCGTTCCGCGGTTCTCCAGGATCTCCCGCGCGGCGGCCTCCGCGGCATTGTCCTCCTTCTTCGTGAAGGGGTGTTCGGGCGAGAGCACCACCAGACGGACGGCCTGATCGTCCGGGACGTCCGCGCTCGAACGGGGAAACAGATGCACCCTCTCGAAATCCGCGCTCTGCCTCAGGTCGTTTTTCAGACGCTTCTCCAGCTCCTCCGCGACCCTTTCGGGCTCGCGCCTCAGCAGCTCGGCTCGATCCTCCGCCAGTTTCGTCACCGTGGGCTGGGTGGAGTACCAGTAGCGCACCCCATCCTGATAGAGGTACGTCGCGGCCCCGACCAGGCGGCGCAGGGCGTCGCCGAAAACGGAGACGGGCTCCCCCGGCATCGCGCACCCCAGCTTCACCCGCCTGTCCTCCAGCCCCTTCTGAGGGGCCATCGTGGTTGGGGCCGACCCCAGGTAGAGGGTACGCGCCACCCTGCGGGCGGCGGAGAACTTTCCCAGGTTCGGGTTATCCCCGTCGATGCGCAGCGGCAGGGACTGAGGGCCGTCCACATCCTTGCCGATGACCGGGTCCCAGTTGTCCGGAAGGTACCGGGTCAGCTCGGAGCGCACCCTGGGGTCGTCGATGGGGATCGTGGAGGGCAGGATCAGGGGGCTCGTGTCGCCCCTCTCCCACAGGCTGTGGATGACGGACGCCATGAGGCGCAGCACGCCCCGCGTCCGCTGGAACCTCACCAGCGTGGACCAGTCGGAATAGAGCCGGTCGAAGATCTCGGGATGGATGGGGTAGGCGGAGCGGATGCGCTCCTCGTAGTCCGCGTCGCGGCACTCAGGAGGGAATTCCGCGCTCTGAGTGCAATAGAGCTCGGAAAAGGCACGGGCGGTGACGTCCCGATTCTTGAAGGCATCGGCCCCATTCAGGGATTTGAAGAGACGGCGCCGGACGATCTCAAACCCCTCCTCGGCGGTCGCGGGACGCCAGGAGGACTCCACGCGCCCCACGACGTTCTGCAGACGATCCAGGGCCTCGCGCCCGCGCAGCCCCCCCACCTCGGTGTCGTCGACCTCCCGGCGCGGGGCGCCCGTGTCCGAGGCCGGGAGCGAGACGACCAACAGGCTGTTCTCCACGCCCTTGGCGGACTCCGTGAGGGTCTGGGCAAAGCTGAACTGGGTCTCGAAGCTGCCCCCCGGAAGGTCACCGGAATCGTGAAGCTGCCGGGCATAGGCCACCCACTCATCCACCAGGATCAGACAGGGCCCATATTCCCGAAGCAGTTCCCTCAGGAGGTCACCGGGGTTGGTGGCCCGTTCGTCGTCCGCGCGAATTCTCTCGTAGGCCGCAGCGCTCCCCAACTGCCACGCCAGCTCGCCCCACAGCGTGCGCACCGTGAAGCCGTCGGGCTTGACCGACGGGTTTCCGGGCGATATCTTGTTCCCCACCAACACCACGCGGCGTACGGCGGGCAGGGTGTCGATCCCCGCCTCCGCCAGGATATCCTCCGCCCCGGCAAGCTCGCCCGGCTGCACGCCAGAGAAGAGGTGGTACAGGGCCAGCATGGAGTGGGTCTTGCCGCCCCCGAAATTGGTCTGGAGCTGGACGACGGGGTCTCCGCCCTTGCCGGAGAGGCGTTCCACCCCTCCGACAAGAAGGCGCCGCAGGCTGTCGGTGAGGAAGGTGCGCCGGAAGAACTCCCGGGGGTCCCGGTACTCGGAGGCGCCCTCGCCCCGGTGCACCTGCCAGAGGTCCGCGGCGAACTCCGCCTGTTGATAGCGCCCGCTCGCCACGTCGTCGTGCGGCTCGGCCACCGCGCGCCAGGGCTTCAAAACGCCGGGCGCGGCCTCGACAAGCGAACCTCCGGCCCGGCGCTTCTCGCCCCGCACCTGCTCGTCGTAGACGATCCGCCGCAGCTCCATCTTCATCTTGTTCAGCTCGTCGGCCTCCGGGGCGGAGATGGCCGTCAGGAGCCGGGCCGCGGAGTCCAGCGCGCGATCCGTGTCATCGCTCGAAAACTTTTCCTGATGGGCCCAGCGGTTGCGGAACGTCCGCAGCTCGCTGACCAGGGACCGCTCGCTGAAGCCCAGAACCTGCTTGAACGTGGAGTTCCACGCATCCCACATCAGGCGCAGGAGCAGGGAGGCATCCCACTCGGCCAGCGGTTTCTGCGCCATGGGGTCGTCCGGAAAATAACTCCGCGCCAGTTCCTGAGGGGCGGGAACGACGTTTCCCAGCTCGCGCTCCACAAAGGGCGCCAGCCCCAGCCGAAGAAGCTCCATCGCCCTGCCCACACGTTCGTAGTTGGTCATCGCCATCACACTGCCCTCCCGCGCATTTTCCCCTGTTCCCCTGTCGTTCGTTAGGTGTTCCTTAGGTGTTCCCTTCGGATTCCCGAAAGAAATCAAAAAAACGTTTGGCCCAGCGGCAGCTTCTCTCCAGCTTATCCGATGACAGCTTTGCCAGGATCTTAAAGGAGTGTTTCCCCTTCCCGTAAGGGCCGCCCGGACAATTCGCCGTCGCCTGCCTCAGCCTTTTCTGTGCGTCGCTTTTGGAGACCCGCTCCGCATCGCGAGGATTCGGCAAATCATCCTCACGAAAGTTCTTTCCAAAAACAGCTTTCAGGGCTTCGGAATCCGATAGCAGCCAATTTTCCATACATTCCACCATTAAGTGACAATGGATGTCGTCCGTCCCCTCCGGTTTCTCCCAGCCGTCGCCCTCGTATTCTGCCAAATGCCTCCAGGGACGCCATCTTGAAGGAAGCTCCCCCATATACGACGCATCCACAGGAGATTCGCTGTCCACCAGCAGCAAGGCCCTCTCTCCGTTTTTGACCGCGGTTCGGAACGAATCGTAGGCATTCTCCCTGCTTCCACAGGCTACGATACGCGGCATCTTTCCAGCGCACCCCGCCTTTCGCAATAGCTCGGAGAAGGCGCGACGGCACTCCGTCTTCAGGGTGCTGGAGTCTCCGCCCCCCTCGACATACAGGTGGACAGTCACCATCTCGTCCCTCCGATCTCGCCCCGAATCCAGAGCTCTCCCAGACTGTATTTTTCAAGCCATAATGCAAGCTTTTCCTTCTCAAGGCGCTGCAGGGCCGTCGTCCCCTCAAGCCTCTCGGCGACCACAATCGAATCGGGCGTATCGCTCAGCGCGTCGACCAAAGCGCTGGAGTGCGTCGTCACCAAAATTTGCGTTTTGTTGGAAGCCATACGCAGTAACTCTGCGACGTCCGGCAGCATATCGGGATGCAGGCCCAATTCCGGTTCCTCAATACAGACCAAAGGCGGTGGCGACGGGTGGCATAGAATGGCGATCAGACAAAGATAGCGAAGTGTGCCGTCTGATAACCGGGTCGCCGGTACGGTAAAATTCCCTTCCTGGAAAAACACCTGAACTGTGCCACCTTCAACATGAACATCGTAATCGTCAATGCCTTCATAGAGCACCCTGAGCGCCTTC
>ERZ773099.1309-NODE-1309-length-18613-cov-6.817006_pt1 | contig 18613 bp, 21 predicted proteins | sample MGYA00511120_ERZ773099 | MGnify/ENA primary metagenome ERZ773099 (study PRJEB29015, sample SAMEA2738012) | human oral metagenome | biome: human oral; feature: human-associated habitat; material: dental | place: China | collected 2104 ...
ATTTTTATCCCTTGAGACGTACGATTTTCAAGATGCCACTACCGATTTGGGTGTGAGAAGTTTGAGTCATTTAGCGATAGGACTTTGCCAGAGAGTTTCGGAAATAAAAAGAAGGACTGTCGCATAAGTCATATTCGACTCATGCGACAGCCCCTCTTTTTATGCGTCGCGCATGATGCGCTTCGCACCGTCCGACAGCAGCCGCCGAAGCCGCTGTCGCTGCAGGTCGTGCCCGATGAACACGACCGCCGTCTCCCGTTCCTGCTCTGCGCCCGTTATTGCATAGCGTCCGTCGGCAACATCAAAGCGTATCTTTTCCTTGCCGACGAGAAGTACGCCCTTGGCTCGGACAATCCGCCCGTACTGTCCGCGAATGATTGCCTCGAGCATCGGGACCAGACGGTCTATGCCGGAGATCCTTGCATCCTGAAAGCTGAGCGTCGACGGCATTTCCTCCTCGCGCCCATCGACTGGTCGGCTCGGCTCCTCCATAGAAGAGCCGTCAAAGTTCTGCCGAAGGAGCTGCAGGAGCGCTTCTTTCGGAAGCGTCGAATAGTGCTCCGCGCAGATGGTCGCGTCCGGGTTGAGCGCACGAAGGCGCTCGCCCAGCCATTCCCTTTCCTCCTGACTTGCCTGCTCATATTTGGAGACGAAGATCGTGTGCGCCGCCCTGATCTGATCGGTGTACAGCTCCCTGTACTCCCGCATGTAGCGCGTATAGCTGTACCCGTCGACGATGGCGACAGGCGCCAGGAGTGCAATGCGCTCATAGACGATCTGCCCGACATTGTCCAGAATGGACGAGAGAAAGCCCACGCCCGTAGGCTCGACGACGAGATACTCCGGGTCTACGGTATTGGCGATCGTCAGCACCGAAGCGGCAAAATCGCCCTTCATGGAGCAGCAGATGCAGCCCTCCGTCATCTCCCAAATATTGATCTCGCCGTCCGTTCCCTCCTTGAGGATCTCTCCGTCGATGCCGACCTCTCCATACTCATTTTCGAGGACGGCAAACTCCTTCCCCGTGATCTTGGCAAGCGCCTGGATGAAGGTGGTCTTTCCTGCACCCAGAAAACCGGACACAATCAGTATTTTCATGCACAGCCTCCATCCCTTTGAGCACGCTGCCGAATCGTCGGTCAGTCGGAAATCTTAACGACCGGCTTGATGAGATCCGCCGGTTTGTCACGCATGAGGAAGAGCGCTTCTTCGATGTGCTCGAACCCGTCAAAGACATGCGTCGAGAGCGGTGACAGATCGAGCTTGCCTGCCGCAACCAAAGCGCCCAGCTTCTCCATGCGCAGACGTCCGCCCGGCATCAGTCCGCCCGTGATGAGCTTATGTCCCATGCCGACGCCCCACTCCGCACGCGGAATATCAATCATATTGCCCGATCCGAGATAGTTGACGTTGCCGATCTTGCCGCCCGGCTTGAGCGCCTTGACCGCCTCGCTGAACGTCTCAACGCCGCCGCCGGCGATGATGACCTTATCGACGCCCTTGCCGCCCGTCATATCCATGACCTGATCTGAAATCGGGCCCTCCTTGTAGCTGATGAAATCCGTCGCACCGTATCCCTTTGCCGCTTCGACGCAAACCTTGCGTGTACCGACACAAATGATGCGGGATGCGCCGCGGAAATTCGCGCCGGCGACCGCCATGAGGCCGACAGGCCCGATGCCGATGACGAGTACGGTATCACCGAACTGCACGTCGGCAAGCTCTACACCGTGGAACCCGGTCGGAACCATATCCGAGAGCATGCATGCATCGACCGTATTGATTTCCTTGGGGAGATGCGCGAGGTTGCCGTCTGCATCGTTGACGTGGAAGAACTCAGCGAAGACGCCGTCTTTGAAGTTCGAGAACTTCCAGCCTGCAAGCATACCGCCCGAATGCATGGAGTAGCCAGCCTGTGCTTCAAGCGAATTCCAGTCCGGCGTGATGGCGGGGACGAGCACGCGGTCCCCCGGCTTGAAATCCTTGACGAGCGAACCGACCTCGACGACCTCGGCGCAGCCCTCATGCCCCAAGATCATGTTGTGGCGTTCACCGATTGCACCTTCCCACAGCGTATGGATGTCAGACGTGCAAACAGCCAGTGCGAGGGGTTTGCAAATGGCATCGAGGGGGCCGCAGTCCGGGCGATCCTTCTCAATCCATCCAGACGAACCGATTTTGAGCATTGCGTAACCTTTCACAAAAACCATCTCCTTTACATTAACTGATGACTGTTCTTATTGTAGCAATATTAACTATCTTTTTCCATAGGAAAATAATGAAAAGAAATCCTCTCCATCGTGCATAATGCACAGTGGAGAAGATTTCTTTTCATTTCTCATAATATTTGCTTCATGCAATAAAGGAACCACTGATAAATTCAGCCACCCATCTTCACGCATCCGCGCTGTCCTCTCGTCGTCGACAAATCCTCGACGTAGCACCGCTACGCCTCCGGTCTGTCTCCTCGATAGAACCAGCGCATCTGCGCAAATCTGGGCGACTTCATTTTATCAGCGTTTCCATAAATTCTGCAAGGGAAGTTTTCTGTCTGCAGACGGCTTGAAATGGAGTTTTTTTTATGATAGAATAGTATGGTATGTGGACGGTCCGCTGGAAGAGACAGGCTCTTTATATGAACGTCCGAGATTAAGGAGGAAAAGAAATGAACATTATCCAGGCTTTGGAGCAGGAGCAGCTGCGCTCGGACATTCCGGAGTTCGCGCCCGGTGATACGGTGCGCGTGCACGTCAAGGTCGTCGAGGGAACGCGCGAGCGTATCCAGGCGTTCGAGGGCGTTGTCATTGCCCGCTCCGGCACGGGCGTACGCGAGACGTTCACCGTGCGCCGTATTTCTTATGGCGTCGGCGTCGAGCGCACCTTTCCGGTTCATTCGCCGCGGTTGGACAAGATTCAGCTCATGCGCCGCGGTATTGTGCGTCGCGCGAAGCTCTATTATCTGCGCAACCTCACCGGCAAGGCTGCCCGTATTCGCGAGAGGCGCTGAGGCGCATCATAGGGACTGCTTGCAGTCCCTATTTTTTTTAGGAGGGATCTTATGAGTTCGCTAGGGGAAGAGGTCAAGGATTGGCTGGTGGCGATTGTCGTCGCCGTCGTGCTTGCCTTTATCATACGTCAGTTCATTGTTGAGCTTTACGTTGTGGACGGGCCGTCCATGCGTCCGACGCTGCAGTCGCGTGAGCGTCTTGTCGTCAACAAGTTCATCTATCGCATGAGAGAGCCGGAGCGGGGTGAAATCCTTGTGTTCCGGTATCCGCGCGACCCGAGCCGCGACTTTATCAAGCGTGTGATCGCCGTGCCCGGGGATACGATCGAGATCAAGGACGGCAAGGTTTTCGTGAACCAGCAGCTTCTGAATGAGGATTACATCCTCGAAAAAACGCTGACGAATTATCCGCTTTCGACGGTGCCGTCCGGGCATATTTTCGTCATGGGCGACAACCGCAACAACTCCGAGGACAGCCGCTTCGCCGACGTCGGCTTTGTTCCGTACGATCTCGTGAAGGGCAAGGCCATGGTCGTATTTTGGCCTGTTTCAGAAGCCAAGGCGCTGCCTTGAGGCTCGGCATTGCATAGGAGGCGGAAGATGGTTTGGCAGACGGCGGAAAACAGCATTCTGTACAGCGGGAAAGACGGACAGGTTCTGGGGCGGCTTGATTTCTTGCAGACCGCGCCGGGAGTATATGACATCGTTCATACGGAAGTGGACGCTTCTCTGCAGGGGCAGGGGATTGCCGGACAGCTTGTGCAAAAGGCGCTGGAGGAGATCGAGCGGCGCGGCGCCGAGGTGCAGGCGGATGTTTCCTGTTCCTATGCTGCGCGGTGGCTGGCGCGCCATGGAAAGAGCTAAAGTCAGATTTAATGAGGATTCTATTGATTTTCCGCTCCTTTTGTCTTAAACTGCCTGCAAAGGGGGTATGGGGCATGGCAGCGATGCGGATGAGGAATGCAGGAGGCGCTCGGCGGTTTGCTGCGGCGGTTGTCCTGTTCTTGCTCTTTGCGCTCTTTCCGGGTGCGGCGCGGGCGGCGGAGTCCGATGCTTATATCGTGTCCGCTCTCGTTTCCCTGGCCTCATATTCGGATGAGACGGGGCTTTTGGTGCGCCGCTGGCTCAAGGAAACAAACTGGACGCTTCGCAGCAGCAGTGCGGAGCTGGGAAAAACGGAAGGACGCGTGCATCTGGCGACGAAGACGCTGCAGGACGGCAGGAAAGCGCTTTTCCTTGCTTTTCCGGGGACGGAGAACAGGAAGGACCTGGCTGTGGATCTGCGTCTTTCCCTTGTACCCTTTGGCGGGACGAATCCTGAGGAATTTGCCGCTTTTGCGGCTGCAGCCGATCAGGCGGAGGATGTACCGCGCGTCCATAAGGGGTTCAATGATTTTACAATGGCCGCGCTTTTTTCGGAACGACTGGAAGCGCACGGCGGACGGACGACAGGGGAAATGTTGGCGGATGAGCTCAAGGAGCATCCCGAGGAAACGCTTTATTTGACGGGGCATAGCCTCGGCGGTGCAGCGGCGCTTTTGACGGCGGCGCGGCTTGCGGATCTGGGCGTTCCGGCGGAGCAGCTCCACGTCATTACGTTCGGCGCTCCTGCCGTCGGTGACGAGAGGTTTGCACGCCTTTACGAAAACAGGCTTCACCTCACGCGCATCGTGATGACGGACGATCCCGTGGCCGGGATCCTTCAGTCCGTTAGGCGCCATTTCGTGCAGTTCGGCGATAAGATCGTCTGGCAGAGAGCGTCGAAGGAAGATCGCTTCGGGCATGAGCTGGCGCTTTATTTCGATGAGGCCTTGCGCCGCTATTACAATGCGGAAAAAGCGACGGAGAATATCCACGATTTCCTCCGAGGCGAACCGCAGGAGGTGGAGGGCGGTGTCTATGTCGCGCCTTCGGTGTTCACTCTGCCGAAAGAACTTGCAGCCGATGCGCCTTATATCGATCGCGCGGTGCACGATTCGCTGGCAATCCGCTGCCGTCCGCTCGTCTTTGCAGAGGATGATGCCGCAAAAGACCGCGCAGCGCTTCTGGCCGAGGCGAGGGCGGCAGGCTGCCGCTACCTGCTTGTGGAGCGTTTTGAGGTAAAATTCTTGCGGAAGCAGTACAATTCCTATCGCCTGACGTTGGAAGAAGCGGTTTATGCGAGCGACGGTACGCTGCGTTCGCTTTCGTCGCGCAGTACGAATACGCGAAGGCTTCCGGCGATCGAGGGATTCCTCTACCTGGCGTACAAGGGGAGCGAGGAGAGGGACAAGGCGCTGGGGCTTTGAACCATGGTTTTCGTGCATCCACCGGAAAAGCCGGCAGCTGCTGCATGCTTTTTCGGGGGATGCTTTTTGTCTGCCTGTTTTTGCCTTCGCCCGCCTTGCATAAGGCGCGTCCCTATTGTATGATGTAAACGACGATAAGGAAACGCGGCTTGGCGGTGTTTCCAGCAAAAGAGGGGCGATGCTTTTTGAAATGGGCCGAGGTCAGTGTGGCCACGTCGCATGAGGCGACAGAGCTGGTGGCCGGAATCTTTCAGGATTTAGGAGCAGCCGGTGTTGTGATTGAGGATCCGGCGCTTTTGAACGATTATATCCGTTCGGGTCTTTGGGATTATACCGACCTCAAGGAAGCGGAGGAAACGGAGGTCGTGACGGTCAAGGCGTACTTGCCCCTCGATGCGGGGCTGGAGGGAAAGCTTGCTTCCCTTGCTGTTCGCATGGAGGATCTGGCAAGGCGCTGTACGGATGCGGGACCGGGAGAGATTTCCTGGCTTGAGGTGCAGGAAGAGGACTGGTCGGAGACGTGGAAGGAGTTCTTTCACACGGAGAAGGTCGGTGCATACACGGTCATCAAGCCGACTTGGGAGACGTATGAGGCGAAGCCCGGCGAGATCGTTGTGGAGCTCGATCCCGGTGCAGCCTTCGGCACGGGACAACATGCGACGACGGCGCTCTGCATTCGGGAGCTTGAGCGGCTCGTGAAGCCCGGCATGACGGTGTTCGATGTCGGCACGGGTTCGGGCGTCCTTTCCATCGTGGCGGCAAAGCTCGGGGCAGGAAGGGTATGCGCCGTGGACTTCGACCCTGTCGCTGTCCGCGTGGCCGGGGAAAACGTGCGGCAGAACGGCGCAGAGACCGTGGTGACGACAGGGCAGAGCGACTTGCTGCAAAATGTCGAGGGCAAGGCGGGGCTGCTCATCGCGAATATCATTGCGGACATCATCGTGCGTCTCTTTAGCGAGGTGGAGGAGCATCTTGAGCCCGGTGCGAAAATGCTGCTCTCGGGCATCATCGAGGATCGCGTGGATGATGTTGTGGAAGCGGCATGCGCCCATGGCTTCTGCATCGAGAAAATCGAGAGGGAAAAGGACTGGGCAGCAATCGTTGTCCGTCGGGGGGACGCGCAGTGAGGCGCATCTTTTTGGCGCAGCCGCTTTCGCTGCAGATGGAAGTCACAGGGGCGGACGCGCATCACCTTGCGCATGCCATGCGTGCCCGCAGCGGCGAAAGACTTCTCGTGACAGACAGCGAGGGGCATTCGGCGGAGGTGCAGATCGCAGGCTTTGCTGCAGGAAAGGTTCTGCTGCGCCTGGTGCGCTGCATGGAGGAAACACATGAGCCGCCTTGCTGCGTGGAGCTTTTCCAATGCCTGCCCAAGGGCGACAAGATGGACTTCATCGTGCAGAAGGCGACGGAGCTTGGCGCGGCGCGTCTGCATCCCGTGATGAGCCGGAACGCTGTCGTGCGCTACGATGAAAAGAAGGCGCGGGCGCGGGCGGCTCGCTGGCAGAAGGTTGCGGCGGAGGCCGCGAAGCAGTGCGGACGAGAGAAGATCCCGGAGATTCGGGAAATCCGTCCCCTGGCGGCGGTGCTGCGGGAATTGGCAGACGGGAGAACATCTTCGGCTTCCGGAGACGCATCGGACAGCGTGCCGGAACTGCGCCTTTTTTTTTACGAGGGCGAGAAGCAATGCGGTTTGCAGGATGTCCTGCGGCAGACGGCGGCGCGGCGTATCCTGCTGCTCGTGGGTGCGGAGGGCGGTTTTGCTGCCGAGGAGGCGGAGCTTTCCCACGCGGCGGGTTTCCTGCCCGTGACGCTGGGGCCGCGCATCCTGCGTGCGGAGACGGCAGCTGTCGTTTCCCTGGCCCTTGTGCAGTATGAAAAAGGAGATTTGGGTTTTGCCAACAGCAGCATTGACGACATTGGGGTGCAAGGTCAACCAGTTTGAGACGGAAACGATGGAAGGGCTTTTTCGCCAGAGAGGCTATACCATCGTTCCTTTTGACGAGGCAGCGGATGTCTATGTCATCAATACATGCTCGGTCACGAGCCTCGGCGAGCGGAAGTCGCGTCAGCTCATCCGCCGGGCGCGCCGCATGAACGAGGCGGCCGTGATCGCCGTGACCGGCTGCTACGCGCAAGTCGCTCCCGAGGAAATCCGGGCAATGGACGGCGTGCGCGTCGTGCTGGGTACGAAGGAGCGTGCCGACATCGTCGACTATGTGGAACGGGCGGCGCGGGAAGCCGGTGTGCTCGATGGGACGACGGACATCATGCAGGCGGCGGATTTCGAGGACATTCCTCTTTTCGGTGCACCGGCGCGTACGCGCGCCTTCCTCAAGATCGAGGAAGGCTGTGAAAATTTCTGCTCGTTCTGCATCATTCCCTATGCGCGCGGGCCGGTGCGCAGCCGCAGCCTTGAAAGCGTGCAGCGCGAGGCCGCAAAACTCATCGCTATGGGCTTCAAGGAGATCGTTTTGACAGGCATCCATCTCGGCTGCTACGGGCGCGATATCGGCGAGGCAACGCTGGCCGATGCCGTGCGGGCCGTTCTCTCCCTGCCGGGGCTCAAGCGTCTGCGCCTGGGCTCCCTTGAATCCGTCGAGCTCTCGGACGAGCTTCTTGCGCTTTTCTCGGAGGACGAGCGCTTTGCCCGCCACCTCCATTTGCCGCTTCAGGCCGGCTCCGATGCCGTTTTGCAGGCGATGAACCGGCACTACGACACGGCGAAGTTCGCGCAGCTCATCGAACGTGTTGAACGCGCCGTGCCGGGCGTTGCCGTTTCGACCGACATCATCGTGGGATTTCCGGGAGAAACGGAGGAGTTCTTTTCCGAGAGCCTGGCTTTTGTGGAGCGCATGAATTTCGCCCGCATGCATGTTTTTCCCTACTCGCCGCGCCGCGGTACGCCTGCGGCGAACTTTTCGGGACAGGTGCCGGAAAACGAAAAGAAGGAGCGCGTACACCGGATGCAGTCTCTTGCTGCGAGGAAGAGCGAGGCGTTCCATGCGGCCTTTCTCGGCCGCGAGATGTCCGTGCTCTTTGAAACGGAGCGGGCGGGAATCACGGACGGGCTGACGGAAAACTATATCCGCGTCTACACAAAGACGCCGGTCAAAACAGGCGATATTGCAGAAATGCGCCTTCTGCACCTCCACCGCGACGGAATCTGGGGCGAAGGGGTCGGAGATTGAAAGCGGCCGCAGGCAATATTTTTCGTGCGGCAGGTTTTTTGCGCCCGAAGGCGAATAAAAAAATAGTACGGTATTCTATCCGGAAGGGAGGTGCAGAAGATGGCAGACTGCATTTTTTGCAAAATCGCAGCAAAGGAAATTCCCTCGACGCCGGTCTACGAGGACGATACGGTGATCGCTTTCAAGGATCTCGAACCGCAGGCGCCCGTCCATGTCCTCATCATCCCGAAGAAGCATATCAAGAACCTGCTCGGCTTGACGGAGGAGGACAAGGCGGTCATTGCACACATCCACGTGGATGTCGTGGGAAGGCTCGCGCGCGAACTTGGGATTGCGGAGAAGGGTTTCCGCCTTGTTGCCAATACGGGAGAAGAGGGCGGACAAACGGTTGGGCATCTGCATTTCCACCTCCTGGGCGGACGTTCCATGGCATGGCCGCCGGGCTGATAGTTGACACTATAACGGGAAATCATGTATAATGTTATGGTGCACGGCATGGCGTCATCATCCCCATTCGGACGCTGACTTTCCGTGTATTCCCAAATCTAGTGGAGGGGGGGAAGAACAATGGCAAATGAGGTCAAAGTAGGAAAAAACGAAACGATCGACAGTGCTCTCCGCAGATTCAAGCGTACCTGCCAGAAGGCCGGTACTTTGGCAGAAGTAAGGAAACGTGAACATTACGAGAAACCGAGCGTGAAGCGCAAGAAGAAGTCCGAGGCAGCGCGCAAGCGCAAGTTCAGGGCTTGATTGACGCTCGTCAGGTGGAGGCCATAGACATGTCGCTGAAAGAAAAATTGATGGAAGACATGAAGCAAGCGATGAAGGCGAAGGAAGAGGGCAGGCTGCGCCTGGCCGTCATTCGCATGGTGCGCTCGGCAATCCGCCAGGCTGAGATTGATGGAAAGAAGGAACTCGACGACGAGGGAATCGTTTCCATCATCAGCAAGGAGGTCAAATCCCGCAAGGATTCCCTGGAAGAATTCCGCAAGGGAAACCGTGCCGATCTCGTACAGGAGACGGAAGAGGAGATTTCCGTGCTCTTGCCCTATCTGCCGCAGCAGCTTTCCGAGGACGAAGTTCGCGCCCTCGTGGAGGAAACCGTACGGGCAACCGGGGCTGCGACGCAGAAGGACATGGGCAAGGTTATGGGCGTCTTGATGCCGAAGGTCAAGGGACGTGCCGACGGCAAGCTCGTAAACCGGCTTGTGCGCGAGAAGCTGGGCTGACAGCGCTTTTCTCAATTCCTGAAAACAAGCAAAAGGGGTTGTTGCACGAAGGCAAATTTGTTTTCGTGCGACAACCTTCTTTTCATTCATATAAGCGCATCGATTCTAAAAAACGTAGTAAAGTCCGACAGATGCGCCAACAGGATGGATTCTCCCAAAACGCTCGCGCGCCCGCTTGTCAGAAAGTGACGGTTGACCCTAAGAGGATTCCCACAGGGCTAAGAGGTACCGTGTAACATTTTCCGCCGTTCTCGCTAAAAAACTTTGCTCACTTCTCGCCGGTTTGTTCGCTCCTCAAAAGGTATTGAAATGGTCAACGAGGCAGAATCCGACCACGATCAGTGGTTTACGACACTTCTCCCTGTTGGCGGACAGTCTATGGGGGAGGAGACAAGGCGTAGCAAAAAAAGGAAGCGGAGACGGCTACGCTGGCACAGATCATACGATAGTTTGAACCCTGTATCTGCCTCCCTAATGGGAGGTTCTTCTTTTATCGATTCATAAAAATATTTTACAATCGATATTGACTTTATAAAAAAATATTGTAAAATATAAGATGTACATAGTTGTATATAGACAAATATAAATGTACATCTATATATTTCTATGCAACAAAGGATGTTTATCATGACAAACAATCTTCAAAAGAATGGTATGACGCCGTTGTACGAGCAGGTTGCTAATTGGATACGCAATAACATCTATGATGGAACATGGGGGTATGGACAGCAGATAGACTCTGAAAACAGTATTGTTAGTTCTCTGAAAGTCAGCAGAGGGACGGTCAAAAAAGCGATAGCAATTCTCTGTGATGAGGGATTATTATCACAAGTTCAGGGAAAAGGGACTTTTGTTACGGATAATAAGATTTCCTATCCACTAAGTAAAGGCTTGCTTTCTTTTGCCGAGGCTCTTTCCGAGCGAAATATTCAGTTTGAGACAGCGGTAATTGAGGCACGTATTGAGGCTGCGAATCCTTACACGGCTGAGCGATTGAATATTTCTCCAGGAGATGATGTGTTTTATTTGAAGCGTGTCCGAAGCGTTGATGACGAGCCTGTCATGCTGATTGAAAACCGAGTAAATATTGCTTTATGCCGAGGGATTGAGAATATTGATTTTACGAAAGAATCTCTTTTTACTGCAATTGAACAAATTGCCGGGAAGAAGATTAAGTTTTCGGAGAGTCAGTATGCGGCTCGTGTCGTTGGCAGAGAACGTGCAGTTTTTTTACACGTCCCAGATGATGCGCCGGTGCTTCACCTTGTTCAATTGGTTCATTTAGATTCAAGCAAGGTGGTTGAATTTGGTAATGTTTGGCTGAAGTCAAACAGATATTATCTTGGTACAGTTTATCAAAGATAGACTTTGATTTTAGGGGGGATTTAGTGGAGGTTATCATAAGTAAAGATCTCATTCAAACGGATATGTTCGCCTCAACTCAGGATGAGATCTTTGAACAACTAGCGCGGCCTCTTTATCATCTTAATGTTGTCAATGAAGGTTTTTTAGAGGGGGTGCGAATTCGCGAACAGAAATTCCCTACAGGACTGCCCACAGAGCCGTTTGGCGTCGCAATTCCACATACCGACCTTGGGTACGTCAAACAAAATGCGATCAGTGTCGGTGTGCTGAGACATCCTATTACATTCACGGTTATGGGAACAGAGGATGAAACAACACAGGTGCGGCTTGTGTTTCTCTTAGCGCTAAATGAATCGCAAAAGCAGTTAAATATCTTAAAATGCATTACGGAGCTGATTCGTGATGCAAAACAGCTGGAAAAGTGGTTATCTTTTGATGCGTCGGAAATTTACAAAATATTAGATAATGCTCTAAAAGGAGGAAAATGATATGGCGAAACATGTGCTGTTTGTTTGTGCTACAGGAATAGCTACATCTACAGAAGTAGCAGAAAAGGTCATAGCTTACTGTAAAGAGCAGGGGATTGCTTTTACGCACCAGCAAATCAATGTCGCAAGTCTTCCGGGGAATGATGGAAGCGCAGATCTGATTGTTTCAACGACGAATATCCCTTATGAGACGACAACGCCTGTTGTTAAGGGGTTGCCGCTCATTACGGGCATTGGAGAAGAAAAAGTCTATAAGAAGATATGTGAAATTTTAAAAGATTGAGACCTAGAGAGTGGGAATCACACAATATCTAAAAAGATGAAAACCAATTCATTCATTTTGGTAAGGAGGTAGGAATCATGGAAACATTTGGAAAAACGCTCTTGGAAATAGTCCAATTCATTTTGGGTATGGGGCCGACGGTTATGCTGCCGGTCGTACTGTTCTTTTTTGCACTCGCTTTTCGTGTTCCTGTGGCCAAAGCAATACGGTCAGCATTTACTGTAGGTATTGGGTTCGTCGGTATTTATGCCATTTTTGGAATTTTGACAGACAGCATAGGGCCTGCTGCGCAGGCCATGGTTATCAACAGCGGTGTCAATTTGCCTGTGACCGATCTTGGTTGGCCACCGCTTGCCGCGATTACATGGGGCGGTCCCATTGCAGCGTTTGTTATTCCGTTGACGATTCTGATCAACATTGTGATGTTGGCGTTGCGTCTTACCAAGACAGTGGATGTCGATATGTGGAATTATTGGCATTTTGCGCTTGGTGGGACGCTGGTATATTACAGTACGGGGAGCTTTTGGCTCGGTCTTCTTGCGGCGGCAATTATTGCTGTTATCATCTTGAAACTCGCAGATTGGAGCGCTCCCATGGTGCAGCGTTATTTTGATCTCGAGGGGATTTCTCTCCCGACACTTTCTTCCGCAGTGTTTTTTCCCATTGGTTTGTTTGGGAATCTTATCATCGAAAAAATCCCGCTCATTAACAAGATTTCTATAGATCCGGCTGCCATTCAGAAGAGATTTGGGCTTTTTGGTGAGCCAATGATGATTGGGATTATTCTGGGTGTCCTCGTCGGTGTTATTGCGCAGTATGATTTACGCGGTATTCTATCTCTTGGGATTAATATCGGGGCGGTCATGTTTATACTGCCACGCATGGTACGCATCCTTATGGAAGGTTTGTTGCCGCTTTCCGAAGCTATCAAGAACTTCCTGAAAAAACGCTATCCAGGGCGCGAAGATCTTTACATCGGTCTCGATATTGCGGTTGCCATTGGAAACCCTGCGATTATATCCACGGCACTCCTGCTTACCCCGATCGCTGTTATTCTCGCTTTTGTTCTGCCCGGCAACGGTGTTTTGCCCCTTGGCGATCTGGCGAATCTTGCGGTATTTGCTTCTATGATTGTTCTTGCTACCAAAGGGAACGTCTTTCGAGCGGTGCTCATCGCAATCCCCTGCATTGTGGCAGATCTGTTTGTAGCGACAAATATCGCCGGATTCGTTACGCAGATGGCTGCAGATGTCAATTTCCAGATGCCTGCCGGTTCGACAGGAATGGTATCGAGTTTTCTTGACGGTGGAAATCCATTCCGTTTTTGGGTGCTGAAGATTTTTGACGGAGACGTAACCGCGCTTGTATTCATTCCAATCATTGCAGTGATTGTCTATGCGGTCTATCGTATGACGAAGAGGACTGTCTATGCGGAGGGGAGCGACTGATTGATGCAGGCGGCAGCGGTCGTTATCGATATAGGAACAACGAACACGAAGATTCTTCTGTTTGATACATCCACAGCTGAGATTTGTAAGAAAAAGAGCTTTCGTACACCGAAGATTATGATTCGTGATGAAGTTGATTTTGACAGTACGCTGTTATTTCAGAACATCAAGGACGAAATTAAGGCTCTTGTAGCTGACGGCTGCTGGCATATAGAGCGGATTCTTATTGCCAGTGTAGGAGAAATGGGCGTCATCGTAGATTCGGCAGGCAGGACAATAGGATCAATGCCTGCATGGAATGACAGTCGCGGAAGAGAATATATTGACGCCCTTTCATCTGAGCACCGGCAGAGGATTCAAGAGATTACTGGACTGCCACCGCACAGTAATTACAGTATAGCTAAAATTAAATGGTTAGAGCAGAATTACCATATCCGATGGCAAGAGGGAATGACCTGGCTCAATTTGCCTGATTATATTTCCTTTTTACTCACGGGTGCCCGTCAAACGGTGAGTACGATGGCCAGCCGAACCATGGCCTTTGATTTGCGTCGTGGAAACTGGTCGGATGAACTCATCACGTTGTATGGTGTTCCGCACTCTATTTTCCCCCCCATTGCCCATGGAGACAATGCTGGACACGTGATTGCGTCATCTATGGCACAAAAGCTAGGGCTTGATCAAAATACATATGTTTCTGTTGTTGGGCATGATCATATGGTTGGTTCCCTTGCTGTTGGCTTAGGCGAAGACGAACTGCTTAATTCGACGGGAACAACGGAAGGATTTTTAAGAATCTCTTCCCTATACCCCATGGGAAAGCGTGAAAATTCGGCTAAACTTGCAGGCGGGCGATACATTTTTCCTGAGCAATTTACGCTCTATGGATCGCTTCCCGCCGCCGGTCTTTCTTATGAATGGGTGCGTAAGATGTTCCGTCTCAGCCAAAAAGAGGCAGATCGAGTCTATATGGAATTACTGGAAGATTATCGTGCAGGAAGGAGAGAGGGGGAGCAAGAGCTCCTTTTTATCCCCCACCTTGTTGGCAGTGGCAGTCCGGATAAAAATATTCACGCACGCGGGATGATTTATGGATTAACGGCGAATACTGGGATGAAAGATTTCTTTTATGGCGTTGCACAGGGCGTCTGCATGGAATTGCGGCATCTATTTGATGCATTTGTGAGGAAAGCAAATGATGTTTCCGCCATTAAAGTTATCGGTCCTGCGACTAAAAATGATTTTTGGCTCCAGCTTAAGGCAGATGCTCTGAACCAAACCATATTTGTAACGGAGATTGATGAGGCGGTTTCCTATGGCGCGCTCATTTATGCATATCCCTCGTTGGCTGAGCGGGTGCCGCTGTCTGTTCGCACCGTATATCCGAACGTGAAATATGCGGAAAAATTGAATCGCCTTTATAGAGTCTATATGGAGCTATATGAAAAAAAAATAATTATGGAGCATAGTAGGGGAGGTTTCATATGAAACTGATTAATGGTTTTGATTTGATGTCGTATGCACAGCGCAGGGGGCTTATACTTCCTGCATTCAATACAACCAATATGGAGATGACATTTGCTATTGTCAAAGGATTGAATGCAGCTAAACTTCCAGGTTATGTACAGATTTCATCTAATAATCTTCGGTTGTCCGACCCTGACACAATTGCATATTTAACACGCCGAGCACAAGAAAACAATGATACACCCATTGGACTGCATCTCGATCATGGAAAGTCTTATGAAGATGTGCGCGCTTGCGTTAAGGCGGGGTTCACATCTATCATGGTGGATGCTTCTCATTTGCCTTTTGAGGAGAATATTGCAGAGGTACGTCGCGCAGTAGAATATTGTCATTTCTATAATCTTCCTGTGGAAGCTGAACTTGGGGCTATTGGTGGGAAGGAAGATGATATGGTCAGCGAGGCAGATGCCAAGACAGATCCGGATATGGTTGTAGATTTTGTCGAGCGGACGGGATGTGATACACTTGCTGTCGCCGTGGGGAATGTTCATGGAATCGATGCTGAACCTCATATTGATTTGCCTCTTTTGAAAAAGATTGCAGAAATAAGCCCTGTGCCGCTCGTTCTTCATGGCGGTTCAGGAATCCCTTTCGATATCATTCATGAGGCACGCAAATATAATCTCATCAAAATTAACTATGGGGCAGACCTTCGCCGAGTTTTTGTTTCTGTATATGGAAAAGCTTATGAAAAAAATAATAAGGAAAATCAAATTATTTCCATTAGCATCAAAGCTGTTGATGAAGTTGCCAATGTAGCTAAAGAACTCGTTCAGAAAATTAATGAGTAGAGATAAGAATCATAACATTAACTCGCTGCTGAATTATGCGGCGAGTTTTTCATTTTGGGTCGTGACCCAGTGTCGCATGCAAAGCATGCGACACAATAAGCCACCCGCTATGCGGGTGGAAGACAAAGGGTTATACCAAAAAAACCTTTCCGGGTAGTATACTAAGGTTGTTCAAGCTAGCATATAGAAAGGAAAGGTGCTTATGGCACAGAAAGCTAATAGTTTATCGCACACAAAGTGGTTATGCAAGTATCACATTGTGTTTACGCCCAAATACCGCAGAAAAATCATCTACAACCAGTACAAAGAGAGCATCCGTGACATATTAAAGTAACTTTGGCTGTTTTTGCACTCTTTATTATTTTGAGGATTTCTGTTACAATGGTTTCCATAAGAGACCTTCCTTGTTATGTATTTGCCTCGTTAGCATACATTATAGGATACAGGTCTCTTTCTGTTTTTGCAACTACCACCGAGAAATTTTTACACTAAGATTGCCGCTGCAGTTCGAGGACGATTGGTGCAGCAGGGAACGAGTTTATGCATCTTTTGCTTTTTTGCGCCGCAGGCCCGGCAGGAGGAGCAGGGCGCTTACGGCGAGGCCGATGAAGAGCGGGTGTATGGCGGAGTCCAGCGCGGAGGTGGCGACGGCAGTTGCGGTGGAAAGGAGCATGGAAGCGACTGCCCAGCGTGGCTGCAGGCGATGGGGCAGGAATACGGCGACGGTCAGCGGCAGGAAGATGCCGCCGCCCCGCAGCGCCATGGAGAGGTAGTTCCAGAAGAGCACCTCGGAGCTCTCGTTGAGGAGGGCGAAGCCTGCGGCAAGAAGCATGACGAGAAGAACCGAGAGGCGATTCAGCCAGAGGAGACGGCGTTCATTCCGGCGCGGGAGAAGCGGTGCGAACACATCGTGCGAGAGCATGGTGCCGATGCCGAGGGAAAGGCCGCCGATGCTGCCGATGAGGGAGAGAACGATGCCTCCCATGGCGATGCTGCCGAGGACGCTTCCGGCATGGGTGAAGAGGAAGAGCGGCAGGGCGAGGATGGGAGAGATGCCGGGGGCGGCTGCGTGCATGTAGATGCCGATGAGGGCGCATGGCAGGCCGACGGGAAGGACGATGAGCGCGGCGACGAAGGCACCGATGGCAGCCGTGCGCGGGTTGGAGGCGGCGAAAACGGCCTGGAGGTAGGATTGGGTGGAAAGGATGCCGACGATGAGAGAAACAAGGCCGACCGTGATATTCTCTGTCCCTGCGCTCCAAAGATCCAGCATAGCCGGCGGCAGAGGGGCGGCTATGCCGGGAAGCCCCTGCCAAGCCACGAAGCCGGCGAGGAAGAGGCTGAACCAGAGGATGAGCATTTTCAGTATGCCGCCGATGCCGGCGCTTTTCATGCCGCCGAAGAATACGTAGCAGGCAACGAGGGCGACGAGTACAAGGGCGGCCTCGCCGTAGCCGATGCCGAAGAGTGCGGCGATGAGGTGGAAGCCGGGCAGGCAGCTCGCGACGGCGCTGAAAAATATGCCGAGGGAAGAGACGATGCTGGAAAAAATAGCGGCGGGCTTGCCGTAGTTAAGCCCGAGGTACTGCGGCACCGTTTCAAGCGAGGTGCGCCTGAGCGGACGCGCATAGAAAAAGCCCATGAGGACGAGTGAAAGGCCGATGCCGATGGTGAACCACCAGGCCGAGAGCCCGAGGGAATAGGCGAGCTGCGCTGTGCCGACTGTGGCGCCGCCGCCAACGCAGGTGCCGGCGATCGTGCCGGCGACAAGGGGCGCTCCGGCATGACGCCCGTTGAGGCTGAAGCCTTCCGCCGAATGGATGGAGCGTGCCGCATAAAGCCCGCTGGCGAGGACGATGCCGATCGTCAGGAGCAGGACGGCAAGCTGCAGGGATGAAATTTCCATGAGAGAATCCTCCTGTCGATTTGAACTTCCTCGCTTGCAGGGAATCTTTCTGCAATTATACTGCCGCAGGGGCAGCAAGGCAAATGCTTTCAGACAAACAAAGCAAATGCTAATGCTATATTTTAGAGGGAACGGCAGGGTTTGGGGGATTTCCATGGAATAGATGTAAGAAGAGGAAGCGGAAAGGATGTGATTGCATGGATATTATCGGTGGCTTGCCCGTCTTGCAGGTGCTCCTCGTAGCCGTAATCTTTCTTGCCCTACTCATGGAAATCAAGACGGGCGGCATGGGGCTCGGCGTGCTTCTCGGCCTCGCTGCTGCAGGCGTCTTTTTCGGCAGCCAGTATGTCAAGGGACTTGTGAGCCTCTATCATGTCGCCATCTTTCTCGTGGGCATACTCTGCATTGCAGCGGAGGCGCTGCTGCCCACGATGGGCCTTCTGGGCGGCCTCGGCGTTGCGGCGCTGCTCTACAGCGTCATTCTGGCGCTGGGCGGCGATTTCAATGCCGTCTATGCCCTTCTGGCCGCCGCTGTGCTGGCTCTCGCCGTCTTCGCGCTGATCGTCAAGCGGCTGCCTTCGAGCCGCCTCTGGAAAAGGGTCGTGCTGCAGGATGAGTCGACGAGTGCGCGCGGCTATGTGAGCGCCGAGGAAAGGCTGGGGCTTTTAGGGCGAGAGGCTCGTGTGCTCACGGATGTGCGTCCTGCCGGCTCGATCCTCGTTGATGGCGTGCCCGTCGATGTCGTGTCGGAGGGCGCCTATATCGAGAAGGGCGAGCGCGTGCGCGTGGTAGCGGTGCATGGTAGCCGCGTCGTCGTGCGCAAGGCCGATGCGGCGGAAGAATAGCTGCGGCGCTTTCTTGTATATTTGTCCGTAAATGGGAGGTATATTTATGAGTGGAATCATCAGTGCGGCGTTTCTTTTTGTCATCATCGTCGTGGCCGCCATGCTCTTTTTTCATTTCGTGCCCGTGGGTCTTTGGATCTCGGCCATCGCAGCCAATGTGCCCGTGAGCATTGTCACGCTGATCGGCATGAGGATGCGCCGCGTGCCGCCCGGCAAGATCGTCATGCCGCTCATCAAGGCGAACA
>ERZ773099.1311-NODE-1311-length-18588-cov-5.190849_pt1 | contig 18588 bp, 14 predicted proteins | sample MGYA00511120_ERZ773099 | MGnify/ENA primary metagenome ERZ773099 (study PRJEB29015, sample SAMEA2738012) | human oral metagenome | biome: human oral; feature: human-associated habitat; material: dental | place: China | collected 2104 ...
CCCAGCCCGCTCCGCGACCGCTCCAACCTGCCTCCCAACCGCCCCAGCCGATGAGCGTTGATCAGGCGGAGTTTGAGACGCGGATTATTCAGCAGGTCGATGCTAAGCAACAAAAATTTACCGATAACCTTCTGCTCGAAGCCTACGGTCGCAAGCGCAAACTGCTAAAACTCAGTTTTTGGCAGGGAGTGTTCTTTGGGCTGGGCAGTGCGATCGGTGGAACGCTGGTGCTAGCGCTATTGATTTGGATTTTGGCGCGGGTGGTCGATTGGTTCCCGATTTTGGGCGATTTAGTTAATAAAATAATCGAGCATACCGCTCGACATTAACAATACATCTTATCATTATATCATATTTAAACGATTATGTCAAGAAAAACCCTTCAACCCTCTGATTTTGTTCATCTTCACAACCACACTCACTACAGCGTGCTGGATGGTTTAACTAAAGTCGAAGAGCTGGTCAACCGAACTAAAGAGTTCGGTATGGAGGCAGTAGCGATTACTGATCACGGCACGATGTCTGGGGTGCTGGATTTTTATAAAACCGCCAAAGACGCTGGCATTAAGCCAATTCTCGGTATTGAGGCTTATGTCGCTGAGCGGTCGCGTCACGATCGTGACCCTCAATTTGACAAAAAGCGTTACCACATCACCCTGCTAGCTAAAAGTTACAAAGGCTACCAAAACCTGATGATGTTGTCATCCAAAGCCAACCTCGAAGGCATGTATTATCGACCGCGGATCGACCACGAATTGATGGAAAAATACTCGGAAGATGTGATTTGTTTGTCGGGGTGTGCTAACGGTGAGGTGGCACAAAAACTTCGTCAAGGCGATTACCAAGGCGCTAAAGACAAAGCCAAATGGTATCATTCGGTCTATGGCGAGAATTTTTTCTTGGAATTGCAGGACCATGGCCATCCGAAATCACCAGCGCCGTTTAGCGAACAAACTGTCGCCAACGAAGGTTTAATTAAGTTGGCTAAAGAACTTAATTTACCGCTAGTGGTGACTTGCGATGGGCATTATTTAAATTTTGAAGATCGTCAAGTGCATGAGATTTTGTTGTGTGTTGGCACCGGGGCTTATTTGAGCGATACTCGGCGGATGTCACTCAAAGATCTGGAGCTGTATCTGACTGATCCGAAAGATATCATTGCTCGTTGGGGCGAGGAACTACCGGAAGCGATTTTAAACACCAAGAAAATTGCCGATATGTGTAATGTTGAAATTACACTGGGGCAGATTTTGATTCCGGTGTTTCCGTTACCAGAGGGTGAAACTACCGAAAAAGATTATCTGATGAAGCTGGTTTATAACGGCGCGGTGGTGCGTTACGCCGAACCGGGCCACCAGACTTTTGAGGGTATGCATGAGGTATTGCATCCGGTTGAGGCTTGTAAAAAACTATTGCCCCAAGCGGTGCTTGACCGGCTCGATATGGAACTAGAAGTGATTGACCGCATGGGGTATTTCGGCTATTTTTTGATTGTGCAGGACTTTATCAACTGGGGTCGTAAGCAGGGAATTATCTTCGGTCCGGGACGCGGTTCGGCGGCTGGGGCGATTATTGCTTATTGTTTGCGAATTACTGATCTAGATCCGCTAAAATACGATTTGCTGTTTGAGCGTTTTTTGAATCCAGACCGTATCTCAATGCCGGATATTGATGTCGATATCCAAGATGATCGGCGGGACGAAGTGATTCAATACTGTGTGGCTAAATATGGTAAAGATCGGGTGTCAAATATCGTGACCTTTGGTAAAATGGCGGCTCGCTCCTCGGCTAAAGACGTGGCGCGAGTGCTGGAAATTCCTTATGCCGAGTCCGATCGCCTCAGTAAAATGATTCCGTCGTTGGTGCAAGGCCGGCATGTACCACTGTCCAAAAGCGTTAAAGAAGACCCTGACCTCAGTGCTGAATATAATAGCAATCCTCAATCGAAGCAAATTCTTGATTACGCGATGCGTCTTGAAGGCACGATTCGGTCGCATGGGGTTCACGCCTGCGGGGTGGTGATTGCGCCCGACGATTTGGTTAAATATTTACCGCTCGAAATGGCTCAAAAAGGTGTGGTGTCGACCCAGTTCCCGATGGGGCAGGTCGAAGAAATTGGTCTGCTGAAAATGGACTTTTTGGGACTGTCGAACTTGTCGATTATCAAAAACACCCTGCGTATTATTAAAAAAGTCTACGGCAAAGATATCGATATCGCCAATGTCACGCTGGAGGACGAGGAAGCTTATAAGTTGTTTCAACGAGGCGATACTACTGGTGTGTTCCAGCTAGAATCGGCCGGCATGAAAAAATACCTCAAGGAACTGCGCCCGACGCACTTTGAGGATATTATTGCGATGGTGGCACTGTATCGTCCGGGTCCGATGCAGTTTATCGATTCATTCATTAAACGCAAACACGGCGAGGAAAAAATCAGCTATTTGCATGAAAAAATGGAGCCAGCGCTTGGTAACACTTATGGTATTTTGGTTTATCAAGAGCAATTTATGCAGATTTCTAAGGATTTGTGTGGTTTTACTGGTGGTCAGGCCGACACTTTACGCAAGGCGGTTGGTAAGAAAAAATTGGATTTGATGGCGCAAATTAAACCGCAACTAATCGAGGGTGCGCTGGCTAATTCGGACATTTCCCGCCAAAAAATTGAACTTTTTTGGGATCAGTTGCAAGAATTTGCTAATTATTGTTTTAACAAATCGCACGCGGCGTGCTATGCGCTGATTGCTTACTGGACGGCTTACCTCAAGGCACACTACCCAAGCGCCTTTATGGCGGCTTTGATGACTAGTGATAAAGACGACACCGATCGGTTGGCGATTATGATTGCTGAGTGTAATCACGCTGGTATTGAGGTGTTAGCGCCAGATATTAACGAAAGTTTCGTTGAGTTTGCGATTGTGCCAGGGACCAACAAAATTCGCTTCGGCATGGCGGCGGTCAAAGGGGTTGGTGAGGCGATCGTTGAGGAAGTGCTTGAGGTGCGCAAACAGGGTAAATTTATCTCAATTGTCGACTTCGCGAAACGGATGGCAGGCTCGAAATTCAACAAAAAAGCTTGGGATTCGTTGATTAAAACCGGGGCGTTTGATAGTTTTGGCTATACGCGGTCAGATTTGCTGGAAAACCTTGATAAAATTCAAGGATATATGTCTAAATCGGCAAAAGAAGCCCTTAGCGGGCAATCTGACCTGTTTGCGGGGTGGGACCCAGGGTCGGCTCCAGACATCGAAATTACGCCCGCTAAACTGCAAGCCAGCCAAAAAGAACAATTGCAATGGGAACGCGAACTGCTGGGTTTGTATATTAGTGCCCATCCGATTGACAAATATGAGCAGTATTTGCACGAAAATACCGTTAATTTTCACGAATTAACTGAGCATCATGATGCTAAAACCATGACTTTAGGCGGAATTTTGACGGGAATCCGCGATATTACCACCAAAAAAGGCGATAAAATGGCCTTTTTGACGATTGAGGATAAGTTCGGGCCGTTTAGTATTATTGTGTTTCCGCGCTTGTATGAAGAGATTAAGGACTTGCTGGCGGTCGATAAGGTGATTTTGGTTGAGGGGCGGATTACGGCTAGAGATCGCGACGGCAACACGGCGCCACCACAGATGATTGCTAACCAAATTACCGAAATCAGTGATCAAATGTTGGCTGAATTTCAACCAAATTTCCGCAAAAAAAAGACTCCACGCGGTAATTATGAGGAGTTTTTAGAAGCTAACGGTGCCAAAAAAATCGGCGCCAAAAAAACCCCTGGTCGTGGAGGCGGTGCGCCGATTAGCTTCATCGATCCGGTTGAGGAAATTAAGCGCGCCCAGGCCGAAAAAGCCAAATACGAAGCTAGTTTGCAGACGGATTTGGCCGTAAATGAGCCAGCGCCAAAATATCAGACGCAAAAGACACAAGCTGAGTCAGTCTCCGAGACTGTTAAATCTGGCGCTGGGCCTGAAATTAGCCCTGAAGCCGAGATTACATCGTCGCCAATCGAGAACAATCCAGCGCCAAATATTACTAAACTTTATGTGCGCTTAGTTGATGCTTCGAATCGCCAAAAACTAACTAATTTACGCCAAATTTGTCAAAATTACCCTGGCAAACAGTCAATTATCCTGGTTTTGGGCGAAAATGACCAAAAAACCGCCATCAAACTACCGTTTCAGGTTACTCTGAGCGATCAGTTGATGACCAATTTGAAACAAGAATTCGCCGAGCAAGATTTGGTGTTGCGCTAGGATTTTTGAAGCCAGATTTTGAAGCGATTTGGTGGTTTAATTAGCGATTTTCGAGCTTTTTTAGCTGAGATTTGAGTTTACCACGGGCATGCGAAGTGGTCACCAGATCGAGCCAATCGGTTTTGGGCAGAGCGGTTTTGCGGGTTAGCACCTCAACAATATCGCCATCTTGAAGTGGCGTAGTAAAAGACGCCATTTTATTATTGATCAAAAAACCATAGGCGTGCTTACCGATACTACTGTGTACCAAATAAGCAAAATCGAGTGGCAGGGCACCGTCGGGTAGGTTGTAAATGTCGCCTTTAGGAGAGTAAACGAAAATTCGATCTTTAAACAAATCAATCGTCAGTTGTTGGCGGTCAATTTCTTCTTCATTCATTAGTTTGTTGGCGATTTCTTGTAACTGCGTAATCCACTGCAAATTAGTCGGCAATTGTGAAATCGTGCCTTTTCTGAGGTAATTTTTGGATGATTTTTGTTGATGATAATGGAAACTAGCCGCTAGACCTTGTTCGGCGTATTGGTGCATTTCGTGGGTGCGGATTTGGAATTCAACAATCTGTTTGGTCGGCGTAATTACCGTCGTGTGCAAACTCTGATAGCCGTTGGCTTTTGGCACGGAAATATAATCTTTGATGCGAGTAACCATTGGCTGATAAATCGAGTGAAGCACGCCCAGCACCCGATAACAATCTTCTTTGCTGTTGACGATAATACGCAGAGCGATCAAATCGTAAATATCATCGATATTATCGTCTTTTTTAAGCATTTTTTTATGGAGCGAATAAAGGCTTTTGACTCGACCGTTGATTTCGAATTTGATGTGATTTTTTTTGAGGGCGTCTTCAACTTCCAGGCGCACGATACCGAGACGGCGAGTGCTTTTGCCGAGGCGTTTGCGCATTAAATTTTTCAAAAATTGATAGCGTTTGGGGTTAAGGTAGCTAAAAGCGATTTCTTCGATTTGCATGCGGACGCGTCCCATACCGATCCGGTCAGCCATCGGTGCGAAAACATCGAGCGATTCACGGGCGATTTTGATTTGTTTTTCCGGTTTTAGGTATTGGAGTTCGCTTAAATTATGCAACCGGTCGGCAAGTTTGACGATGATAACTCGGACGTCTTTGCTGGTGGCGATTAGTAATTTAGCTAAATTATCGGTGGTGTGTGAGGCGTATTTCGATAAATCTTGCATGCCGGAGCGCGCTTCGGAGACTTTGGTGACGCCTTCAACCAAAAACGCTACATCTTCGCCGAATTGTTGTTCGATTTCTTCGATAGTGCGATCAGTATCCTCCACTACATCGTGCAAAATACCGGCTAGGACTGAGCTTAGATCCATTTTCCAATCCACTAAAATCTTGGCAACATTGAGCGGGTGTTCGATGTATTCTTGACCGCTTTTGCGAAATTGTCCGGTGTGAGCTTGGCGCGCAAAGGCGACGGCGCGTTCAATTATGGCGACGTCTTTTTTGTTGTAAGACATTCGGGCATAACTAACAAGATCGAAACTTTTAGCGGGTGGTTGGTGAGTGGCGTTTTGGCTCATATGATTTGCATTTACTAAAGTTATTTTATTTAATTGTATCACTTTTTGTCTTAAAAACCAAAGCTTCCTATCGCTAGAAAAATAACCATAAGTTTGATATAATTATAATAGGTAATTTTTAAGAGAAAGCGATAATATGCAAACAACTAAAATAGCGATAAATGGTTTTGGGCGAATTGGTCGTAATGCCCTGAAAATTATGTTGGCGCGACCCGACACTGAGGTGGTGGCGATTAATGATTTGGGTGAACTCAAAGTGCTAGCGCATTTGTTTGAATTTGACTCGGTTTATGGTAATTACGAAGGTGATGTGGCGATTGACGAGCAAGCTAAAACCTTGACTGTTAACAATCAGGTGATTAAATTTTATTCGGAAGCTGATCCGACGAAGTTGCCGTGGGGTGAGTTGGGGGTGGATGTGGTGCTAGAGTGCACTGGAGTGTTTACAACAACCGAAAAAGCTCAGGCGCACCTCAAGGCTGGGGCGAAGCGAGTGGTAATTTCGGCGCCAGCTAAAGACGATCAAACGCCAACTTTTGTGCTGGGTGTTAACGAAAAATCGCTGTCGGCTGATGATGAAATTGTATCTAACGCTAGTTGTACCACTAACTGTATTGCGCCAATTATGTCGGTCTTAAGCAAAGCCTTTGGCGTGAAAAAGGCGCTGATGACTACAGTCCATGCGGTAACTGCTACCCAGAACACGCTTGATGCGCCAGCTCGGGATTTGCGGATGTCGCGTGCTTCCGGCATCAATATCATCCCAACGACCACCGGTGCGTCTCGAGCGGTGGGCAAAGTAGCGCCCGAACTGGCTGGAAAATTCGAGGGGCTGAGTATTCGGGTGCCGGTGCCAGTAGTGTCGCTGGCGGATTTTGCGATTGTTTTGGAACAAGATGTGACCATTGAGGAAGTTAATAATGTCTTGATTGAGGCCACGAAGCAACCGTATTACCAGGGTATTATCGCAGTAACTGACCGCGAGCTGGTATCGAGCGATTTTATTGGTCACCCAGCCAGCGCAATTGTTGATTTGCAACTGACAAATGTAGTGGGTGGCGATTTGGTTAAAGTCGTCGCTTGGTATGACAATGAATGGGGCTATTCGAACCGTTTGGTGGAACTAGCTAGCGATTTAGGTAAAAAACTCCGAGGTAAAAAAGCATGAGCCAATTTAAGCAGATTTTTATCGGTTCTGATCATAACGGGTTTAATTTGAAAAATGACCTTAAGGCTTATTTAACTCAACAGGGCTATCAGGTAACTGATGTCGGCGGCGAGGTGCTTGATCCGAACGATGATTTTCCGGAATTTGCTGCCAAAGCGGCGACAGCAGTCTTGACTCACGATGACGCGGTCGCAATTTTGATTTGTGGTGGTGGTCAGGGCATGTGTATGGCATCGAATCGGTTTAAAGGTATTCGGGCCAGTCTGTTGTGGGATGAACACGAAGCCAAAATGACCCGCAATGATAATGATGCGAACGTGGCGTGTTTGCCCGGGCGTATATTAGAGCAAGATTTCGCCAAATGCCAACGAATTATCGATGTTTTTTTGCAGACGCCATTTGCTGAAGCTCCGCGTTTTAACCGTCGTAATCAACAACTTGATCATCTTAATTAATATAATTAAAAAAGGAAGTCCATGGCTAAAAAAAATAATATCCGCATCGCTCCAACCATTTTGACAGCTTCGCCTGAAGAATTTCAGACGGCTTTGGTGGCGATCAATGAATTTACTAATTATGTACAAATCGATATTACCGATGGCGAATTTGCGCCGAGTCGGACGATCGGGCTCGATCATGTGTTTTGGCCAGATAATTGGCAAGTTGATCTGCATATGATGGTTAAAAACCCTAGTCGCTATATCGATAAACTGATCCTGATGAAACCGCGGTTGGTGATTTTTCATGCGGAAGTCGAAGAAGATTTGCGACCAAGTTTTGAGAAATTGCGTCAGGCCGGCATTAAAGTTGGTTTGGCGCTTTTGCGTCAGACTGTGCCTGAACATAAAGCTGACCTGATTACCCTGGCAGATCATGTGCTGATTTTTGCGGGGGATTTGGGCAAAATGGGCGGTCAAGCTAATCTGCTTCAAATCCAAAAAGTGCGCTTAATTCGGGCGATTAGCCCAAATGTTGAAATTGGCTGGGATGGTGGCGCGAATATTGACAATTTGAAGATGATTATTCAGGCTGGTGTCGATGTGATTAACGTCGGTAGTGCCATTAGTACGGCTTCTAATCCTGCCGAAGCTTACCAGGCGATGGTTGAGCTGACCACTCAAGAAAGTATCGTCTAATGCAGAAAAAACATTTTACGGTGGTGGGGAAACTAGGCTGGCAACTGGCGCTTGATAACGTGGTGCTGGATAATTTATTGACCGGTCAGGCCAGTGCTGAATCTTTGCAAGCGGGGGCAACTGGGACGGCTTTTGAGGCGGGGCAAATATTGTCTCAGGCTCGCCAACAAGTGACGGCGATCGGCGCGGTTGGAGCTGATCATTATGGTCAATTGGTGGTTAATCAACTGGATTTAGCTGGGATTGATTCCAGCGCTGTCTTGTGCGATGAACAAGGCTCAACTACTTTAAAATGTTTAATTAACCAAGGCAAAAAAGACAGTTTGTCGATTAATTACCAATCGTCGGCGCCGATTATCGCAGGCAGTTCTGATGTAAAAATCGGGGATTGGTTGTATTTAATTAGTAGTGGCAATGATTTAAACCAAATCAATGATTGGTTGCACCAGGCGGTGTTGCAACAAGCCCAAACCGTTTTGCAATTCACGGAAGTGGCTGAGCGTGAATTAAAACGAGCTAACTATCTGTTAGAAGATGTTGACACGCTGATTATATCGGCAGATTCAGCCAAAAAAATCACGACCAAATCTAGCTTAGACCAGGCGACGACGGCGTTATTAAATGACGTCAAAACTGTGATTATTGTCGCTAAAACACGACTGATATTGGCGAGCGCTGGTCGGCTAATCAGCTTGGAAACGACCGAAATTAACCAGAGCGATATTACGAAAATCGGTGCTTGGGTGGTAGCGGGTTTGGTTCGAGCCAAACAGCCTGATTTGGCGCGAGTGTTAGCGACCGCCTGGCAGGCAATTTCTGATAAAAAATATAATCTCCGAGAAACCTCTCTATGAGTCATCTGTTAGGTAGATTGCTTGGCAGTCAGGGGCGATTTGTTGAACAAATGTTCGTTAATCTCGAGCGAGCTACTAATCAGCAAGCTTATGATGTAGATATCGTAGGGCGAATTTTGACTGCTAATAACTATAAATTGCGCCAGTTGGGATTTCAACCAGGTGCAGTGAAGGCAGTAGAATTGCGACCAGTTTTGGAGCGTTATTTCACTGAGCTAGAGAGCCGATTTGACCAGCGATTTGCGACCGACCAAGCGCTGGCTCAGGCAATGAACCAAGCCTTACAAGGTATCGCAGTTTTGGAATTGAGTTCGGTAGTGCGTGATCAACTGGATGTGCATCAAACTGATTTTATAGAGCGAATTGCTAACGCTCAGCGGGGCTATTTTCAAGCCAGTCCGTTGCGTGTAAATCTAGAGTCGGAAGCTTTTGACCAGCGCTTAATTCCCACGGTCAAATTACAATCAGCTTCGACTAAACTGCGCCGTTGTTTGTTGACAGCTTTGATGATAAAGGAGCGGGTTCGCCAGTCGAATCAGCTAGCGATTATGCTGGCTTCTGCTAATCGTCCGGCGCGTCTGCAAAATTGGTTAGCACAAGATGACAATTTTAGTTGGACATTGGCTAGCTATCCGGTAACTAGCGAAGCGGTTGAACAAAATTTAACCAATTCTGAATCCGAGCTTTATCGCCAGCTTCAGAATGCTCAACCGGAGCTAGCTAAACAATTTACCGAGTTTAAACTAGAAAATTTTGTTAATCAGCTGATAAAAGATGAGTTTTTTGCCGATAGTTATGGGTTGGGGTTGGTTGGAGAGCAATTGGTTAGCTTTAATATTTTTGATCAAATTTCCGCCACCAATCAACAGCTTTATGCTACGGTTTATAATCAGTTAATTACCCAATATTTACAAAATCCGAATTTAATAAAACAGATTTTGCAACAATTAGATCGCTATTTAAAAACAGCATCGTGATATAATTAAATGACGATAAATTAACCAGCAGGAATTTATCCGTAAAGGAAAAAGGTGAAAGAAATTACCAGTTTTGTACAAAACAACCCTTGGGTGATAGTCGCCGTCATGTCGGTCATGTTTTACATTAGCTTAGCGCGCCTGCTTTATAAGCGAATTCGGCGCCAGCGTGCCTTCAAGATGCTCAAAAGTATGGAAAACGACGGCGAAGTATCTAAAGTATACCTTAGGATTGACAATGGCTATGGCGATTTTTATGATGTTGTGGTCAGCGATGATGGTGAAACCTGGTACCGGGCGTTGCTGTCTGATGCTGTGTTGACGCCGTCATTTTCTGTCCCACCAGGAGAATACTTGGTGCGATTTTCCATTAAATCACGTTCAGGAGTATCAGCTTATCATAGTAAAAAAGGTGTTTTTCAAACCGTGGTTGTAGTCGAGCCATCTACTGATACGACGCTGGTATTTGATAATGAAACATTAAATAGTTGGCAAGAAAATTATAAGGAGAATTAAATGACCAATCTAAAAATTAATTTTATCGACAATTGGGAAAAGAAAACTGTCGATTTAGCAGAACTTAAACAAGCGCTGGAGGACGGCAATTCATCTGTTTATACTGATGCTAGTTTTAAAAAAGTATCAGCCAAATGGAAAAAATTCAAAAACAGGGGTGTCTCTAATCTCTATTTAATTAAAGAGTTAGAAGACGATGGGGTGGCGTGCGCTTATTATGCCTATTCAATTACCGACGGTGTGATTGATGACGAAACTTTAGAAAGAATCAGAGAAATCTGCGCCCAAAAATTGTCTTCGGGTGAGATGCGGGCTGATGGTTCATTCTCTAAGCCAGACGAATGGTGGGACACTAACCCTCAGCGTTCAATCAAAGCAGTCGAGAATGGCTCGGCTGACAGCCTACATCAGCTTTTATCGGCGGAATTGTATCCAAAAGGCATCGTGCTTGATTCTAGAACTATCAAATCCAAACACGCCGACAGATTGGCTTGCTCAGCGGTGGCATGGGGTGTGAGCACTTCATTTTTCAAAAAAGGCGCCTATATGAGCGTTTTGCTTCACAACGATTCTTTGTAAAATAATAAACAATAAACCAGTTTAAAGCCCTTTCTGACGAAAGGGCTTGGTTGTTTGGGCTGATCTGATATCAACTTTTTTGCGAGTTTTGAACGGTCGCGGTAGTTAAGACTGGTTTTTGGCGGTGTATAATCGTTTGATGATTTTGAGGCCTTCGCTGATGTTTAGAGCTAACCAGAGACTTGTTGAAAAAATCAAATAGATAGTCTTCCAAAAAATCGTTTCGAGTGTTCGAACGCACAAATCGGCTAATCTTGAAGCGGTCAGGTTAATCTTACCGCCGAAAATTGCTTTCATTTTTATACCCTCCTTTAGACTGATAAAATGAATAAAGTTATTTTATCATATAATGCAATAAAAGCAAGGTGTGAACTAGTTACCGAATTATTGATTGATTTTGGCTTTGATTTCGATAATTAAATCGCGTAATTCGGCAGCTTTTTCAAACTCTAAGTTGGCGCTGGCTAGTTCCATTTGGTTGGTGAAATCGCGAATCATATTGGTATACTCTTCGGGCGGGATTTTGTTAAGATTAAGTTTGTTTTGGCGGGATTTTTTATCATCTGGCACAAAAATCGCCAGGCCGTCCGAAATCGCTTTTTTGATGCTGGTCGGTGTGATGCCATGTTCTTGATTGAACTGAAGCTGAATTTGGCGCCGGCGCTGGGTTTCGTCGATGGCTTGGCGCATCGATTTGGTAATGACGTCAGCATAGAGCAATACTTTGCCTTGCTCGTGACGGGCGGCCCGACCGATGGTCTGAATTAGGGCTGGGGCCGAGCGCAAAAAGCCTTCTTTGTCGGCATCCATAATTGCCACTAGGCTTACTTCCGGCAAGTCCAAGCCTTCGCGTAATAGATTGATGCCTACTAGCACGTCATAGACTCCGGCCCGCAGATCACGCAAAATCTCACTGCGTTCCAAAGTCTGAACTTCACTATGCAAATAGGCCGTTTTAATACCCAATTCACTCAAATAAGTGGTTAAATCTTCCGCCATTCGCTTAGTCAGAGTGGTGATCAAAACCCGCTGTTGTTTGGTGATGCGCTGATGAATTTCCTCGAGTAAATCGTCGATTTGGTGGGCAATTGGTCGGACTTCAATTTCGGGATCAAGCAGACCGGTCGGGCGAATAACTTGTTCAACCGGTGGTGGCGACAAGCTCAGCTCATACTCAGCTGGCGTGGCTGACACAAAAATCACCTGATTGATATGCTCTTCAAACTCGTTAAAACGCAGGGGTCGATTATCGAGCGCACTCGGCAAGCGAAAACCATACTCGACTAAGGTTTCTTTGCGGGCGCGGTCGCCATTAAACATTCCGCGCACTTGGGGTATGCTCATGTGCGATTCATCAATAATCATCAAGAAATCATCAGGAAAATAATCAAGTAAGGTGGCTGGTTGTTCGCCTGGTTGGCGATTGGTTAGATAGCGGGAATAATTCTCAATTCCTTTGACAAAACCAGTTTCTTTGAGCATTTCGGTGTCGTATTTAATACGTTGTTCCAGTCGTTGCGCCTCAAGGAATTTATCATTTTTGAGAAAATATTGATGACGTTGTTTGAATTCTTTATCAATTTGGGCGATTACCTCGGGCATGCGGTCTTTAGGTGCGACAAAGTGCGAATTTGGGAAAATATCAAGCTCGTCCGGCTGGCTGATAATTTCGCCAGTTAGTGGATTTAAAACTGTTAAACGGTCAATTTCATCGCCGAAAAATTCCACTCGGTAAGCATCATCACTGCCTGATGGAAAAATATCAACCACGTCACCGCGCACCCGAAAAGTTCCGCGCCGAAAATCAACATCATTGCGCGAATACTGAATATCGTGCAAATGACGCAAAAATTTATCTTGGCGTCGAGTCTGACCGCGCTTCAGGTGCAGGGCTAATTCGGCGTAATCGCTCGGTGAACCGATGCCGTAGATGCAACTGACGCTGGCGACGATAATCGTATCGCGTCGAGTGAGCAGTGCCGAGGTGGCAGCGTGGCGCAATTTTTCGATTTCTTCGTTAATTTTGGAATCTTTTTCGATGTAAGTATCGCTCGACGAAATATACGCTTCTGGCTGATAATAATCAAAATAGCTAACAAAAAAATGCACTTCATTGTCCGGAAAAAACTCTTTAAACTCGGTAAATAATTGAGCTGCCAGTGTTTTATTGTGAGCTAAAATCAGCGTCGGTCGATTCCAATTGGCGATAACGTTAGCCATGGTAAAAGTCTTGCCCGAGCCAGTGACGCCGAGCAAAGTTTGGTGTTTGTGGCCAGATTTTAAACCATCAACTAATTTGGCGATTGCCTGGGGCTGATCGCCACGCGGTTGGTATTTGGTATTGAGTTTAAAATCCCGTTGCATTTTAGTTATTGTATCATTTTTGGGCTAAATATGGTATGATGCTAAGCATAACTTTAAAGGTAAAAATGGCTAAGAAACAAACTGTATCGAGCAAGTCCAAAACGAAAGTGGCTAAAAAATCGACCACGACTAGTAAGCGCGTTAGTAAAAAAACTCCTAAAACTAACAAGAAATCTAGTTTGAAAATTAGTAAAATTGCTGAGTCGGAATCTGCAATTGATGTGTCATTTGCTACTGATGATCAAGCTGTAACCGAAAAGCCAACGACTGCGACTGAACCCATAGAACTCGACACATCCGAGCCGATTAACTCCACAGAACCCACAGAACCCGACACGTCCGAACCGATTGACTTCACAGAACCCGACACGTCCGAATTAACTATTGAAATTACTACACCTGATCCAGACGAAACTGCTGATGACCAGGGGCAAGATGAATTATCTGATGAGGTAGCTGAACGACTATCTGATCAGCTGGATGAAAATAATAAACAAGCTCAGTGTCAGGCGACTGATTTCTTGGATGACGAAGAACCGACTCTTGGCGCGATTATTTTAGATGATCCGGAAGCTACCGAGTCAGACACTAAGCCAGAAGATACCGAACCATCTCGCGGTCGGTTAGGTTTGTGGTTAGGTCTGTTGATAGCGATTATTTTGAGCATGTTAGCCATTTGGCGACTGATGATTTACCAACATGTATCAGTCGATAGTCAGCATTTTACCACTGAAACTGACGAGCAAATTGTTCGTCAGACGATTGAGCAAATTAAAGATCGTAAACTTAGTTTTAAACTGGCCGATCAACCCGCGGTCGAACTGCGTTTAGGCGATGCTGGAATCGGTGTTGATGCCGAAAAACTAACCACCGCCATCCGAGCTCAGCGTCAATTAACGGTCGGTAATTTATTGCCAAAACCAACCATAACCATTCCTCTGCTAGTTGATTATCCGGTGTTGCAGAGCGTGTTGGACGAACATTTTAAACAAAAACTGGTTCAGCCTATCGACGCCAAACTGACTTACGACAAAAAACAAAATCTGTTTTTGACCAGCCCGGCCACGCCTGGTTATCGGGTTGATGCTCGGCGAGCGGTAGCTGATCCTAACCAATTATTAACTCAAACCAACCCAGTAATCACGGTTGAATATCAAACTTTCGATCCGCTAATCAAAGAAGCTGATTTAAAAACCGCCGAAGCTTATCTCAATGAGCGCCTTAAATTGCGTATCAATTTGAATCATGACAACAAGTTGCTTTATTTTGTTGACCCCTGGGATATCGCCGATTGGGTCGAACTAAAAACCGATCCTCAGACCAAAAAAACCACGATTGATTTTAATAAACAAAAAATCCAAGATTTTATTGGAAAAACAGTCAGTCCACAAATTGCTCGCGGAGTGGTCAACCGCAAAGTTTTAGTTAATGATAAAAATCAAATCGTCCAGGTACTGCAGGAGGGGCGACGGGGGCTGGGAACGGTTAATCCAGGCGATTCGGCGGAACGCATTCGGCAGGCTTTGCTTAATAACCAAAATCTTGACGTTAATCTTAATATCCAAGAGGTTGATTTTACTGAGGAACGTTTATCTGTCAAAGGCTTGAAATGGATCGAGGTTAATTTATCTAAACAAACCACCACTCTATATACGGGTGACCAACCAGTGCATAGTTTTTTGATTTCGTCTGGTGTTCATCCTTGGCCAACTCCGACCGGCACCTTCAAGGTCTGGCTCAAAAATCCGGTTCAGCGTATGCGGGGCGGTACCAGAGAAGCTGGTGATTATTATGATCTGCCAAATGTGCGCTGGAATACCTATTTTAATCGGGATATCGGTTTTCATACGGCCTATTGGCATAATAATTTTGGGCGACCGATGAGCCACGGCTGTATCAATATGCGCGAGGCGGACGCTAAAGTAGTGTTTGATTTTGCGTCAATTGGCACGATGGTGGTGGTTAGATATTAAGTCTAGAAACTGTTGGGGATTGACTAGGGGTGAGATTTACTTGCTTTTTATCGTTAAATGTGGTATAATAAGAAGATATTGATGGTTGATTTTTTAAAATAAATTGGTTATAATGCTTTTAGCTTGCAGTTAATAGGCGGGTATAGCTCAGTTGTTAGAGCGCTTCCTTGCCAAGGAAGAGGCCAGGAGTTAGAGTCTCCTTACCCGCACCAAAAAAGACTTTTCAGATTTTGAAAGGTCTTTTTTAGGTTAAGAATCAATTATTGTGTTTGGTTTCGCGCACTGCAGTTGCAATCTCGCGTAACAATTCCTTGATTTCCTCGACTTGTTGCGTCAGATCGTGGATATCATCGAGTTTTTCGTTAATTTTTTTTGAGTTCGCGACGGATATCATCCTCATCGCTAAAAAATGAATAGCCTGTGCCCATAATGTTCCTTATTTAATAAAAATATTATATCAATATCTAAATTATTAGGGAACTATAACCCCTGTTTTCGCGAGCTAATTAATCTGTGTAAGCCTAATATATTTGACTTAATAAAAAAAACTTGTATGATAATAATGTCGCACATTTGAGTTAAAAATAAGGAGGGAGAATTATGCACATTCGTCAAAATCGTGCTTCGTGGGACGAGATTTTTATGGAAATGGCTCAGGCGATTGCCAAACGTTCGCCAGATCCGGATTCTCAAGTTGGGGCGATCATCGTTACGCCACAAAATACTGTAGCTGGGGCGGGCTATAATGGCGCGCCACGGGGAATTGATCAGAATTTGGTGCCGTGGGATAGCGAAGACAAGCATTTTTATGTCGCTCATGCTGAAGCCAATGCTATTTTGAACGCTACGCAGGATTTGCATGGTTGTCGGATTTATGTCATTTTGTATCCGTGTTTTGAATGCATGAAAATGCTGATCCAAACCGGCATCACTGAGGTAATTTATCTCGATGATTCCAAATTACAAAAAGGCAACCAGAAGTTTGTTTGGTCAAAAAAACTGGCCGAACAGGCTGGCATCAAAATTCGTCAGCTTCAGTCATCGCCAAAGTAACTTTCTCTAAAACGGTCGCGCCATCAACATCTAGAGCGCGACTTTTACTTTTGACTTTTGGAATTAAATTTGCTAAAATTAACAAGTCTTGTGGCAGCGTAGCTCAGTTGGTTAGAGCGTAGGACTCATAAGCCTAAGGTCACTGGTTCGATCCCAGTCGCTGCTACCAAGTTTTGTTTCATAAAAAAGCGTCGAGAAGATTCGACGTTATTTTTATTGGTGTTGATTTGATAATGTTTATGCTATAATTTAGATAATTATAAAAGAAAGGCGATGATGGACGAGTTACGAGAATTTATTGATAAAATGCGTCAGCAAGGGCTGAGCGATGAATTAATTTACAAAAATTTGGTTCACAAAGGTTGGCGTGAAGAACTAGCTAGTGAAGCCTTTTTGCCGGCTGGAACAGAGATACCAGTGCCTACTGAAGCCAAAAAACTACCAGCGACCGACCAAAAGGGGACACCTCAGGCAAAAACCATTCCTGCTAATCAAACCGATCCGTCGCTCGATCCGAAGCCTTCTATCAACCTGGTATCTGGCGCTCAAAGTGCCTTGCATCATATTTTTTTGTGGGTGTTTTCGCTGGCGTTTGTGGTTAATATTCAGATTATTATCAACGGGATTATTGAGAAGGATTTTACTGATAATTTTAGTAAAATTCTGGCCAGCTCAGCGGTGGTATTACTGATTACGGGCGTTGTTTATTGGCTGTTTTATTTCCGATTCATAAAAGCCTTGAAACAGAACTATCAATTGCGCCTGCAGGGGGCTTGGACTTTGACAACAATCGTCTTTGGTAGTTTGACAGCAATTGGATTTCTGATTGGCATGGTAGTTAGTTTGATTTGGTCGGCAAATTTTGAAAATATTGTGCGTTTTGCGCCAATTGTGGTGTATTGTGGGCTGGTGGTGCTTAATTATGTGCAGATTAATTTTGCTTCGCCGCAGTCTAAAACGCGTCGTCGGTTAGCGCGGGTGTGGTATGGCGTATTAGTGGGGCTAATTTTGGTGATTGCTGTTGTGGCGTCGGGATTGACTTATTTAAACAGAAAAACTGACTTGGATTTGAAAAAAGAAGTCGCCGAAACTGCCTCAAAAGTTTATCGATATTATCAAAAAGAGCGGTTTTTGCCTGAAACTTTGGCGGATGTTGGTATTAAACATAATAAATTTAGTTACCGCAAACTAAGCCAGTCATTAAAGACTATCAGCTATGAAATTTGTGCCGATTTTAAGCACGTTGATTATCGAGATGCTAGTTATTATAAACAAGGTAACCGGCGCACCCAGGAGATTTATATGCTTGGAGAAGAAGTTCCGGTTAATCGAATTAAAGTTACCGAAGCTGGCAAAAATTGCTTTACTTTTACCACACATAGCAATTTTTAAGTCTAAATTTTCAAAAATCTAGCCAAGAAAAAAGACCACACCAGGTGATCTTTTTTCTTTGGTGGCTCCTCCCAGACTCGAACTGGGGACACAAGGCTCTTCAGGCCTCTGCTCTACCAACTGAGCTAAAGAGCCACGTAAAATTAATTTTAGCAAAAAAACAGGGCTTTTTCAAGCCAGTTTGGCGATTTTGCATAAAGTCTTTATTTTGTGCTTTAAAAATGCTATAATCAAGTGAGGTGGCGCCTTGGCGGAGCGGTTACGCAGCGGTCTGCAAAACCGTGTAGACCAGTTCGACTCTGGTAGGTGCCTCCACAAAGACGCTGGTTTTATGCATGCTAGCAAAATTTAACAAATTGGTTCAAAAATATGCGCGGATGGTGGCGGAATCGTTAGATTCCAAAGATAAAAATCGTAGACATCGTCTACCAATCACACCACCGCTAGCAAAATTTAACAAATTGGTTCAAAATATGCGCGGATGGTGGAATTGGTAGACACGAGGGACTTAAAATCCCTTGGCCTAAACAGCTGTGCGGGTTCAAGTCCCGCTCTGCGCACCAAATACAGATTTTTTCGGAATTGTCGCTTGAAAGAGCGACTTTTTCATTTATATTTCTTAATTCCTGCCAAAGACAAAAACCACTCTCCGCCCCTCTTCGGAAAGTGGTTTTTGAGCTTGCGCTAATGAGTGTTTGGGTGAGGGTTTTGTTATGCAAAAACAGGTTCGAGCGGTTCGCCAGATAGTACGCTAAGAAGCGTATTATC
>ERZ773099.1312-NODE-1312-length-18587-cov-10.307306_pt1 | contig 18587 bp, 17 predicted proteins | sample MGYA00511120_ERZ773099 | MGnify/ENA primary metagenome ERZ773099 (study PRJEB29015, sample SAMEA2738012) | human oral metagenome | biome: human oral; feature: human-associated habitat; material: dental | place: China | collected 2104 ...
TTCAGAATACTCTATGGCAGGTTGCACTTTTATAGGTATTGGGGCATATTTAGTGTATTTCTTTACTAAGTTAAAAGGGAAAAAATAAGTTAAAAAGGGAGTATTACTTTTGTAGCACTCCCTTAATTTTTTATTGTTTAACACCATTCTTATAAATTTCAGTTTTTATTAAATTTCCTTTTTCATCATAGAAAAAATGTTCTTTTTCTTGTTTATCATTTATGAAGTAAGCTTTTTCTTTCACAACTCCATTTTCATAGTATTCTACAAGTTCTCCTTCAGCTTTTCCATTGATAAATTTTTTCTTTTGTAAAAGCTTCCCACTTGGATAATATAAAAACATATCCCCATCAATTTTATTATTTTTGTAGTTAGCCTTCATCTGTATCATACCTTCAAAGGTTTCTAAAGCTTTCCCTTCTTTTTTACCATCTATATAATTTTTTTCTTCTACAATTTTTCCAGTTTCTAAATATTCTAAAGATTTTCCTTGCCTAATTCCATTTTCATAAGTTGTTTCAGAAGAAATTTTTCCACTTTCATAAAATTCTTTAAATTTCCCATGAAGTTCTCCATTCACATTATAAGGCATAGAAATTCTAGTTTTTCCATTAGGATATTTATCAGTCCTTGCTCCTACAATATCTCCAGTTGCAGCTCTAAGAAATGAAGACATATCAGCAAATTCAAAACTATCATCTAATTCATCTTTATCCTCTTCACTTAAAGTACTTTTTATGATTTCTTTATCTTTATAAAAAACTGAACCAAGATATTTATTATTTTCTGAATAGAACTTAAATTCACCATCTCTTAAATCATCTCTGTAAGTTCCTTTTACTTTTATTTGACCATTTCTATAATATTCAGTAAACTCTCCATCTATCATATTATTCTTATAATTTTTTACACGAAGTACTTTTCCATTGCTATAATAATCTATAGTTTTTCCTTCTCTTGAGTCATCAAAATAATGGACTTCATTTGATAAATTACCATTCTCAAAATAAATCTTTCTTAAGCCCTCTTTTTTTCCTTTATAATAAGGAATTTCTTCATGCTTTTTTCCACTTTCATAGTAAGTTCTAACAATTCCTGTTACAAAATCATCATCCATTAAGTATAATTCTTTTAAATTTCCATTAGAATAGTAAATTCTAGCTATCATTGAAGGTGTATCTAGTACATTTCTTTTCATCATTGACATGATTTTCCCATTTTTATCAAAACCAAATAGATAGCTATTATCTCCCAATACTTTATCTGCACCAAAGACATTCATAGATAAAGGTTTTAAAGTATCTTTTCTATCTTTTAAAATTTTCTCAGGAGAGTTTTTTAACTCTTCATTAATTTTTTTGTCTATTTCAGCATAATAGTTATAAAGCTCTTTCTCGCTTTTAAATGGGTGAGCAGAAGCAATAGAAAATACAGACAACATTAAAATTAAAGTAATTAAAAATCTTTTCATAGAAATCACTCCTTATGTATGGAACTATTGTTTAATACCATTTTTGTAAATTTCAGTTTTTATTAATTTTCCTTTTTCATCATAGAAAAAATGTTCTCCCTCTTCTTCATCATTTATGAAATAAGCTTTTTCTTTTACAACACCATTCTCATAGTATTCCACAAGTTCTCCTTCAGCTTTTCCATTAATAAAATTTCTTTTTTGTAAAAGCTTTCCACTTGGATAATAGATAAATAAATCTCCCTCTCTCTTGTCATTCTTAAAAGTAGATTTTTGTTTTATGATCCCATTTTCATGGTATATAATAGCAAGACCATTTTTCATACCATTTTTATAAAGATTTTTTTTCTTTAACTTTCCATTTTCATAGTAAGTTAAAGATTCTCCTTCTCTTTTTCCATTTTTAAAAAATGACTTATTTTCAATCTTACCACTAGGGTAATATGAAAAAGCCTCTCCATCCAAAAGTCCATTTATGGCAAAAACCTCTTCTTTTTTATTACCATTTTCATGGTAAGATATTATTTTTGTTTTTCCATTCTCTAAAAAGAATATTGTAGTTTTTAATATCTTATTTTTTGAATATATATCTTGTTGAACAATCTCTTCATTTTTAAAGGTATTTTTTTTGATCTCATTATTTTCATGAACTTCTTCTTCCAATATAATGTCATCTTTATAAATAGCTTTATGTCTTATTTTACCATCATTAAAATAATTTATTGCTTCTCCATCTAACTTTCCATTTTTCATAAAGTATTTTTCTTCAAGTTGTCCATTTTCATAATAAAATAGACCTTCACCTTCTCCATTTCCATTCTTATAGTTCTGTTTATCCTTAATATTCCCATTTTGATAATATGAAATAAAAATACCATCAGCGACATTATTTTTGAAAGAAGACACTGATTGTATATCACCTTCTTCGTAATATTCTCTACTTTCGCCATCAAGAAGTCCATTTTTATTAAAAACAAAATATTGTTTTAAAAGTTGGTTTGGAAATTCATCAGTAACTATTTCATGTGAATTTAAGTTATAGTTTATATCAGTTACTAGAGAAAAACTAGCATTATCTTTCATAGCTTTAACTAAAGTAGATTTTATAATTTTCCCATCTTTATAGAAAACAGAACCAGCACTTTTACCATCTCTAAGGAAGGCTTTAAATTCTCCATCTCTTTTCCCTTCTTTATATGAACCTTGTACTTTTATTTGTCCATTTTTATAGTATTCAATGTATTTACCATTTGGAATAGAAGGTTGTTCTTTTATAATTTTTAATTCTAGAATATATGCTAACTTTCCATTACTATAATAACCTTTATCTGTGTTTTTTCCATCAATAGCATAAGTATAAATTAAAAGATTTCCATTTTTATCATATTTTCTATACAGACCATAAAGTTCTTTATCAATTACCTTAGTAAGAGAAGAAATCATATATAACTCCCCTTTTTTATTAAAATATTGAGTGATTTTAGTTTCTGGTTTTATACTAGCAATACTTCTTGTAATAAGACCAGTTCTATCATCTTCTATCTCAAATGAATACTCATTATTAGCTGTTCCTTTTCTTTTAGTCATTTCTTCTCTATAGTCTTTTTTTAATTCTTCTTTTATCAGTTGATCAATTTTACTGAAAAATTCATTTAGCTCTTTATCACTTTTAAATGAATGAGCATTAGTAATAGAAAATATAGATAGCATTAAAATTAAAGTAACAAAAAATTTTTTCATAGAAATCCCCCCAAAGTAAAATTATTTAGCTAAGTCTTTTAAATCATAAGGTGTTAGTTGATAAACAGCATTTAACCAATTATGATAGAATAAATGTGCTGTTGTTTTCCAAGTTTGTAAAGGTTTTTTAGTATCGTCATCATTTGGAAAATAATTTACAGGTACTTGTATTTCTAGTCCCTTGTCCTTATCTCTTCTATATTCTCCTAATAAAGTTTCTCTATCATATTCTAAATGTCCTGTAATAAAAATTTTTCTTAAATCTTCAGTACTTATAAGTAAAGAACCCACTTCTGATTTTGCTAAAATTTCTAGTTCTTTTGTTGAAGCTAGTTTATTTTCATCTATATGAGTATGTCTTGAATGAGGTGCTAAGAATACATCACTAAATCCACGAATTAAAGGATTTCCTGACTCAGCTATTTCATGTTCAAACACTCCAAAAACTTTTGCTGGTTGAATTGTTTTAGCAATCTTGTAGTCATTATATAGACGAGCTTGTGCTGCCCAACATATATGTAAACATGAGAAAACATGAGTTTTACTCCATTCAAATATTTTTTGTAATTCCTTCCAATAGTCAACTTCTTCATATTCCATCTGTTCAACAGGAGCACCTGTAACTATTAAAGCATCGTAGAAATTATCTTTTATATCATCAAAATATTGATAAAATTTTTCTATATGGCTTAAATTTGTATTTTTAGATTCATGATCTTTCACCATAAGAAATTCAACATTTATTTGTAAAGGTGAATTTCCTATAAGACGAAGTAATTGAGTTTCAGTTTCTTCTTTTTTAGGCATTAGATTTAATATTAAAATGTTTAATGGACGGATATCTTGTGTATTAGCACGAGCTTCTTCTATAAAAATAATTCCTTCTTCTGTTAATTGATTTTTAGCCGGTATATCATTTGCAACACGAATTGGCATTTTTTTTCTCCCTTCAAATTAAGTACTATTTCTATTGTAAAAATAATACACTTCTCTTTTTATCTTTGTTAGATAATTATAGTATATTTTCTAGCTATTTTCAATTGGTAAAACTAAGATTAGCTACAAAGAAAAACTATAAAATTATATAAACATTCCTTAAAATTATTGAAACTATTATGAAAAGTATGTTATACTTTCTAATAGGAATATACTTTTTATTAACATTTTTTTAAGGGGGATAAAATTATGAAAAAATTTTTGGTGTTTTTTTTAGCAATTTTGGTATTAACTTTTGTTGCTTGTGGAAAAGATAAGAATCTTGAAAGCTATCTGGATATGGAAAAAATTCAGTCTGAATTCAATATAGATGAAAAAGATGATGAACATATTAAATTCAAAGATAAAGATGAATCTAGATCAGCATATAGAATTTTTAATTTTCAAAAAATGAAAAGTGTGGACTTTAAAAATCCTAAAAAAATTGATAAATTGGAAGAGTTCTATCTTGGAAAGAATTGTGACATCATATACAAAGATGAAAGTACTATAATAGTATTAGTTTTAGTACAAGATAATAGTTATGCCTATAATATACAAAGCTTTGATGACAGTAAAACTGAATTAATGATGGCGGTTTCAATTGGTTCTGATAAAGAGCTATCTGAAGATGAATTATTTAATCTTTTAGATGAAGCTAAATCTTTTATTAAATAATAAGATTGCATTAATTTTTAAAAAGGAGATTGATTATGAAAAAAATTCTAGTACTTTTCTTAAGTCTTTTAGCATTAACTTTTGTTGCTTGCGGAAAAGATAAAGATATAAGAGACATTCTTGATAAAGAAAAAATTAGTTCAGAATTTAACATAGTAGAAGAGAATGAAAAATATTTTGAATTTAAAGATAAAGATGATAATAGAGATGTATTCAGAATCTTTATGTATGAAAAGATACTTAATGTAGACTTCAAAGATCCTAAGAAGATTGATTCTTTAGAAGAAGGATATATTGAACAAGGCTGTGATATCATATACAAAGATAAAGATACTATAATGATTGGTATATTTGATCCTGAGGTTGGTTATGGTTATAATATACATAATTTTGATAATAGCAAAACTACCTTAGAAATTATAGTAGCAATTGGGTCACAAGATGAACTTTCAGAAAAAGATTTATTTGAAATTCTAAAAGAGGCTAAATCTTTTATTAAATAGTGTATGGTATTAAATTTTCAATAATAAATATTTTAAAGGAGATTATAATTATGAAAAAATTTTTGGTGTTTTTTTTAGCAATTTTGGCATTAACTTTTGTTGCTTGTGGAAAAGAAGAAGGAGGACTTGTTGATAAAATTAAGAGCTTAGATAATGCAACAAGTCAATCTGAAGCTAGTAGTAATTCTTTTGACAATGGAGAATATCTTGATATGGATAAAATTATTTCTGAATTTGATATAGTGGAAGAAGATGAAGAACATATTGAATTCCAAGATAGAGATCAAGAAAAAGCAGTGTTCAGAATTTTTATTTTTGAAAAAATGAATAAACTAGACTTTAAAAATCCTGATAGAATGGATATATTAGAAAATTTCTATATTGAAAAGAATTGTGACATTGTATATAAAGATGATGAAACTATAATAATTAAGTTAGAACAAGATGATACTCTTGCCTATAACATACATAACTTTGACGACAGCAAAACTGAGTTAGCTGTCATAGTTTCAATTGGTTCAGATAGAGAACTATCAGAAAATGAGCTATTTGAAATTCTAAAAGAAGCTAAATCTTTTATTAAAAAATAACATAATTCTTGTTGGGAGGAAATTATTATGGCAAGCTTTAATTTTTTAAAAACAGACTATCAATTACAACAATTAAAAAATAAATTTTCTATTGTATGGTATGCTGGAAAGATAAATGGTTATTGGTGTACAGTAAATTTTGATACAAAAGAATGCTCTATCACAATAGGAGCACATAAAGATGAGGAACATAAATCTTTAGTTCAACTTTTAAGAGGAGAGGGAATTTATAAAAAAGAGAGTATCACAGCTAAGAATACTACTGTTACTATTAAATATAAAATTCCTTTTCTTACATCTTCAAACAAAAAGAAGTTTGATGAAATTATAGAAAATGTTACTAGTGTTTTAAAAAGAAATTCTTTCGCAACTGGTGGTTTTTTTGATGGTGATAACGAAACTAGTCCATCTATTTATGATGTAGGATCTAGCTATCTTTATCTAACTGAAGCTGAATACAGAAAATTAGAAAGGGACTTAGAGTCAAAGAAAATAGAAAATATTAATACAAAAGAAAATTTTGTTTTAGGTATTTTAGGGGTTATTGGAGTTGCTCTATTTGGAATTATAGCCTATGTTCTTGCTGGAATGGCTGGTTATTATGTATGGGCAATTCCTGTATTTTTAACTGCTGCATCTTTTGGACTATATAAGCATTTAGCAAAGAAAATCTCAATCTTCTCTGCTGTTGTTATTTTTATCTTATTAGCCCTTTCACTATTTATTGGAACTTTCTTAGAATATACTTGGAGATTATATAATTTCTACAAAGAAGAATATATGGTAACTTTTACTGAGGTTCTAAAAGAAGCTCCTGATATTATTTGGGACACTCCAGCTATAAAATCTGATTTTACAAGAGATATGTTAATTAATGGTGGTATATTACTTGTAGGATTTGCAATTTCATGTTTTTCTGCCTATAAGTCAGAAGATAGATTTGTTAAAATAAAAAAAGTAGATGATGATAAATAAAAATTGGAGAAATAAAAATGAAAAAATATGTTGAGAATGCTGGTTCTTGTATTGTAACAAAATCTATATTGAATGGTGAAACTAAATTTAGATGGTTATTTCGTGAAGAACCTCTTAATAATATTGACACTGGTTGGATGGCTTTTGGTGATAGTGATAATGATGAATATGTAAACGATCCAAAGAATCTTACTGTTGTTGATTTAAATACTTTAATAAATATAGAGCCTACTATTTTAAATGTCTATGAAATGCCAATAGGAACAGATTTAATTTTCATAGAAGAAGATGGAGAGAAGTATTTTATCAATGCAAAAACTAATGAGCAAATAAGGGAAAAAGTAAAATCACCTTTTATGATAGCTTTTGAAAAGAATTTAAGTTTTTTAAGAAAAGATGAATATTCAAAAGAATTCATAGAAAATCTTTTTACAGAATCAGATAGAATAAGTTTGCATACTGTTGGAGAAGTTGATTTTCCAACAGGACAAGTAATTGTTGCTGACCCTTTGTGTTATTTACATAGTGAAGAAAATAGAAAAATCTTGGATAGAACTATTCCTATTGGAAAATATGAAGTTGAACTTGCAATTTTAAATTCAAAAACTATTTCTAAAAGAGTGGTAGGAGCAAGATTAAAAATAAGAAATGATAAGATTATTCGTTATGAACAAACTCAAAATATTTCTAGTAGTTTCAATGGCTTCGGTGTTGATGCTGGACTAGCTAGTTTTTGTGATGCTTCTGTTGCAGAAGAATATACTAAATTTTGGTATGATTGGATTAAAAATAATCCTAATAAAAATCATTATAACGATTATTTTTCTAAATTTTTCCAAGGAAAACAGTTCATACATTGGGAGATTTCTGGAACAAATCATAAGATTGCAATATTTGAAACAGGTTTTGGAGATGGTTACTATATGAGTTTATGGGGACTTAATGAAAAAGATGAAGTTTGTGAATTAGTTATACCTTTCATTAATCCTGAACTTGTGAATTAAATTTTATTATGGGGGGACTATGAATAACTTATTTAATCAAAAACTATTGATACAAAAAGCTCAAGAAGAAATAAATTTAAATGACTATATAGAAAAAAGAAAAATTTTGAATAATTGGATAAATAGTTTAGAAAAAGGTATTCTAGCTAAATCTAAAGAAGAAGAATTTCAAGGTGAATTTTTAAATGATATTTTTTCTTTAATTTTAGGAGCTGTAAATAAATCTAGTGGGAATGATGAATGGAATCTACAAAGAGAGTCTAAAACAAGAATAGATGGACAAAAAGCAGATGGAGTAATAGGCTTTTTTGATGTAAATGGAAAAGATGATGTAAGAGCAGTAATTGAATTAAAAGGTCCTACTATTTCTCTTGACCAAAGACAAAAAAGAAGTGGAGATACAAGAACTCCAGTAGAACAAGCATTTAATTATGCTCCAAAATATGGAAAGAATTGTCAATGGGTTATTGTTTCAAACTATAAGGAAATAAGACTATATAGATCTAATGATATGACAGAATATGAAGTTTTCTTCTTAGAGAATTTAAAAGATGATTTAGAATTTCAAAAATTTATCTATATACTATCTTTTGAAGCCTTGGTTGGAACTGCTAACAAAAAAGCTAAAGCCCTTGAACTATCTGAAGAATATCAAAAAAATCAAATTGAAATAGAAAAGAAATTCTATAATGAATATAGAAATATTAGACTTCATATTTTTGAAAATATGAAAGAAAATAATCCTGAAACAGATGAGAATACTTTACTTGAAAAAGTACAAAAACTTTTAGATAGATTCCTATTTATTTGTTTTTGTGAAGATAAAGGTTTATTAGAAAAAGATTTTTTTAATACTATTTTAAAAAAAGGTAAAGATTTTGGAAGTATTTTTGATATTTTCAAAGTATTTTGTAATTGGATAAATTTAGGAAACCCTAAAGAAAATATTTCTCATTTCAATGGTGGACTCTTTAAAAATGATGATGTCCTAAATAGTTTGAATATAGATGATAAAGTTTTTGAAGAGTTAAAGAAAATATCAGACTATGATTTTGACTCAGACTTAAATGTCAATATTCTAGGGCATATTTTTGAACAATCTATAAGTGATATTGAAGAGTTAAAGAAATCTATTTCTGGAGAAGAATTTGACCAAAAGAAATCTAAAAGAAAAAAGGATGGTATATTCTATACTCCACAATATATAACAAAATATATAGTAGAAAATTCTATTAAGAATTGGCTAGATGATAAAAGAAAAGAATTGGGAGAAGATGACTTACCAAAACTTAATGAAAAAGACTATATTTTTGATATAGCTAAAAAGAATTATACAAAAAACTATAGAAAACATATTGAATTTTGGCAACAATACAGAGAAGCTGTAAGAAATATTAAGATTATTGACCCTGCTTGTGGTTCAGGAGCCTTCTTAATAACAGCTTTTGAATTTTTACTAAATTATAATAAGTATTTGGATGATAAAATTTTTGATTTAGTTGGAACTAGTGATTTATTCTCTGATAGAACTAAGGAAATTTTACAAAATAATATCTTTGGTGTGGATTTAAATAAGGAAAGTGTGGAAATTACAAAACTTTCTCTTTGGTTGAAAACAGCTGATAAAAACAAGACTCTTGCAAGCTTAGAAAACAATATAAAATGTGGAAACTCATTAATAGATGACCCTGAAATAGCTGGAAACTTAGCTTTTTATTGGGAAAAAGAATTCCCTGAAATCTTTGCTAATGGTGGCTTTGATATTGTTGTAGGAAACCCACCTTATGTAGGAACTAAACAAATTTTAGAAAGTCATCGTAAATTTTATTGGGATAAATATAAAGAAGTTTTATTTTCTGAAATGGATCTTTATCAACTTTTTATTTTTAAATCCTTAAAATACTTGTTAAATAAAAATGGTATGTTAGGTTTTATAACTCCTGACTCTTACTTTACAAATACTAGTTTTAGCTTATTAAGAAAATATCTTCTTAAAAATACAAGTATTTTTGAAATAATTGATTTTCCTTATAGATTTTTCCCATTTGAAGAAGTAAATACTGAAACAGCTATACTTTTATTAAAAAATAATTATGCTAAAAATAGTGAAATAACTTTAAAAACAAGTAAAAAAAATATTCAATCTTTAAGTTTAGAAAATAATTTTAAGAGTAATATATATTTAGAACAAAAAAATATATTAGAAAAATATGAAGGGAAGATTATTATTAATATTAATTCTATTCTAAATAAAATAATAAGTTTAAATAAAAAATTAGGAGATTATTTAGAGTTACATAAAGGTTGGATGAGTGTTCCTAGTAAAGTTACTATTAATGGTAAAACTATCTTAAAGGGAGTTTTCTCTCAAGAAGAAGTTATGAAATACTCTATTAGTGAAAATTGTAATAGATATTTAGAAGGTAGAGATATACATAGGTACTATATTGACTCTGTCATTAAATATGTATATTCTATTGATATGGATAAAAATACTAAATCTTGGCATTTTTCTCCAAAAATTATTTTACAAAGAATTGTTGGACAAAATAAAAATAAAATTTTTGCCACTGTTGATTTAAATAATAATATTATTTTCCCAAATGCTAACTTAGTTAATTTAAAAAATAAGAATGATAATATTAAATTTTATTTAAGTATTTTAAATTCCAGATTAATAAGTTATTTTTATAATATTTATTATGGTGAATCAAATACAAATTTGACAAAGTCAGCTTTTGAAGATATCCCTATTCCAAACATTGAAAAATATGGTAGTAAAACTTTCTTCATAGAAAAAGCTGATAAAATGTTATCTTTAAATAAAGAATTACAAGATTTATCTCAAAAATTTCAAAGAATGTTATTGAGGAAATTTGAACTAGAGAAATTGTCAACTAGGCTTCAAGAATGGTATTTGTTAGATTTTTCAGATTTTATTAAGGAATTAAAAAGACTAAAAGTAAAATTATCTCTTTCACAAGAAAGTGAATGGGAAGAATATTTCTTAGAGGAAAAGTCAAAGGCAATAGCTATAGATTCAGAAATAAAAAATACTGACAAAGAAATTGATTCTATGGTTTATAAGCTTTATGATTTAACTGATGAAGAAATCAAAATAATTGAAGAAGAGTAATAGAAAAGCCAATTGTAGATTATCAATCTTACAGTTGGCTTTTTATTTAGCATACTAATTTAATTGCTAAAAGTAAAAGCAACCTATATAGATTGCTTTTTTGCTTTTAATATTATTCAATCAGTTCCCAATGCCCATTACTTCCTCTACCTACATATTTTAGATTATCTATTTCTTTAATAACTCTTTCTATAGTCTTTATACTAACCTCAGCTTCATTTGCAATCATTTTCCTTGTAATCTTATCATTTCCTCTTATTTTTTCTTTTATAAACTCTATAAGAATTATCTTATCCTGAGCGACAATGTTTCCTCTAACTTTTTGAGTTGGTATTTTTTCAAATACAGTTATTTTAATTTCCCTTTATTTTTGCTTAGAAAAATAATCTTTTGTTTGTTTACTAACTTGTGGGAATAAGATTATCAATGCAATTAGGTTAGGTATTATAACTAATCCCATTGCAACATCTTGTATTGTCCAAACTAAACTTATTTTTGTTATAGCTCCAATTATACATAAGAATGGAAATACAAATCTTACTTTATCTGTAACTTTAGGACCAAAAGCATAAGTGAAACTTTTAGCTGCATTGAACCATTGTCCCATCAAAGTTGTGAAACAGAAAAGTAAAAGTGCAAATGTTGCTAAGTGCTTTAATGGTTCCCACACTGTTCCAAAAGATTCTATTGCCATTACAGCTGGACTTAAATCTGATTGATAAATTCCTGTTACTCCAATAACTATTGCTGTTATAGAACAAATTATTATAGTATCTAAGAATACTTCTGTTACTCCTGTTATTCCTTCTTCACAAGGATGATCAACTATTGCTGAACCATGGGCAAAAGGTGCTGTTCCTTCCCCAGCTTCATTTGAATACATACCACGTGTTATACCATATTGCATAGCTCTTGCTATAATATATCCTCCTGTTCCACCTGCTGCTGCTTTCATAGAAAATGCTTGTGTAAATATTTCTTTAAATACTCCTGGAACTTCTTGGATATTTAATAATATTACTAATAATCCTACTGCAACATAGAATATTGACATTATAGGAACTAATGAAGTTGCTATATTAGCAAGTCTTTTTAATCCTCCTAATACAACAGCCATCAAACAACAAATTAAAATTACTCCTGTTAACCAAGTAGGAACATTGTAATTAGATTTTAAAACTCCTGATATAGTATTAGATTGTACTAAATTTGCTCCCATCATCTTTGTACACATTAAAACAGCTATAACAATTCCTAACCAAGGGGCTTTTAATCCGTCTCTAATATAGTACATAGGTCCACTCAATAAATTTCCTTCGGAATCTTTTCCACGATATAGTTGAGATAGAACTATTTCACCATATTTTAAAGCCATTCCAAAAAATGCAGCTACCCACATCCAAAAAACAGCTCCCATTCCTCCAGCAGCAACAGCAGTTGCAACTCCTACTACATTTCCTCCTCCTACATTTCCAGCAAGTGTTACCATCATTGCTTTAAATGTTGAAATAGAACCTGAACCTTTTTCATCATTTCTTGCTTTAAATGAATCAACTAAAGTTTTTTTCATGATAAATTTAAAATGTCTAACTTGTATGAAACCATTAGCAAATGTATACAAGATACCTAATGCTAAAAGTACATAAACAAGCCATCTTCCCCATAACCATTTATTTACGGTTGTCAAAAATAATTCCAAACTTTCCATAATATCTACCCCCTATTTATTTTCATTTATTATTTTTTTCACTAAATCAGGATAATTACCAATTAAAATATCTATTCCTTTATTGATTAAATCCTTTATATCTTCTTCTTTATTAACTGTCCAAGTATTAATTTCAATATTATTTCTTTTCAATTCTTCTACAACTTCAGGAATTAAGTTATTAAATCTTGGATGAAAACATTCAATTCCATGAGAAGCTGTATATGCTCCAGCATCTATTATCCAATCTTCAGATAAGAAACCACATTTTAATTCAGGAGCTATTTTCTTCATTCTCAATACAGAAAAATGATTAAAACTTGAAATTATAACCTTCTTTTCCAGTTTATATTCTTTAATAAGTTTATACACCTTTTCTTCTATTCCTAGATATTGATTTATTCCTGTTTTTAATTCAATATTAGTAATAAAATCTAAATCTTTTACCAGTTCAAAATATTCTTTTAGTGTTGGAATTTTATTGAATCCCATTTTCCCAGTATAGATATATGAAGCGTCAAATTTTGATAACTCTTCATAAGTATAATCTACAACATAGCCTTTTCCGTCAGTAGTCCTGTCTATTGTTTCATCATGAATTATAACTACTTCTCCATCTTTTGTAAGTTGGACATCTAGTTCTACTCCATCAGCTCCAATTTCAACTGCCTTTTCAAAAGCTAGCATAGTATTTTCTGGATATTTTCCACTAAATCCCCTATGAGCAAAATTCTTTGTCATTTTAAAACACCTCTTTAAAAATATAACTTCTTTTTTTATTATACTCTCTTTATCTCATTTTTCAATATTATTTTTTTATACTTTTTGTTCTATTTTTAAAATATATTGATATTATCAAGCACTTTGATTAGTAAAAACTACAAAAAATAAAAATATACTGAACCTATGAATAATAACAAAAATAAAAAACTGCTACAAATTAATAATAAGAATTATTAACTGTAACAGTTTATATTTTTTCTAAAGCAAATTTTATTAGTTTTTTCTCTTAGTTGATTTTTAATCTCATTCCATTATATCTTCAAATATGAAATCTAAATCATACTCTATAAGTTCTTCTAAATATTCGTCAAAGCTATCAGCTATAACTGCTATTTCATCTGGATCATGTAGGTATCTAATTATTTGTCCTTTTACTCCTTTTTCTGATGGTGAGAAATCTATAAATAATTGTGATGTCCCTCCATTATTCATACAATCAGAAAAATGTAGCCATCTCATTTTCTTAGAATCATTTATTATTTCCTCATCTATTTCTACTTCTTCATATTTTCTATCCACATAATCTGCATAGTATTTATAGGCATCATCTTTACTTTCTAAAATTTGACTTGAAGATAATAAGTAATATGGATACTCTCCTACATCTGAACCTAAAAAGTAAAAAACTACAGTTTCTCCCTTATATTTTCTAAAATATGTTCCATCTACATTTTTTAAAAGTTCTATTAAAGAATCAGGTACTTCTGGATATTCTTCCTTTATTTTTTTAATATCTTCTTCACTTGCCCCCTCTTTAATCTTTTCAAAATTATCCCAAATTTCTTTTCCACCATTTTTATAATAGGCTCTTTTTAACTCTTTAAGATATTTTTCTACTATACTCATTTTTCCTCCATAAAAAATGGCTATTGCAAAATTTATTTTCAATCTAAAAGTTAAAAAATAAATGAGTTACTATCTTACTCAGTAACGAACTATTTTTTACTTTTTATTAATTTGCAATAGCCCTTTATATTTTTAATATAATTTTTTGTAATCTAATCCACCTTTATTTATTAATTTTAAAGTTTGAAGTTCAGCTCTTTTTTGAGAAATTACCATATCTTTTGTTTCTGTTATAAAATTTTTAGAATAGCCTGCTGCTCTTTGATTCAAATAAGAATCCATATCAGTAAATACTTCAAAAACACACCATTTATTAGGACTTCTTCTATCAGTTCCTACATATACAAGTAAAGTTCCATTTTCATTAAAACTTGCTTCAGCTCTATTTTTAATAAATTCAGCAAATTCCTTATTATTTTCAGGCTTTACTTCAATTACTGTATACACTGCAAAAGTATTTTCATTTTGTTCTATCTTTTTATCCTTTGCAAATTGGACTTCTATATCTGTAGTATTTAAATTTCCTTCTGCAATTTGAGGTATCATAGCTTTAAAATCAGCACTAGTTTGATTTTTAGTATGATTAGAAAAAGCTAAATAATCATTGTATATCTCAATTACATATGAATTTAACTTATCTCTATCATCTGTTGTAGCAAAAAGTCCTAAAACTCCTTGCTCTATGGCTGTCTTATTCACATAATCTTCTGTTATACTTTTATAAGAAGCCTCTTTATCATTTTTTACCTCAAAATTGTACACATTTAATGTTGGTACTGCGTACATACTAACTGATGTTAGCATAGCTAATCCCACTAACAATTTTTTAAACATCAATTTCCTCCCTAAAATTTAATTCCTTTTTTTACAGCTACTGCAACGTCCATTATTGTTGAAGGAGCCTTTGTAGAGCCCCTGAAACACTAATGGCTGGCAAGTAGCCAATTATTTATTTTTATAATTTCTTTCCTTCTTCTAATATCCCCTCTGACATAGTATAAACTTTTTTACCATACTTTAAAGTATCTAATTCGTGTGTTACCACTAAGACTGTTGTCCCTTTTTCATTGATTTTCTTTAATAATTCCATAACTTCCTTAGTTGCTTCTATATCCAAATCAGAAGTTGGTTCATCTGCAATAAGTATCTTAGGCTCTGTCATTAAAGCTCTAGCAATTATTATTCTTCTTAATTCTCCACCTGATAATTCTTTTGGATAAGACTTTGCTAAATGTTCAAGACCTAATTCATTCAAGAAATATCTAGCTTTTCCTTCTGAATCTCCATCTTTTTCATACATATCATAAGGTAATCTAATATTTTCTAGAACATTTAGATAAGATAAAAGTGCTGGTGATTGTGGAATAAAGCCTATATTCTTATTTCTAAATTCAGATTTTTCTTCATCAGGAAGCTCCATATAGTTTGTTCCGTCAAGTGAAAGACTTCCCTTATCCGCTGATAAAAGTCCAGCAACTATATTTAAAAAAGTTGATTTTCCACTTCCACTTCTTCCAATTATATGAATGAAATCTCCATCTGAAATATTTAAGTTTACATCTTTAACTGCAAAAAAATCTTTCCCCTGTCTACTATAAGACTTAGATATATTTTTTATTTCTAACATAGCTCCCCCTACATTTCTTCTCTTAAACTCAAGTAACTATCTTTATCAGTCAGTTTTTTTACAACTCTAACTGTTGAAAGAGGGCCTATAATAACAGCTAAAACAAAACTTAAAACAAATATTCCTATATACTGCATTATACTTGGAGATAAAAATGGCATTGAGAACTTTGAAGCTATCAAAGGTAATTCTATAATAGATAGAATAAATCCTAAGAAACTTCCTATTCCTGCTCCTATAAGAGATAGTATTACAGCTTCTTTTATAATAATGTTTCTTAACATCTTTTTTGAAGCACCTAACACTCTTAACACAGCCATCTCTTTTTTTCTTTCATTGAATATTGCAGTGAAACTTATACTTAAAATTATAACTGATAATAACCAAATAGCAACTACTAAAATTAAAACACTTGTAGCTAGAACTTTTAAATTAGAAGATATTGAATTTACAAACTTCTTACTAAACATTGCAAAAATACCATCTTTTGATAGTTCTTTTGATATTTTTGAAGCTAATTTCACAGAATCTACTCCAGGTTTTACCTTTATCATAACAGAAGAAATAACATCCTCCTCAGCAACCTTATTAGCTGTTATTCTTTCAGAGGCTCTTGCTAATTTTTTTGCAGTATTTTGATTGACAAAGACAGTTGCATCAAAACCTATACCTGTTTGTTTCAATCTTCCTACAATTTTTAATTCCTCATTGAAAAAGTGGACAGTTTCTCCCTTTTCTCCAATAACATGACTACCAACAATGGCTTCTCCATCTTTTAATTCCTTATCAATATTATGAGTTATCCAAGGATAAATTAAGAAATCTGTGTCTATATCTATTCCTATTATTTGAACAGGATATGAGCAACAAGAGGCAGAAAGAGTTGCAACATAAGTTTGTGCTGTCATCTTTTCTATCTCATCAAAATCTTTTAATTTATCCATAGTATCAGCTGGTAGGTAAAAAGTTGAGGGTTCTCCCTTTAGAAGAACACTCTCAATTTCTGCCTTATATCCTGCTGGGACAACTATTACATCTGCTCCTAGTCTGTCAGATAAACTTTCTAGCCCTCTGCTTAAACTAAGTGAGAACATAGAGCCCATATATACTATAATACTGAATAATGCAACCAATAATATCATACAAGTGCTTCTAGTTTTTCTTTGCCTTATATTCTCCATGGCTAAACTATTTGCATCTATTCTTTTACTCATTTTCTAGTCTTCCTTCTTTAAAAAAGTAGAGATTAAACTGAATACCATTAAAAGTCCTATTACAACTGCTATACCTGTTGCTATTTCAAAAGTATGATGTACATGACAATGCATTGTATCCATCTTACAAACTCCAAATGGTTTTCCCATTTCATTTTCAAGTCCTGACATTCCATGAGGTATCATATACACATAAGCTGATAAAACTATAGTTGCTATAGCTCCTATTATTTTTACAATTTTTACTTTTGAAAGTAAAATCATAACTAAGGCTATAATAAATATTGCTACAGCTAGTTTCATTACTGCATTACCACTAAAATAACAAGCCATGTGAGAACCATCTTCCTTTGGTCCACATACTGGTGCTACATATTTAGGAACTAAAAATAATACTACTGATAAAATTAGAGCTAATTTTTCTAAAATGTTTTTTTTCATTTAAAATCTTCCTTTCTGTATCTAAAATTATTTCTAATCGTTTCCCTTCCTCTACCTTACATTTTAATTTTATATTAATAATAAAAATAAATGAGTTACGAATGTAGATTTTAGATGAAAAATCAAATAGAATGAGCCGAGTAATTGTCGGAGTGTCTGAAGCCAACTTGTTGGCAAGTTTCCGAAATTACAGCAAATTCTTGATTTTTCATCGTTAAAAAATCTACTCAGTAACGAATTATTTTTATTATTTATTTTTATTATTTTTTAGCTTTTTCTAGTGCATCCCACACTGCTTCCTTAAACTCTTTGTTAGAAACAGTTGCACCTGATACAGCATCAACTTCATTGGGATCTTGTACTTCTACTAACTTATCAGCATAAGTTGAAAAACCTTCAACAGCTATTTGAGCCTTTCTATATTTTTCATCTCCTGCTTCTTTTCCGTATTCATCGCCTTTTATATTTCCTTTTCCATCTCTGAACTCAGCAGTACAAGCTACTATTTTTCCATCTTGTATTGTAAGAACTACATCAGCTGTACTTGGGTGATCCTTGTCATCATTGTTAAAATGCCCTTGATATTCTCCATCATTAAAAGACATCTTAGAGAAATCTTTTTTTCCACAAGCTGTTAATAGAGATAATGCTACTACCATTCCAATTAATAAATATTTTTTCATTTTGCCCTCCTATCTACTGTTACTAAAAATAAGATTAAATATGCAATAGAAAAATAACTATATAAAATTTAGAATTTTTATTCTAGGTAGATAAAAAATAAGTGAATTGCATTCTTAATTATCTATACTAAATTTTCTTTGAGTAAATAACTAGTTTGTTTTTAATAAGATTACTGCGACGTCCTATAATGTTGAGAGAGCCTTTGTGGAGCT
>ERZ773099.1313-NODE-1313-length-18580-cov-13.529555_pt1 | contig 18580 bp, 21 predicted proteins | sample MGYA00511120_ERZ773099 | MGnify/ENA primary metagenome ERZ773099 (study PRJEB29015, sample SAMEA2738012) | human oral metagenome | biome: human oral; feature: human-associated habitat; material: dental | place: China | collected 2104 ...
CTCTGTCACGTCTGATCAAATCAATTCCCTCCCCTGTTTAGAATGGGATCTCCTCTTCGGCTACGGGAGGGCCAAAGGATTCCTGCCCGGCAGGCGGCGGACCGCCCTGCACGGGAGCATGCGCGGCATCGGAGCCGCCTGCGCCCTGCGGACGCGAGCCGGCGAACTCGATATCGTTCGCAACGACTTCGGTCACATAGCGCTTCGAGCCATCCTGCGCATCATAGCTTCTCGCCTGCAAACGCCCCTCAACGAGGATGCGGCTTCCCTTCGTCAGGTAATTGCCGCAAAACTCCGCGGTCTTCTCCCATGCAACGATGGAAATAAAGTCGGCAGACGGCTGCTGGTCGTTGTTCCTGCCGAAACGGCGGTTCACCGCGAGCGGGAACGACGCAACGGCCTTGCCGCTCTGCGTATAGCGCACCTCGGGGTCACGAGCGAGATTGCCGGACAACAGAACCTTGTTCATGGCATTTCCTCCCCTGAAAGCTTACTCTGCTTCGCTTGCCTCTGCACCCTCGTCAGCCTTTTCCTGGGCAGCGGCGGCGAGCTCCTCGGCACGAACGATCATATGCTTCAAGAGATCGTCCGTGATCTTCATCACGCGGTCGCACTCCTTCATGCAGGCCGGCTCGGCCGTGACATTGAGCAAGCAGTAGTAACCGTCCGTATAGTCCTTGATCTCATAGGCCAGACGCTTCTTGCCCCAACGGTCTTCCTTATCGATGACGCCGCCGTTTGTCTGGATGAGCTTGACGAACTTCTGGATCACTGCGTCCGTCGCATCCTCCTCCATCGGCTTCACGATGAAAATAACCTCGTATTTCCTCACAAAAACACCTCCTCTATGGTCTGTGGCTCCTAGGAAGCACAAATGAATCAGCACCGCCATTTCATCCGCATTTCCCTAACGGGAGCAGGGAAGGCTCAAAATAAAATTCGAACCAACTGCCCTGTGACTAAATGATTATATCACAAGAAACAGCGCTCCGCAAGAAAAAATCCCGATTGACAAACCCTGGGGAAGATTGCAAATGGATGGACGGATTTTTCTGCTTCAAAAAACCTAAAGAAAATCCACCCATCTTTCGATATAGTATGAAATGGATTATTTTCGCTGAATTTTTTGCATCCTCGAAAGGAGCTGGCTCACCATGCCAACGATATATTCCATGACAAATACGAACTACGGCCTGTACCGCTTTGCCCAAAAGAGCGGCTACGCGCTCTTCGGCGGCAGCAACGGCCCGCAGGGCACGAACCCGCTGTTTGGCGGCAAGGCCTCACGCGCCACAGGCGGCCTCTCGTCCCTCCTCGGCTCACAGGGCTTCGGCAGCAGCATGTATTCCGTATTCAACCTCAAGGCCCATACGCGCGCCGTCCTGAATTCCTACAAAGAGGCCTCGGAAGGCTTCTACAAGACGTTCGACACGGCGATGAACGAACTCTCGAAGAGCGCCGCGACGCTCAAGAAGATGGACTACCATGTCGTCGGCGCCACGGAGGACGACACAAAGAAGAACACAGAAGCCGCGCTGAAGAATGTTAAGGACTTCGTATCGGATTACAACGACACGATCAAAATGTTCGGCGACTACTCCGAAGTATCGAGCCGTGCCTCCGGCATGCAGAAACTCTTCGGGGACGCCTCCTACAAAGCCGACACGCTGAAGCAGATCGGCATCACGGTCAACTCCACGGCAGGCACGCTTGCCGTCAACGACGCAGCGCTGACGAAGGCGCTGAAAGAAGAGCCGAACCGCGTCGAGAACATCCTCGGCAAGAACGGCCTTGCCGGAGCCGCAGAAAAGAAAGTCGACTTCGCTAAGACGCAGCGCGACAAGATCTTCCCCTCCGCACAGCAGATGCTCGGGCAGAACTACCAGCGCGCACTCGCCTATACATCCGCAGGCTCCTTGACGAGCATGAATTCCTACGCCAACGTCGGCACGCTGCTCTCGCTTTTCTTCTGAAAGAACGCCTGCTCCACGATTGTGCCGCCCGTCCATAAGGCAAAGAAATAACGACACATTTGCAGCCCGTCCATGAGGATGGGCTGTTTTTTGCACCTTACCCAAAACGCAACGCGCTTTTCTGCCGCCCTCCTGCATGTCCCCAGGCGCAAAGATGCGCCGCCGGCAAAAGAAAAATCCCCCAGCGCACAATATCTGCGGCAGGGGGATTTCTCTTTGCTTCCGCTTCCTTTTATAAAAGCAGCTATCCTGTTTTATTTTCTCAGACGATGCCCTGAGCGATCATCGTATCAGCGACATGAAGGAATGCCGTGATGTTGGCGCCGGCGATGAGGTTGCCCTTCTGGCCGTACTTCTCCGCGTTCTTCTTGGAGTTCTGGTAGATGTTCTTCATGATGCCCTTGAGGCGATTGTCGACTTCCTCGAACGTCCAGTGCAGGCGCTCGGAGTTCTGGCTCATCTCAAGCGCGGAGACGGCGACGCCGCCGGCGTTTGCCGCTTTCGCAGGGGCGAAAAGAACGCCCTTTTCCAAGAGGTATTCCGTCGCATCGAGCGTCGTCGGCATGTTCGCGCCTTCGCCGACCGCCATGACGCCGTTCGCCACGAGAGCCTTGACGCCCTCGATGTCAAGCTCACTCTGCGTCGCGCACGGCAAGGCGATGTCGCACTTGACCGTCCAGACGCCACGGCATCCCTCGTGGTACTCGGCGTTCGGGCGCTTTTCGACGTACTCCTTGATGCGGCCGCGGCGCACTTCCTTGATCTCCTTGACGAGCGCGAGGTCGATGCCCTCGGGGTCATAGACGTAGCCGTTCGAGTCGGAGCAGGTCACGGGCTTTGCGCCGAATTCGATGGCCTTTTCAATCGCATACGTCGCGACGTTGCCCGAGCCGGAGACGACGACGGTCTTGCCCTCAAGGCTCTTGCCGTTGTCTTCGAGCATCTCCTTCATGAAGTAGAGGAGTCCGTAGCCCGTGGCTTCCGTGCGTGCGAGGCTGCCGCCGTAGCCGAGTCCCTTGCCCGTGAGGACAGCGGAATCAAAGGAGTTGACGATGCGCTTGTACTGACCGTAGAGGTAGCCGATCTCACGGCCGCCGACGCCGATGTCGCCTGCCGGCGTATCGACCATAGAGCCGATGTGGCGATAGAGCTCCGTCATGAAGCTCTGGCAGAAGCGCATGACCTCGTTGTCGCTCTTGCCCTTCGGGTCGAAGTCCGAGCCGCCCTTGGCGCCGCCGATGGGAAGCCCCGTCAAAGAGTTCTTGAACGTCTGCTCGAAAGCGAGGAATTTCAAAATGGAGAGCGTCACGCTCGGATGGAAGCGCAGGCCGCCCTTGTAGGTGCCGACGGCGCTGTTCGCCTGCACGCGGTAGCCGCGGTTGACCTGAACCTCGCCCTTGTCGTTCTCCCAAGGCACGCGGAACATGACGACGCGCTCCGGCTCGACCATGCGCTCAAGGATCTTGTGCTTCTTGTACTCGGGATGCTGCTCCAAGACCGGTACGATCGACGTCAGGACTTCCTTGACCACGTTGTGGTATTCCTTCTCCTGCGGATCCTTCTTTTCGACATAAGCGAGAATGTCCTCTACATACTGCTGCATTTCCGTCATGCGTGATTACCCCTTTGCTTTGAAACTTCATAAGAAAAAGCTATCGTGCGACTAAGCACTCATATATAATAACGCAAATGGCAGAAAAAGTATACTGTTTTGCTAAGGTATTATGTATACATAGTTACAGACGAGGCATGGCTCTCATATGTGACAGGACTTCCATCTGCTTGTCGGCGCTATGAAGAAGCGAAGAGGTTTTTCCTTGACAGCATATACCTCTATATGTATAATGAAAATACCAATAGGGGTATATGCAAAGGAGGATCGTTATGAATGTTTTGGGAAAAGGCGCTCCGTTGTCGCTGCACAAGGGCATGACGGGCAAAAAAGGCTTGGCAAAGCGCTCGTTCTTCGCTACAATGAAGGAAAACTGCATGGCGGCAGATGCGCGCGTGCTGGAGGAAAGCCGCCAAAAGGAGCGAGTTTTCGGCGCGTCCTTCTGGTCTTTCCTCGCAAAACATTCCTGGGGGTAAGAATATGGCGTTTTCCTTTACGAAATGGCAGGGCTGCGGCAACGATTTCGTCCTTGTGAACGGCTTTCGGGAGCAGCTCCCGGATGACCTTGCGGCGCTCTCGCGAAGGGTCTGTGACCGTCACTACGGCATCGGCGCGGACGGGCTGATTCTCGTGCTGCCGTCTGAGCAGGCGGACTTTCGCATGCGCATCTTCAATGCGGACGGCACGGAGGCGGAGATGTGCGGCAACGGCATCCGCTGCTTCGCGGGCGTCGTCCATGCGGAAGGGTTGAGCGGCGAGGCGGAATTCACGGTCGAGACGGGCGCGGGCGTCCTCGTGCCGCGCCTGCAGCTTGCGGGCAGCAGGCTCACGGGCGTGCGCGTCGATATGGGCGAGCCGATCCTTGAAGGCGAGCGCATTCCTGTCCTGGGCTTTGGCGCATCACGCGTCATTGAGCAGCCGATCGAGGCGGAGGGCGAGACGTTTTCCATGACCTGCGTTTCCATGGGCAACCCGCACTGCGTGATTTTCGTCGAGGATGCACAAGACGTGCCGATGGAAAAGTTCGGGCCTCTCCTTGAGCGGCACGAGAAGTTCCCCAAGAAGACAAACGTGGAGTTTGCGGAAATCAAGGACGCTTCCCACATCCGCATGCGTGTCTGGGAACGCGGCGCTGCCGTGACGCTCGCGTGCGGCACAGGCTCATGCGCGACGCTTGTCGCCGCCGCGCTCACGGGACGCACGAAGAGAGAAGCCGAGGTGCAGCTCGACGGAGGCAGGCTGCAGATCGAGTGGGCGGCGAACAATCATGTCTACATGACGGGGCCTGCCGAGAAGGTCTTTGCCGGAAGGTATGAATGATTACATAAAGAGGCGGCACACCGATCAGATTTGAACGGTGTGCCGCCTCTTTCTTTATGGAAGCGCTGATAAAATGAAGTCGCCGCTTTCTTAAAGCCAAGCGTATTTCAAGATGAAGAGCACGGTCAGGACATACATGAGCCATGTCACGTTGCGGAACTTGCCTGAGGCGACGTGCAGCAGCGTGTAGGAAATGATGCCGAATGCGATGCCCTCGGCGATGGAATAGGCGAACGGCATGACGGCGATGCAGATGAAAGAGGGGATCGCCTCGGTGATGTCCGACCAGGGAATCTTCGCGACCTGCTGCATCATGAGGAAGCCGACGATGACGAGCGCCGGCGCCGTCGCGAAGCCCGGCACGGCGAGGAAGAGCGGCGAGAAGAAGAGCGCGACGAGGAAGAAGATCGCCGTCGTCACGGCCGTCAGCCCCGTGCGCCCGCCTTCGACGATGCCCGCCGAGGACTCGACGTAGGTCGAGATCGTCGATGTGCCCAGACATGCGCCGAGCGATGTGCCGCAGGCGTCGGCGAGGAGCGCTCCCTTGACGCGCGGCAGACGCCCTTTCTCGTCGAGCATGTCGGCGCGCGAGGCGCAGCCGATCAGCGTGCCGAGCGTATCGAAGAGGTCGACGAAGAGGAAGGCGAAGATGACGACGATGAAATCAAGCGAGAGGATCGCATGGAAGTCAAATTGCAGGAAGGTCGGCGCGAGCGATACGGGCGGCGCGATGATGCCCGAAGGCATGAGGCTGAAGTAGCCGCGTGCAGGATCGGGGATGTAGACGCCGAGAAGTTCCAGGACGATGCCCAGCCCCCAGGTGGCGAAGATGCCGATGAGGATGTGCCCCTTGAGGTTCTTTATGACGAGCACGGCGGTCAAGAGGATGCCGAAGAGCGCGAGGAGGACGGTGATTCCCTCGGAATGGAACGTTCCTTCTGCCATCGCCTTGGGAAACGAGAAGAGCGCGACGAGCTTCGGCCCTGCGACGACGACGTGTGCGTTCTGCAGGCCGATGAATGTGATGAAAAAGCCGATGCCGACGGTGACGGCGCTCTTCAAGGTCAGCGGAATCGCATTGAAGAGAGCCTCACGCACATTCGTCACGGAGAGTGCGATGAAGATCAGACCCTCGACGAGCACAGCCGTCAATGCGAGCTGCCACGAGTAGCCCATCTGCCCGACGACCGTGTAGGCGAAGAAGGCGTTGAGTCCCATCGCGGAAGACAGCGCGAACGGCAGATTGGCGAACGATGCCATGAGGACGCACGAGATGCCTGAAGCGAGCGCCGTCGCCGTGAACACCGCGCCCGCATCCATGCCCGCAGCGCTCAAGATCAGCGGGTTCACGGCGAGGATGTACGCCATCGTCATGAACGTCGTAAGCCCCGCCAGAAGCTCCGTCTGCACCGTCGTGCGGTTTTCCTTCAAGTGAAACACGTTTTCCAGCATTTTTTCCATCGGATTGTCTCCTTTTCCTTGGGAAGATTTGATGAATGACACTTTTATTCTAGCGGAAACAGCAGGAGATAGCAAGGCATAACACAGGGACTTTCTTCGCGAGTGAGGCAGATTCCCTAGCATCTGTCTCTGGAAAAATCCTGCGTTCGTGCTAGAATAAGAGAGTGAACTTGAAGTTTCACAAAGGAAGGGAGTCTTCACGATGGCATACGAACTGCAAATGAAGCGCATATACGAAGAGTCTGCGCCGACGGACGGCAGACGCATCCTTGTCGACCGTCTGTGGCCGCGTGGCATGAAGAAGGAGCGTGCCGCCTTGAGCGAGTGGGCGAAGGAAGTCACGCCGTCGCCCGAATTGCGTAAGCTCTACCACAGCGGCGAGATGAACTTTGATCTCTTCGGAAAGGCTTATCTAGAAGAATTGAAAAAAAGCCCCGAAGCCGCCGCCTTCGCCGCGAAGTGCCGGGACTGGCTGCAGGAATCTCCCGTGACGCTCGTCTACGCCAACAAAAATGCCGTAGAAAATCACGTCCTCGTACTGCGGCAGTGGCTGCTTGATGCGATGGGGCAGGGATGAAAAAAGTATACCCATGGTAGGAGCGGATGCCCCGCCCTTACCATGGGTACGGCTGTCTTTGCCTTTTGCAGGCTCCACTGAGAAACGTGGGGCATGACAGACGGGATGGACATACCAGCATCCGAACGGGATATTTCAATCTACGCGCCTGTCACTTGAACTTTCGGACGTATGCTTTTCAAAGCAGCGCGATGAGACGGTCGACATCTTCATCCTGCGTCGCCCAGCTCGTGGCGATGCGCATGACGGTCTTGCCGTCGGCGAGGTTTTCCCAGAATCCCATCTCGACCTGTTTGGAGAGTTGCGCCTTTTGCGCCTCGTCGAGCACGAGGAAGATCTGGTTCGTCGGCGCATCATAGGCGAGCGGATAGTCTTTTTCCCTGAGTGCGCTGCGGATGCGGTCGGCGGCGAGGAGCGCTGTTTCGCCGCCCTTTTCGTAGAGATGGTTCGTGAAGAGCGTATCGAACTGCAGCCCTGCGATGCGGCTCTTGGCGAGCAGGGCGCCGTGCTGCTTGACGATGCTGAAGAAGTGCGGCACGGTGTTCCTCTTCGGAAAGACGACGGCCTCGCCGAAGAGTGCGCCGCATTTCGTACCGCCGATGTAGAAGACGTCTGCGAGGCGTGCGATGTCGGCGAGTGTCACGTCGTTTGCCGGGCAGGCGAGCGCGTAGGCGAGGCGCGCACCGTCGAGGTAGATCGGTATGTCCGCCGCACGGCAGACGGCACCGATGGCTTCAAGCTCTGCGAGGGAGTAGAGCGCGCCATACTCTGTTGGCTGCGAGAGGTAGACCATGCCGGGCATGACCATGTGCTCGCGATTCGCATCCTCGCGGTAAGCGGCGAGTGCACTTTCGATCTGTGCCGCCGTGATCTTTCCTGCCTGGTGCGCGAGCGTCAGCACCTTGTGTCCGCCGAATTCGATCGCGCCCGCCTCGTGCACGCTGATGTGTCCTGTTTCGGCCGCGATGACGCCTTGATAGGAGCACAGCAGCGCGTCGATGACGACGGCATTTGCCTGCGTGCCGCCGATGAGGAAGAAGATTTCAGCGTCGTCCGCTTGGCAGGCGGCGCGAATCTTTTTGCGGGCGGATTCGGAATAGGCGTCAAGCCCGTAGCCCGCCGTCTGCTCCATATTCGTTTCTAAAAGGCGGCGCAGAATCTCGGGATGTGCGCCCTCCATGTAGTCGGAGGCGAAGGAAAGTTTTTGCTTTGTACTGCTCATGTAGGCATCATCTCTTTCATGTCGGATGGATTCGCGCTTCCTCAAGCGAGAGATGCGTTGGACAGGTCCAGGCATTGGCGCGGGCAATAGCCGCGTTTGCGCAGTTCGGAGTTCAGGTATTCGAGTTTTCGCGCGGTGACGACGATGAGGATGAGTCCCATCTTTTTTAGGCTTGCACCGTTCATGCCCGCGGCGTCCGCGCGTGTGATGAAATCCTCGTCATCTGCTCCGATGACGAAGGCTTCGCCCGTCACCTGCACGCTCTTGGCGCTGCCCGGCCCGTGATATTCGGCATGGACTTCCAAGGCGACGTTCTTGTTCTTGGCGAGTGCGCGAAACTTCAAGCCGCCCTCGGAGAAAATGTAGAATCTGCCGTCGCGGTAGGCATACGTCAGCGGCGTGCAGCGGATGAAATCGCCGTCGGCGACGGCAAGCGTGCAGACTTTCTCGTCCTTGAGGAAGGTGTCAAGCTCCTTTCGCAGTTCGTCTGGCGGCATCTTGACGGCATCCTTGTCTTTTTCAATCCAAAATTCGGCAGCGGCTTCGTAGTTCATCGAATCTCTCCTTTACTTGATGATGATTTGCAATCTTTGTTATTGTAATCGTACTATGGTGATGGGGATTCGTCAAGAAGGCTGCTGATGGGCGGAGACGATTTGACAGTGGGCGAGAAGGGTGCTATACTGAAGGCAGTCAAGAGACTATCTGCTCTATGCAGACACAAAGACTCGCAGAAGCGCACTGCGGGTCTTTGTTTTTGCTTTGACAGCGAGCGGAGCATGGTGCTATATTAAAAGCAGTTAGGAATGTGTCTGCTATATACAGACACAAGCGCCCACGGATGCACACTGTGGGCGCTTGTTTTCAGGCTAAAGCGTGTTGCCGCGTTCTATCGCTCTAACCATTTCTGGATGCCGTACCATATAGCGCAGGATACGACGCCAGCAAAGACGGATAGCAAGAGACTATCTACTGTCATATACAGACCCCCTCTCTGTTACCAGTTTAGGGGCGGCAACGAGGAAAGTATAGCATGTTTGGAGTATTTAAGCCATAGCGGTGTTGCTGAAAAAATATCAAAAAGGGTATTGACAACTTATGCACGAAGCCGTATAATGAATTTCGTCAGTCACGTAGATGTTGTGTCTCGACATGCTGATGTAGCTCAGTTGGTAGAGCAGCTCATTCGTAATGAGCAGGTCGTAGGTTCAAGCCCTATCATCAGCTCCATTTGAACCTGTGCCTCCCTTCGGGGAGGCTTTTTTGTTTGACGCATGAGGGAAATCCACATATAATAGCAAGGGGAAACGGAAGCTCTTTATCAGAGCTCCCTATATTGAATGGAGGAAATGATTATGGCAAAGAGCATCACGGAAGTCTTAGGAATCAAGTACCCGATCATTCAGGGCGCGATGGCTTGGATTGCGGACGCAGAACTTGTTGCGGCGGTATCGAATGCGGGCGGCGCCGGCGTCATTGCTGCGGGCGGACGCTCGACTGAGTGGGTGGAGCAGGAGATCAAGAAGACGCGTGAGCTGACCGACAAGCCCTTTGGCGTCAATGTCATGCTCATGGCACCGAACAAGGATGAGATCGTCGAGGTCATCTGCCGCGAGAAGCCGGCTTTTGTGACGCTCGGTGCGGGCAATCCCGTGCCATTCCTGGAAAAGTTCAAGAGTGCAGGGGTCAAGACCGTCCCCGTCGTGCCGAACGTGAAGCTCGCGAAGCGCATCGAGGCGGCGGGCGCCGATGCCATCGTCGTCGAGGGCATGGAGGCGGGCGGCCATATCGGCGTTCTGACGACGATGGCTCTGATGACGCAGGTCATCCCCGAAGTCGGGATTCCCGTCGTCATGGCGGGCGGCATCGCCGACGGACGCGGCCTGGCGGCGGCCCTTCTGATGGGTGCGGCAGGCGTGCAGATGGGCACGCGCTTCCTCGTTGCCGAGGAGTGCAATGTGCATCCGAAGATGAAGGAGAAGCTCCTCGAAGCAGTCGATACGGATACGATTGTCACGGGACTTTCGATCGGCGGCGCGGTGCGCGGCATCAAGAACAAGTTCTCGCAGGATTTCGTCGCGCTTGAGTTCTCGGGCAAGGCGACGAAGGAAGAGCTCATCGAGCGCGCGACGGGCACGAACAAGCTCGCCGCCGTCGATGGTGATGTTGAGAACGGCATGATGCAGGCAGGACAGAGCCTCCTGCCTCTGAAGAAGATCGAGCCGGCCAAGGCGATCATCGAAGGAATCGTCAAGGAGGCGCGCGAAACGCTCGCGAACGCAGGCAAGATCGAGATTTGACGGCAGAGCGGCGTTTGGCGCTCGCAATTCGTTCGCATAAGACATGAAGAAGGGGCAGCCCGGCGAAGTCATTTCGGCTTTGCCGGGCTGCCCTTGTTTTTATTGGATGGAGTTAGGTTTTCCCGATATATGTACTGAGAATCTAAGCTTCATCAAGCGTAAGTTGGCTGAGAAGAGTGTGATGGCGCGGAAGAAGGTTTGCTGTGAGTTTTTTCAACACGGTTAAGCCTCCGTTGTTTTGCCTCCTCGTTCTGTTTCAAAATATCGTATTCGTGCTGCACTTCGGGGTCGCTCAATAGTTCTTTACGAACTTCCTGCCAAGTTATCATACGGGATTCCTCCTTTTGTAGTCGTCGCGGTATTTTTTTGCGAGCAGAATTTGATTCGGCGGTGTCTTGCGGGTCTTTTTGATGAAACCGTTTGTTAAAACAGCTGTATTTCCTACGATGAAGAAGTATAAGACACGGGCGATATTGTTGCCGGATATGGCTCGTAATTCAAAGATTCCGTCAGATAGTTCTTTTGAATCTGGCAGTCGCAGATTGGAACCGCGTGATTCCAGTTTGTCAATGACATATAAGACCTTGGCTTTGAGCTTTGGGTCGAGTGAGAAGATGAAATCTTTTGCAGGGGCAGTTCCGTTTTCTGTTTCGTAAAATATAACATGCACGGGAAAGCACTCTTTCACGGATAGATTTTTGGATATTCCATCTTGTTGGCGAAAAACCAAAGATAAACAAACATATCTAGTCATATACTATTATAGCATGTTTTTTTGTGGAGTTGAAGGGATTGGAAACCGTAGGGCAATTCCGTTTACTTGATTTCTCATTGACAAAGGTCAAAAAGACAAATATAATGAAGAAAAATCAAATTGTCAAGGAATCGCTGATAAAATGAGGTTGCCCAGATGTGCGAAGATGGGGGGCTGAATTTATCAGTGCTTCCTCAAATACCGTCTGTCGCCGTGCATATCTGGCAGTTTTTCTCGGCAGTGCGGGCGGGGCGGCAGTTCTTTCTATCCGTATTGAGGCAGGGTGATACTATGAGCAGCAATATCGCTGATTTGATTGAGGAATATATCCTGCGGCAGTTGGCGGCGCAGCAGGATGGCAAGGTGGAGCTTCGGCGAACGGAGATCGCCGATAAGATCTCGTGTGCGCCGTCGCAGATTTCGTATGTGCTCAACACGCGCTTCACGCAGGAGAAGGGCTTCACGGTCGAGTCGCGGCGCGGTTTGGGCGGCTTCATTCGCATCGTGCAGGTGCCGCTGCAGAATCTTGTCTATCAGGACATGCTCAAAAAATTGACGGAGGAGTCGGAGCCGGAACTCGTGCAGTCGATGGTGCGCTATCTCGCGCAGCACGGCATGATTTCGACGCGTGAGGCGGCGCTCGTCATGCAGTCGGTGACGACGGCGTACGAGAAGCTCGAGCCGAAGGATCGCTTGAAGTTCATCCGATCCTTGCTTCTGACTTTGGAAAAATTCTCGTGAGGGGGGAAACGGATGCTTTGTGATGACTGCAAGAAGAATGAGGCGCGCGTGCATTTCGTCGTGCTGAAGAACGACGGCACGACGGAGATGCATCTCTGCCGCGATTGCGCGGCGCGTTACAGCAAGACGATGGCGGGCATGAGCGGCGAGGACTATTCGATCAACGATTTTATACGGGGCGTGATCCAGCGCATGCCGGATCCGTCGGCGAACGCAGAAGAGCAAGAGAGCGAGCAGGAGGAAAAACCGACGGAAGAGGAAGCGTCCTTCACATGCCCGAACTGCGGTATGAGCTATCGCGACTTCGCCCAGCAGGGAAAGATCGGCTGCAGCGTCTGCTACGATACGTTCCGCGAGGAACTGACGCCGCTCCTGCTGCGCATCCACGGCGCGGGGAATCATCGCGGCAAGATACCGAAGCGGGCGGGCGGCACGCTTGCGCTCAAACAGCGCATCGACCTCCTTCGCGCACGGCAGGAGCGTGCCGTGGCGAAGGAGGAGTACGAGAGGGCGGCCGAGTATCGTGACGAGATCCGTGCGCTCGCCGTTCAGCTTGCCGCGCAGGAAAGGGAAAAGGCGCAGGAAGACGCTTCAGCGCCTTCCTCGGCAGAGGACCGGAAAGAAGTCGAAGGAGGCGAGGCGTGATGGCGAAGCAGGAACTCTTCACAGGCTCTCATCTCGCATGGCTCGCAGCGGACGGCACAGACAGCGACGTCGTCTTGGCGAGCCGCGTCTGCCTCTCGCGAAATCTGCACGAAGTTCCCTTCCCCAACCGCGCGGATCTCGTCCGGCTCGCTGAGACGGAAGGAAGCATTGCCGCCGTGCTCGGCGACGTGGAGGAGGCGCTCGAAGAGCCGTTCGACCGCGTCGAACTCGCGAAGAGCACGGCGCTTGAGCAGAACGTGCTTTGGGAGAAGCATCTCGTCAGCCGCCAGCTGCTCAAGAATCCTGCCCATCGCAGCGCCTATATCAGCAACGACCGCTCCATGAGCATCCTGGTCAACGGGGAGAACCATCTGCGCATCCAGGCGATGGCGGCGGGATTCGACCTCAAGTCGCCGTACGACAGGGCGTCGCGCGTTGACGACGTCTTTGAGGCGAAGCTCGACTTCGCCTTCGACGAGAAGCTCGGCTATCTGACGAGCTGTCCGACGGATCTCGGCACGGGGCTTCGCGCGTCGGTCATGCTCCATCTGCCGGGGCTCGTCTACACGGAGAACATCGGCAACATCCTCAACATATCGCCGCAGATCGGGCTTTCCATGAGCGCCATGTACGGTGAGGGAGCGGAGTCTGCGGGCAATTTGTTCGCCGTCGCGAACAAATTGTCATTGGGGCTGACGGAGCGCGAGCTTTGCGACAATCTGCGCATCTCGGTCGGCGAAATTGTAGAGCAGGAACGCCGCGCGAGGAAGGCTCTGCTGCTCTACGAAAAGGATCGCATCGAGGACGAGGTCTGGCGCGCCTACGGCGTGCTGCACTACGCGCGCGCCCTGGGCGACGCCGAGACGCTCGCCATCTTGAGCCGCGTGCGCCTCGGCGTCGACCTCGGCTTCATCGAGGGACTGGCGTCGAGCGTCTTCGGCGACATTTTGATTGCAAGCCGGGCAAATTATCTTTGCGCTCTGGCAGGAAACGAGAATATGTCGAAGAATGAAATAGACAGGAAGAGGGCGGAAGTCGTCCGCCGAATTTTGGAAACTGCGGCATGAGCTGCGGGAAACTTTCCGCTGCACTTTACGGCGGATACATGGGGGCACGGCGAGGGATTCTTTCCGAATCGCTCTATCGATCGGCGCTTCCTTTGACATAAAGGTGGAATTTTTATGACGAACCGCTTTACGGGTCGTGCGCTCAAGGTGCTGGAATTCGCTCAGTACGAAGCGCAGGAACTGGAGCAGAACTTCATCGGTACGGAGCACATCCTCCTCGGGCTTCTGCACGAGGGGGAGGGCATTGCAGCGCGCGCGCTGCGCTCTTTGGGACTCGATTTCGGTCATGTGCGCACGCGCGTCGAAGATATGCTCGGCGGACGCGAGATGGAGGAGCGGCGCGCATCGTATTACACGGATCGCGCCAAGCGCGTGATGGAGCTTGCCGTCGAAGAGGCGCGCTCCTTCGGGCACAATTACATCGGCACGGAGCACATTCTCCTCGGGCTTATCCGCGAGAATGAAGGCGTGGCGGCGCACGTCCTGATCTCGCTCGGCGCCGATCTCGACATCGTGCGTGCGACGGTCATCGACATGCTCGGCGGCACGCACGAGAGCGCCGAGCTTCCCGCGCCCGATCGCCGCCGCCGCGCCGCGCCCGCGCAGGGAGAGGCCGCTGCGGGCACGCCGCTCCTCGACAAGTACGGCAGGGACATCAATCGGATGGCGCGGGAGGGCAAGCTCGACCCCGTCATCGGCAGGGAGAAGGAGATCGAGCGCGTCGTGCAGATTTTGTCGCGGCGCACGAAGAACAATCCGATCCTCATCGGCGAGCCGGGCGTCGGCAAGACGGCAGTCGCGGAAGGACTTGCCGCACGCATCGCCACAGGCGCCGTGCCGCGCCTCCTGCAGCAAAAGCGCATCGTGTCTCTGCCGATGGCAGGACTCGTGGCGGGCGCGAAGTACCGCGGCGAGTTTGAGGAACGCTTGAAGGGCATCATCGACGAGGTCATGAAGAGCGGCAATGTGATCCTCTTCATCGACGAGATGCACACGCTCATCGGCGCGGGCGCAGCGGAAGGCTCGCTCGATGCCGCGAACATCCTGAAGCCGCCCCTTTCGCGCGGCGAGGTGCAGATCATCGGCGCGACGACGCTGAAGGAGTACAAGAAGTATTTCGAGAAGGATTCGGCGCTTGAGCGGCGCTTCCAAAGCATCCTCGTCGAGGAGCCGACGACGGAGGAGGCGGAGAAGATCCTCCACGGACTGCGCCCGAAGTATGAGGCGTTTCACCACGCGAAGATTCGGGACGAGGCTTTGAAGGCGGCTGTGCGCCTGTCGCATCGCTACATTCCCGACCGCTGTCTGCCCGACAAGGCGATCGACCTCATGGACGAGGCGGCGTCGAAGTCGCGCATGAAGACCGTCGTCCTGCCGACGTCCATCAAGCGTCTGGAAGAGCGTCTGAAGAAGCTCGGCGTCGAGAAGGACACAGCGATCAAGCTGCAGGATTACGAGCGTGCGGCGGCTCTGCGCGATGAGGAGAGTGCGCTCAAAGAGGATCTTGTCGCCGCCAAGGAACGCTGGCAGGAACGCGAGATGAAGGAGGTCACAGTCACAGCGGACGACATCGCCGATGCCGTCGGGCTTTGGACGGGCATCCCCGTGAAGGACATCGCCGCGAAGGAGTCGGAGCGCCTGCTTCATCTTGAGCAGATTCTGACGGCGCACGTCGTGGGACAGGAGGAGGCCGTGACGGCGGTCGCCAAGGCCGTGCGCCGCGCACGCGCGGGACTTAAGGACCCGAAGCGCCCCATCGGCTCGTTTCTCTTCCTCGGCTCGACGGGCGTCGGCAAGACGGAACTCGCGCGCGCCTTGGCGGAATCGCTCTTCGGCACGGAGGAAGCCATCGTGCGCTTCGACATGTCCGAGTATATGGAAAAGCATACGGTGTCGAAGCTTGTCGGCGCCCCTCCGGGCTATGTGGGCTATGAGGAGGGCGGCCAGCTGACGGAGGCCGTGCGCCGCCACCCGTATTCGATCATCCTGCTCGACGAGGTGGAGAAGGCGCACCCCGACCTCTTCAACGTGCTGCTGCAGGTCTTGGACGACGGGCGCCTGACGGATGCGCAGGGGCGCACGGTCGACTGCAAGAACACGGTCATTATCATGACTTCGAACGCGGGCGCCGACTATCTCAAGCAGTCGACGTCGCTCGGCTTCACCGCGGGGGTGCAGACGCTCGGCGACGCTTACGAAAAGGGAAAATCGCGCGTCTTTGAGGAGGTCAAGCGCGTCTTTCGGCCCGAGTTTTTGAACCGCGTCGACGAGATGCTCGTCTTCCGTCCGCTCGGCAAGGAAGAACTGACGAAGATCGTCGACATCATGCTGCGCGAAGTCGAGGCTCGTCTGTCGGAAAAAGGCATGGCGCTTGAGGTCAGCCCCGCGGCGAAGTCGAAGCTCGTCGAAAGCGGCACGGATTTCAAGTACGGGGCACGTCCGCTGAAGCGTGCGATACGGAAGCTCGTCGAGGACGAGATCGCCGAAAGGCTCTTGAAGGGCGATTTTGGACGCGGCGATACGATCTACGTCAAGAAGGTCGGCGACCGGCTTGATTTTGTCAGGAAACAGCCGAAGGACGCGGCGAAGGTGAAGAAGGAGAAGGCGCTTCGTGCGGGCGCAGCGCAATAAGCTTGCGCCGGACGGAGCAGCCTCTGTCTGGAACATGCTCGTCAATGCGGCGTGGGCGCCTCTTTGGCTTGTCCGTTCGCTGCTGCGCTTTCTGCGGCGCTCGCTGATGAAGCGCGGAAAGGCGGAATGAATTTGGCGAAGAAGAAAAAGACGGCGTTCGTCTGTCAGGCGTGCGGCTACGATACGTCCAAGTGGGTGGGCAAGTGTCCGGGCTGCGGCGCGTGGAACACGCTCGTCGAGGAGACGATCGCGCCCGAATCGGCCGAGGGCGGTCTGCGCCTCGGGCTTTCCGACCGCGCGCGTCCCGTCGCTGTCGGCGATGTCGCAGTCGAGGACATGCCGCGCTTTTTGACGGGATCGGGAGAGCTTGACCGCGTCTTGGGCGGCGGCGTGATTCCCGGCTCGATGGTCTTGATCGTCGGCGATCCGGGCGTCGGCAAGTCGAGCCTCACACTTCGCGTGGCGGCTGAGATCGCACGGGGAGGAAAGCGCGTGCTCTATGTGACGGGCGAGGAGAGCACGCGCCAGGTGCGCATGAGGGCCGACCGCCTCGATGCGATTGCCGACGATCTCTTCGTCGTCAGCGAGACGAACCTTGAGCGCATCACGGTACATATCGAGACGGTCAAGCCGGAACTTCTCGTCATTGACTCCATCCAGACGATCTTCCGCCCCGATGTGACGAGTGCGCCGGGCAGCGTCAGCCAGGTGCGCGAGTGCAGCGTCGAGCTTCTGCGCCTTGCGAAGACGTACGGCATCGCCGCCTTTGTCGTCGGTCATGTCACGAAGGACGGCACGCTCGCGGGGCCGCGCGTCCTTGAGCACATCGTCGACACCGTGCTCTATTTCGAAGGCGAGCGCAATGCGCAGTTTCGCATCCTGCGCGCCGTCAAGAACCGCTTCGGCAGCACGAACGAGCTTGGCCTCTTCGAGATGCGCGACACGGGACTTGCCGACGTGCCCGACGCTTCGAAGCTCTTTCTGTCTGACCGCGAGCCGGACAGCGGCACGGTCGTCGTGCCGACGGTCGAGGGAACGCGCCCCCTTCTCGTCGAGATTCAATCGCTTGTCGCCGAGACGCCTTACATGCCGCCGAGACGCACGGCGGACTCGGTCGACGTCAAGCGCATCCAGCTTCTCTTGGCCGTCCTTGAAAAGCGCGTCAAGCTTCCCATCGGCGCATGCGACGTCTACGTCAAGGTCGCGGGCGGCATCAAGATTGACGAGCCTGCCGCAGACCTCGGCCTGTGCGTCGCCATGGCGTCGTCGTTCGCCAACCGCCTCGTGCGTCCGAAGGCGATCGTCTTCGGCGAAGTCGGCCTGTCGGGCGAGATCCGTGCCGTCAGCCAGGCCGACGTGCGCTTGAAGGAAGCCGCCAAGCTCGGCTTTCGCGCCGCCGTCCTGCCACAGAAGAATGCCGAACGCCTCAAGAGCATAAAGGGCATCGACCTCTTCGGCGCGGCGACGCTCGCGGAAGCACTGCGCCTCGCCATGCCGCGGGAGGGAATATGAAAAGCTATTCTTCCAGAGATGTTCTAAAAATGCTGCTGAAGGACGGATGGGTGGAAATTAACTGCGAAGGCGACCATCATCAGTTCAAGCATCCGACAAAACCGGGAAAGGTGACGCTCAGGCATCCGGTAAAAGATTTGGGAGTGCGTGACCTGAAAAGTATCGAAAGACAATCGGGACTCAAGTTCTGAGTTTCGCCCCGCGTTGGGGAAGGAGGTAGCATGTTTCCTGATTTTTATCGTTATACGGCAATCTTCAGCTATGAGAAGGACGGCGTTCACGTCGTGTTTCCAGATTTGCCCGGTTGCATTACGTTTGGGTCAGATGAGGAGGAGGCTGTGCGCATGGCGCGGGAAGCGCTTTCCCTTCATCTCTATGGCATGGAGCAAGACGGAGATGAGATTCCGCAGCCGTCGTCCTTGCGCGTGCTTGGTGAACAGGAGGAGCTTCAGAAAAATGAGATGTTTTTCCTTGTCGAGGCATTCATGCCGTCCTTTCGCGAGAGGCAGAGCAAGAGATTCGTCGAGAAAACTCTCTCTATTCCGTATTGGATGAACGCCGAGGCGGAACGCATCGGCTTGAATTTCTCGCAGACTTTGCAAAATGCGATTGCGCAGAAGTTGTCATTGGCAAAGTGAGCAGCTGCTTTCCGGCGCCGGTAGATGCGGCACGCACAAAATGTTTTGATAAAGGCAGTCGGAAATCCTGCACAAATCCACTATGGATATGCGTTTCTTTCTGTGCTATAATGATAAACGATGCGAA
>ERZ773099.1314-NODE-1314-length-18557-cov-7.521457_pt1 | contig 18557 bp, 9 predicted proteins | sample MGYA00511120_ERZ773099 | MGnify/ENA primary metagenome ERZ773099 (study PRJEB29015, sample SAMEA2738012) | human oral metagenome | biome: human oral; feature: human-associated habitat; material: dental | place: China | collected 2104 ...
GTCGATACCGACGTGGCGCTCCGCCAGGTTGGCGGCCACCTCCTGGTACCACTGCTGGGAATGCAGCTCGGCGGTCACTCCCCTGGCCTCGGGCAGGCCGGCGATCATGTCGATCGTGTGCGCGTCGTTCACTCCCTTCAGGCACTGCCAGTCGGCGCCGCACGCGTAGTACGAATCCGCGTTGAACCAGATCGTCAGGTCACGGATGTTGGCCTCCATGATGTTGACGGCCAGGCCGATCCACAGGGCCACGCCCAGCCAGATCGCGTACTTGTGTGCCTTGACCGGGTTACGTTTCGCGTAGACCAGGACTGTGCCCGTCATGGTGGCGGTGAGGATCATGATCGCGTACTTGCCGAACGGGAACCACCCGACCATGGGCGTCCCGTGGATCCACGCGTAGGGCATGAGGGCGATGCCGCCCACGGTCCACACGGCAAAGATCGTCCAGTTCCACCGGCGGTTAATCTCCGCGACGGCGATCTGGGCGGCGAGCACGAGTAGCCAGATGAGATAGACCTTGGGAGTCCCGAGCTCCCACAGGAAGAGCGAGTCCACAGCATTCTCCTTCGAACACGTAGCCGAGCTAATAGTTGTCGGCTATCATAATCCGAAACACTAACCTAGTGTGCGGGGTTCAACGCTGAATCCCCATCGTTCCGGGGCTCCCCACGGGCCAGCGCCAGCGCGGGCGCCCCTCGTCAATCCCTCAAGGAGGAGGACCCATGACACGCCTACCCCGTCGCACCCTCTGCCGCGCCGGCATAGCCGGAACCGCCGCACTCCTGGGAGGCATGTACGCCTTCAGCCAGCTGAGCGGCAAGGCCACGCCCGAAGAGCAGGCCTGGCACTACCCGGGCGACGACCTCATCGACGCCAACTACGACAACGGCTACTCCTCGACCTACGCGATCACGATCGACGCGCCCGCCTACGCGGTGTGGCGTCTCTTCAAGCAGATCGGCGCGGAAAAGTCCGGGTCCTTCTCCTCGGAGTTCCTCGAGCGAGTCTTCGCGCGCCTGCCCTTCTTCAACTCCTACGAGATCCAGGAGGAGTTCCAGCAGCCCGACTCCATGATGCCCGGCGACACCGCGGCCTTCGACTTCCACGGCATGTCGATGGAGTGGGCGGACGTCGTTCCCGGCAAGTACATGGTCCAGTGGGTCGACACGAAGAACCCGCCCAAGGCGCCCGGCTCCTACGCATTCCGCTTCCCCGGGATGACGCACTTCGCGGCCGCCTGGTGCTTCTACATGGTGCCCCTGTCGGGTGGGCGCACGCGCCTGATCAACCACTGGCGCATCGGCTACGAGCCCGCCTCCCCCGCTATGAAAGCCCTGAACTGGGTGAACATCGAGTTCATCGGCGGGTGCATGACCCACCTGCAAAACCTCTACGTCAAGCGCGTCCTCGAGTTCAAGAAGAAGCAGCACCTGACGGGCCGCTTCATGCGCGGGATGCTGGGCGGGCGCTTCTTCAACTCGGGCACGCCCGCCGGTCGCTACGACGGCACTCCCCTGTTCGAGGAGACCTACACGCAGTGGTTCCGCTACGGACGGTCCGCCCCGGCCGTCGCCGAGATCCGCCCGCCTGTCACCGACGACCCCTCCTGGCCGCCGACGGGCGCGGACAGCCCGTGGGCGAGCGAGGTCGACGCCTCCTACTTCGACGGCTGGCATGAGCCGACGTTCTCCTGGGAGGAGCAGATCCGCCAGAAAATGGAGCGCACCTACCTGCCCAATTGGGGCAAGGAGCAACGCTGATGGGCGCCGTCACTCCCCCGGACTACCCGACGCTCTTCTTCTTCGAGGTCGGCCAGTGGTGGGACTACGCGATGCTCCTCCTCGTCGTCGCGCTCCTCGCGGGCGCCGCATGGCTGGCCCAGCGCAACATGTGGGTGGTCCTCGCGCTCTTCGTGGTCGTGCCCATCGCCCTGACCATCTTCTGGTGGCCGCACTCGACGGCGGGGACGGCCTCGGCGGGCTGGTTCCCAATCGTGAAACAGTACTCGGCGCTGGCGGGGTCCCTGTGCCTCGTCGCCCTGCAGGTCTTCCCAAAGCTGCGCCACAACCACTGGTACCTCATCATCCCGCCCGCGATCCTGGCGGTGAATATCGCCGAGGCCGTGGTGCGTGACTTCCAGTGCTACGGGATTCACGGGGTGGACCCCGCCCAAGGGATGGTCACGTGGGGCGGGCCGTGGAACATCATGAACGGCATCGCGGGCGTCTTGAACCTGCTCGCGATCTCCGGGTGGGTCGGGATCTTCGTGTCCAAGGGCAAGGAGCGCGCCCTCATCTGGGGCGACCTGACGATCGGGTGGATCATCGCCTACGACCTGTGGAACCTCGCCTACGTGTACAACTGCCTGGCGGACCGGGCGTGGTATTCGGGTGTGGCGCTGTTGGCCTCGTGCACGATCCCGGCACTCATGAAGTTCGGGCGCGGCGCGTGGATTCAATACCGCGCGTACACGCTCACCCTGTGGTCGGCGGTCGTGCTCACGTTCCCGCACTTCATGCAGGACTCGATGTTCGCCCACCGCAGCGCCCACAACCCCTGGGCGATGCTCATCCTCTCGGCGGCCGCCCTGGTCGCAAACGTGTGGGTGTTCGCCGCGCACGTGCGCACGATCGTCTCCAAGCGTCGCAACCCGCTCACGCAGGAGGTCCACGCCGACGAGGCCACCTACGCCTCGTGGGTCCGCGACCTCGCGTCCGAGGAAGACAAGGAGCTCATCGCCGCGCGCCTGGACACGACGCCAGAGAAGGCGGGCTTCACGTCCACAAGCGAGGGGTAAGTCTCTCTTCAGCACGCGAGGGGCCGCACACGAGACATCGTGCGCGGCCCCTCAGCATCTCAACCGGGGAAGGATCCCCGGCCTCGTGAGGCTTACTCCTGGAGGCGACCCGACTGATCGAACACGTAGCGCGTGCCGTCAATCCAGCGCGCCCCGGTCACCATCGCCCCGGAGGGCGACAGGTAGTACCAGGATCCGCCGTCCTTCACCCAGCCGACGCTCATCGCGCCGGAGGGGGCGAAGAAATACCAGGAGGAGCCGACGCGCGCCCAGCCCGTGGCCATCGCGCCGGAGTCAGCCAGGTAGTACCAGGTGGAACCCTCGCGCATCCAGCCGGTGCGCATCGCACCCGAGGACGCCAGGTAGTACCAGGTGTCGCGCACCTTGGTCCACCCGCTGGCCATCTCGCCGCTGATGGGATCCAGGTAGTACCAGGTCCCATGCACCTTCACCCAGCCCGCAGCCTGGCCGCCGGAGGGACCGTAGTAGAACCAGTGTCCGCCCTCGCTGACCCAGCCGGTCACCATGTAGCCACGCGCGTCGAATCGGTAGATCGCCCCGTCAATGCGCAGCTGCGTCGAGGTCGGGTACGTGCCGTCCTCGTAGCGCCACCACCAGCCGAAGGCACCGGAGACCCAGCGGCCCGAGCGGGACTCGTCGGGGCCGACCTGGTCGGGACTGACCGTGAAGGGAACCTGGAGGGTCGCGTCGTCATCGGCGCGGGCATCGTTGTTGCGACCCATGGCCTCGACCGTGACCGTCGCGGCACCCGCGAAGCGTCCCGTCCCATTCGGGTGGGATACGTCCACGCCGTCGGCCTGCAGCGTCACCGAGTTACCCTCGAAGGCGCCGTTGCCCGTGCCGGTCGCGACCTTACGCTCACCGACGAGGAGTCGCGCCGAGGTCACCGGACCGGTCACCGTCACACGGATGGACACGCGCCCGGCGACGCTCTCCCCCGCCAGCGGCTGCCACGTGGCGCCATCCGTCGAGTACTCGACGCTGCCGATGACGGGCTTCGCCTGATCCTTCAGCACGGCGTCCAGGGCATTGGGCAGGCCAGCACCCCGGTACTCGTGGCCCTCCATGGGCTTCAAGCGGTTCCAGTTCGCCGGATCGCCCGCCTGCTTCTTCGCCAGGGCGATGATCTGCTCAGCGTTCATCTCCGGGTGGACCTGGCGCAGCGTCGCGATGACGGCGGCCGCCAGGGGCGATGCCTGCGACGTGCCGTACAGGTTGCCGTAGGCCTTGCCGTACCAGCTCGTCAGCGGAGCGTAGATCTTCGCGCCGGGGGCAGCAAAGTCGATGCTGTTCGCACCCCAGTTCGACCAGGATGTCGGCTCGAGCACGCCGGTGGCGGGGTCAGCGCCCTCAGGCAGCTGCAGGGCGGACACGGCGAGCGTGCCGCGCAGCATCGACGGCATGTAGACGCCACCCCTCACGTCGCGCTCGAACGCACCCCACGTGTCGCCCGGCGACGAATCGTCGGTGGCAGGCGGGTTATCCAGGTCCGTCGTCCAGTTGCCGGCAGCCACCACATTGATGACGTCCTTCGAGGTCGCGTAGTCGACCGCGCGCTGCACGGCCTCCAGGCCGGCGGCCTGCTCGGGGTCGTTCGGCATCCAGTACTTCCACGGGTTGACGTAGTACGAGCCGTTGGTCACGGAAACGCCGTGGTCGGCGGCCCACACGAAGCCGCACGCGATGTACTCGGGATAGAAAAAACCACCGTTGCGCGAGGCCACGTTGATCGCGGCGATGCGCAGGGTCGGGTTCACGCCATCCACGCCCACGCCGTCGTGCTTCGCGGCGATCGAGCCGGCCACGTGCGTGCCGTGGGTCGCGTCGTCCCAGCGCCACGCGTCGGGGTCGCGGTTGGGCACGCCGTTGACGTTGCAGGCCACGGACTTGTCGTAGTCGACCTGTCCGGCCAGGTCCGGCACGGTGTCATCCACGGACTGGTCCATGATGCCCACCGTCACGGGGGCACGCATGACGTCCACGTCCTGCGCCTCGAGGGCGTGCAGGGCCTGGAGGTGCCATCCGTTGCCCGTCTGCGGGTCGGGGGTCAGGGTCGCATCCTGATCGCTCTGAGCTCCCTGCGCTCCCTGCGCTCCCTCGGAGCGGGGTGCGGCCGCGAGCGCAGCGTCCGCCGCAACTCGGGTCTCGTAGGGAACGGGGACCACGGCCTCGTTGCCACCGACGGGTGCCTGGCGGGTCGGGCCGATCGAGTCGTAGCTGATGCCTTCCTTCACGAGCGCGGCGCCCAGGTCGGGCGAGAAGGTGGGCGAGGCCGCCTGCACGAAGAACGTGCCGAAAGCCGGGTACTGGGACAGGACCAGGCCACCCAGGAACGAGGCCTGGGCCGCGGCGCGCTGGAAGGTGGCGTTATCAGTGCCCTTGGGCAGGTTGACCGCGTAGTTGGCGGGCAGCTGCTCGGCGGCGCGCGCGGGGGCGGTGAAGCCAGCCTTGGCGGGGCCAGCGGGCGCGGGCGTCGTGTCGGGCGCGGGCGTCTGCTGCGCCGCGGCGTTCGGGTCGCGCGAGACGGTGAAGACGGCCTCGCGGCCCGTGTCGTCGTCGGCCTGGCGGTCGAAGTTGATACCGGTGGCGCTCACCTGGACGCGCGCGGTCACCGATTCGGTGCCCTCGGGCAGGAGTGAGGAGAGGTCAACGTTTTCAGCGGACACGCCGACGGCTGAGTCACCGTACTTGCCCGAACCGTCGCGGTCGACGCTGGTCAGGGAGGCGACACCCATGTGCAGGTGGCTGATCGGCGCGTTGGCCTCGGCGTAGAAGGTGACGGGGCCAGCGGGCAGGGTCGCGCCATCCAGGTCCTTCCATTCACCCTTGCCGACCCGGTACTGGATGGTCGTGACGGTGGGCTGGGGCTGGTCGCGACGCATGGTGGTCAGCGCGTTGATGAAGCCGTATCCGCGGTATTCCTTGCCGTCCTCAGGCTCCTGCAGGCGCGTGTATTCCATGGCCGCCTGCTTGCGCATGAGGTCGGTGATCTGCTTGCCTTGGAAGTCGGGGTGGATCGACTTAATGAGCGCGGCGATGCCCGTCAGGTGGGGTGCGGCCATCGAGGTGCCGCTGGTCTTGGCGTAGCCGGATGCGAAGATCGCCGTGGGCACGGTCGAGTAAATGTCCTCGCCCGGCGCGGTGAAGTCGACGCTCTTTCCGTAGTTGGAGAAGTCGGCGCGCTTGAGGTTCGACCATTCGGGCTTGGTCTCGACGTTGGTGCGCGTGGCGGCGCTGACCTGGCTGACGTCCTCGACCATGGCGGGGACCTTCACGCCGTCCTTCACAGGGCGGTCCTTGATCGGGGTGTTGAGGTCGGTCGGCGATCCACTGTCGGTCGTGACGTTGTCGTTGTCCATGCCGTCGTTGCCCGCCGAGGCGATGACGGCCAGACCCTGACTCTGCACGTAGGCGATGGCGCGTGTCGCTGTCTCGAGGCCTGCGGCCTGCTCGGGGTCGCTGGGGCTCCAGTAGACCCACGGGTCCATCGAGTAGGAGTTGTTGACGATGTCGACGCCGTGGCTGGCGGCCCACATGAAGCCGCAGGTCACGTACTCGGGGTACATGAGCTGCTCGCTGTTCGCGGCCTTGATGGACACGAGGGTCGAGGTCGGGGCGATGCCGTCGATGCCGATGCCATTGTGGTTGGCGGCGATGATGCCCGCGACGTGCGTGCCGTGGAAGTAGTCGTCACGCCAGGAACCGTAGGCCTGGGAGGCGATGCCGTTGTGCGCGCACGAGACCGACCGTGAGGTGTCGACGCGTCCCACGAGGTCGGGGTGCGTGTCGTCGATACCCGTGTCGATGACGCCGACGGTGACGGGCGCGTGTGCAATCGGAACGGCAGCAGCGTCAGCGGCGCTCATCGCCTGAGCACCCCAGTTGACGATCTCCTCGGGCGTATCGGCCTCGGTCGCGCTCTCGCCGCGCAGGGAAGCCGGGCCACCCGACTGGGCGCCGGACTGGGCCCCCGACTGGCTTCCGGAGTGCGCGGGGTCCGCGTCCCCGGACTGTGGTCCAGGCTGCGGGTCGGGAGCGACCTGACGCTCACCCTCGGGCACGGGGGCGACGCGCGTCGGACCCACCGAATGCACAGAAATACCAGCCTTCACCAGGGCTTGGGCCAGGTCCGGCGCGAACGAGGCCGACTCGCTTTGAGCGAAGAACGTTCCGATCTGCGGGTACGAGGCCAGGGCGACGCCCCCGGCGGACGCAACCAGCGAGGTCGCGCGCGCGAGATCTTCGGCGCTGGCCTGCGGGCTCAGGTTAATCGCGTAGTTCATCAGGCCGGCGCTCGCGCGGGCAGGAGCGATGAGGCCGGTGTGGTCGTCGGCCCGGGTGGGTGGGGCGGTCGCTGTGGCCACGCCCATGGACAGGGCGAGGGCAGCGACGAGCCCGATGCGTGCAACATTGCGGCGCATGGTTCCTCGACTTTCGGTTGTGGGTCTGGCGAGTACGGCGATGTACTCATCAGAACTATCATGCTTTAGTTTGTCACTCGCCACAATCTAGCGCCGCTTAACTCCGCCAACACCTCGATAAAGGCGAGAATTCCGGGTCAGCACTCTCCCACGCGCACGTGCCCGGGAGCCATGACAAAACTGCCCCCGAGCCGCAACAAAGCGGGGCCGGGCACCCGCAGATGCCCGGCCCCACCGCGACGATTCACCGCCGCCGGTTAGCGCATGCGCCCGTCCGGCCCGAAGGTGTAGGCCACTCCGTTCACCTGCTGGCTACCGGTGACCATCGCACCCGTCGCGGGATCCAAGTAGTACCAGGAACTGCCCTCATGCAGCCAGCCGATCGCCATCGCGCCGGAGGGCGTGAGGTAGTACCAGGCGGCCCCATCCTGAACCCAGCCGGTCGCCATCGCACCCGACGCTCCCAGGTAGTACCACGTGCCATCCACGAACACCCACCCCGTCTCCATCGCACCCGAGGCGGGATCCAGGTAGTACCAGGTGCCGTTCACGTTGGCCCAACCCGATGCCTGCGCGCCCGAAGCACCGTGGTAGAACCACTGGCCACCCTCACAGGCCCAGCCGGTCACCATGTAGCCGCGCGCGTCGAAACGGTAGGTCGCCCCGTCGATCTGAGCGCTCGTCGACGCCGGGTAGCTGCCGTCCTCGTAGCGGTACCACCAGCCGACCGCGTCCTTCACCCACGCGCCAGCCTTGGCCTCGTCAATCTGATCCACGCCGGACGTCACCGCATCGAGCGCATCAAGGAAGCCGTAACCGCGATACTCCCGACCGTCGATGGGCGCGTTGAGGCGCCCGTAATTGGCCGCCGCCTGCTTCTTCATGAGGTCGATGACCTGCGCGCCGGACAGCTCAGGGTGCACCGACTTGATGAGGGCCGCGATGCCCGACACGTGCGGCGTCGCCATAGACGTGCCGTCGGCGACCGCATAACCGCTCGGATAGAACAGCAGGGGAACCGTGGAGTAAATCTGGTCGCCCGGAGCGGCGAAATCGATCGTGTTGCCATAGTTGGAGAACTCGGCGCGACCGAGGGACAGTCCGGGCTTCACGTTGTACGCCTGACCGACCGCGCTCACCTGCGCAACACCATCAAGCATGGAAGGAACACGGATACCGCCATTCACGGCCCTGTTCTTCGTCGGCGTCGGCACGTCGGTCGGAGACCCGTTGTCGACCGTCGGATGATCAATATCGACGCCCTCGTTACCGGCCGCCGCGATCACTGCCAAACCTTTACCCTGCGCGTACTTGATCGATCGCGTCGCCGCCTCGAGACCCGCAGCCTGCTCGGGATCAGTCGGGCTCCAGTAGACCCACGGATCCATCGAGTACGAGTTGTTCACGACATCAACCCCATGGCTCGCAGCCCACATGAACGCACACGTCACATACTCGGGGTAGATGAGACGATTATCGTTCGTCGCCTCAATGGCAACAATGCTCGCCTCCGGAGCGATTCCGTCGATACCAATATCGTTGTGATTGGCCGCAATAATACCCGCGACATGCGTGCCGTGATAGAACTCGTCACGCCACCCGTAAAAGTCCTGAGTCGCAACACCATTGACCGAACACTTCACGGAACGCGACGTATCAACGCGCCCCTCCAAATCCGGATGAGTGTCCTCAACGCCAGAATCAACGACGGCGACGGTCACCGGGGCACGCTGAACATTCACGGCCTCGGCCTCGCGCGCATGCATAGCGACCGCACCCCAGTTGAAAACCTCCTCGGATGCGCCCGCGGGGGCGGCGCTCGCACTCTCCTCACGCATGGAGGTCAGCCCGCCTGCCGCGCCGGACTGCGGGGCCTCGTCCTTCTTGTCTGTGGGCAGCTCGACGCGCTCGTAGTACAGGACGGGAGCCACGCGGGTGGGTCCAATCGAGTGAATCGCGATGCCTGCCTGCCGCATGGCCCCAGCCAGGTCGGGAGCGAACGAGGGCGTGGCGCTCTGCGCGAAGAAAGTCCCAATCTCGGGGTACGAGGCCAGGGCAGCACCTCCCGCTCCGGGGACGAGAGCGAGGGCTCGCTGGAGGTCCTCGGGATCGGTGCCCGCGAGGTTGATCGCGTAGTTCATCTCGTCATTGTCGGCACGAGGCGCAGAGACGAGGCCAGGCTCCTCGGCTCGCGCGGAGGGAGCGTTCACCGCGGCCACGCCCATGGACAGGGCGAGGGCAGCGACGAGACCGATGCGTGCGGCGATGCGGCGCATGTTTCCTCGACTTTCGTTTGTCACTGTCAGGATTTCGGCTGCATTGGCAGCTGTGCCCATCATCCTAGAGTTTGCCAGTAACAACAAAACCTAGGCTTACCTAAGCTCGACTCCTCACTGTGCGACTCCTCCCCCAATTTCGCATGCAATTCCCCTGGCGCCAATTTTCGAAACCCCCGAAATACCGCAGAATACCAACGATCCGATTTCAACTCTTGAAATACTCACGTGGGAATTGCATGCGAAATTTGGGGGAATGCGGTCCGGAGGGGCACGAAACGGGGAGCACACGAGCGGGAGCACATGGCACACCAGGAGCACAAAACGGGGAGCACCCGCAGGTACTCCCCGTCTCGCACTCTGTTTACCCCAGGCCGACGTTTACTCCAAACCGGCGTCGAGAGCCAGCAGGTGATCCACCGTCTGCGGGCGGATGAACCAGCGGGCGGCCCCATCCTCGACCGCAAGAACGCCGGGCTTCGTCAGCATGTTGTAGTTCGATGCCATCGAGTAGCCGTACGCGCCAACGGCGGGGACGGCCAGGAGATCACCGCCCGCGATGTCGGCCGGCAGGTCGATGTCGCGGATGATGATGTCGCCGCTCTCGCAGTGCTTGCCGACGATGCGGCAGCGCACCAGGGACGAGGCATCAGCCGGGTCCCGGTTCGCGAGCGTCGCCGTGTAGACCGCGTCGTAGAGAACCGGGCGGATGTTATCCGACATACCGCCGTCGATCGCCACGTAGCGGCGCACTCCCTCATCTTCCAACGAGACGTCCTTGACGACGCCGACGCGGTAGAGCATGACCATCGAGGGACCCGCGATGGAGCGGCCCGGCTCGACGGACACGTGCGGGATCGGCAAGCCGTGGTGGGCGCAGCGCTCGCGCACGACCCCCGCCAGGGCGCGGGCGACCTCGACCGGCGAGGTCGGAACCGGATCCTGGCCCGTGTAGGCAATGCCGACGCCGCCACCCAGGTCGATCGCGGGAACGTCCAAGTCAAGCTCGGCCTTCACGCGCGCCGCAAAGTCGACGACGATGCGCGCGGCCTCAGCGAAGGCCTCGGTCCCGAAAATCTGGGAGCCGATGTGGCTATGAAGCCCGCGGAAGTCCAAGTGAGGCGCGTCCTTGATGGCGGCCACGGCCTCGTACGCCTGGCCGGTGGCCAAGGACAGGCCGAACTTCTGGTCCTCGTGGGCAGTCGCAATGTACTCGTTGCCGCCCGCGTGGATGCCGGACTTCAGGCGCACCATGACGGGCGCGACGACGCCGAGGTCGGTGGCGATACGCTCGATCTGGTGGACCTCGTCCATCGAGTCGATGAAGATGCGATGAATGCCAGCCTCGAGGGCGAGGCGAATCTCCGCGTCCGACTTGTTGTTGCCGTGCAGGCCGATGCGCGAGGAGTCCACGCCGGCGCGCAGCGCGAGGCTCAGCTCTCCGAGCGAGGCGGTGTCGATCCCCAGGCCCTCAGCCGCGACCAGGCGCGCGACGTCAGCGCTCAGGAAGGCCTTGCCGGCGTAGAAGGCGTCTCCGCCGTTCATGCCGTAGCCTTCCCAGAATTCCTCGGCCATCGCGCTCGCCCACACGCGGGCGCGGCCGCGCATGGCCTCAACGTCAAGCACGAAGGTGGGCGTGCCGAAGTTGGCGGCGACACTGGTCAGATCGACGCCTCCCACGCGCAGCACGCCGCCCTCCCGGCTCGCACTCCACGGCCACAGGTCCGGGCGCTCATCGGGAGTCGGACAGGTGAGGGCAGCGACGTTTTCCGTCTCGCTCACCGACTCACATCCTCTCGGGGGCGCTCACGCCAAGGAGGCCGAGGCCGGTGCGCAGCACCTGGGTAACCGCGTCGTTGAGCCAGAGGCGGGCGACGTGGCCGGGCTCGATCGGGTCGTCGCCGCGAGGCGTCACGCGGCACTGGCCGTACCAGGCGTGATAAGTCGCGGCCAGGGACTCCAGGTAACGGGCGATGCGGTGGGGCTCGCGCAGCTCGGTCGCCTGCGCGACCTGCGCGGGGAACTGGGCGAGGGCGGCCAGCAGCGCCTCGTCGGCCTCAGAGTCGAGGGCGGCCGGGTCGAAGCCGGCGTCGCGGGTGACACCATGCTCGGCGGCGTTGCGAGCGACGTTGCAGGTGCGCACGTGCGCGTACTGCACGTAGTAGACCGGGTTGTCATTCGAGTGCTGCGAGAGCAGGTTCAGGTCAATATCGACCTGAGTATCCATCGACACGCGCACGAGGGCGTAACGCGCGGCATCCACGCCCACAGCGTCGACGAGGTCGTCGAGGGTGACGATCGTGCCGGCGCGCTTAGACATGCGCACGGGCTCGCCGTCCTTCACCAGGTTGACGAGCTGGCCGATGAGGATCTGCAGGTTCTCGCCCGGCTTGTCGCCGAACGCGGCACACATCGCCATCATGCGGCCGATGTAGCCGTGGTGGTCGGCGCCCAGCAAGTAGATGGCAGCGTCCGCGCCACGCTCGCGCTTGTTGAGGTAGTAGGCGACGTCGCCCGCGAAGTACGCGGCCTGGCCGTCCGACTTGATGAGGACGCGGTCCTTGTCATCGCCGTAGGTGGTCGTGCGCAGCCACACCGCGCCCCCCTCGTCGAAGATTTCGCCGCGCTCACGCAGGCGCTCAATCGCATCGGCGACCGCACCGGACGTGTGCAGCGAATCCTCATGGAAGAACACGTCAAAGTCGGCGCGGAAGGAGTGCAGGCGCTCCTTAATCTCCGCAAACATCAGCTCGACGCCGCGAGCGCGGAAGACCTCAATGGCCTCTTCCTCGGGCAGAGTGATCGGGTCAGGCTCACCGGCCGCGCGCGCGTCGGCGCGGACCTGGTCGGCAATGTCGGCGATGTACTGGCCACCGTAGCCGTCCTCGGGAACCTCGCGGCCCATCGCGCGGGCGTAGAGGGAGTGGGAGAAGCGGTCGATCTGCGAGCCGTGGTCATTGAAGTAGTACTCGCGGGTCACGGCGGCGCCGGAGGCGGCCATGAGGCGAGCCAGGGAGTCACCGACGGCGGCCCAGCGGGCACCACCCAGGTGCACGGGGCCCGTCGGGTTCGCAGACACATACTCAAGGTTGATCGAGCGACCCGCCAGAGTCTCGTTGCGGCCATACGAGGCACCGGCCTCGACGATCGTGCGCGCCAGCTCGCCGGCCGCACCCGCGCCCAGGCGGATGTTGATAAAGCCGGGGCCCGCGACCTCGACGGAGTCAATGCCATCGGCTGCGGAGAGATCATCGGCGAGGATCTGCGCGAACTCGCGCGGAGCCATGCCAGCCTTCTTGCCGAGCTGCATCGCGACATTGGTCGCCCAATCGCCGTGCTCGCGCACGCGCGGACGCTCCACGGTCACGGGGTCAGGGACCAGCGAAGGATCGATCGAAATGCGACCGGCGGCGGCAGCGTCCAGCAGGGTCGCGCGGATGAGAGTAGCAAGTTCTTCTGGAGTCACCCCTTTAGACTACGGGGTCTGTGCACCTATCCGCGAACTCTCCCCGGCCTCGTGGATGAAAAACTGGCCACATACGCGTCCCATGCGCCACTCTCCCACCCCACGTGGTGAACAACCCGAGTAATGTTTCGGGTAGCCGAAGTATTTCCGTCAGCAGTGAGGATTTCCCGTGACCAGCACGGACACCGAGCACCACCACAAGCTCATCCCCCTCCTCGGCCCCGCCTTCGTCGCGGCCGTCGCCTATGTCGACCCCGGAAACGTCGCCGCCAACATCACCGCGGGCGCACGCTACGGGTACCTGCTCGTGTGGGTCCTCGTCGCCTCGAACATCTTCGCGATGGTCATCCAATACCTCTCCGCCAAGCTCGGCCTCGTCACCGGACAATCCCTACCCTCCCTCCTCGGCGCGCGCATGCCCAAAGCCGGGCGCATCGCCTTCTGGATCCAGGCTGAAATCGTCGCCGCAGCAACCGACCTCGCTGAGGTTATCGGCGGCGCACTCGCCCTCCACCTCCTCTTCGGGATCTCACTCCTATGGGGCGGCGTCATCATCGGCATCGTCTCCATGAGCCTCCTCCTCGTCCAGGGCGGCGGACGACAGCGCCAATTCGAGACAATCATCGTCGGGCTGCTGATCATCATCACCCTCGGCTTCCTCGCGGGCCTCTTCGTCGCCCCTCCCAGCCCCTCGGGCATGCTCGGCGGACTCATCCCCCGCTTCCAGGGCACCGACTCGGTCCTCGTGGCAGCCTCCATGCTGGGCGCAACCGTCATGCCGCACGCGGTCTACCTGCACTCCTCGCTCGTCAACGACCACGACGCCGACGAACTCGGCCCCTCCACCGGCGACGCCCGCCACTCCTCGGGACACCTCTCGCGACTCCTGCGCGCGACCCGCATCGACATCTACTGGGCACTGAGCATCGCGGGCCTGGTCAACATCGGCCTACTCCTTCTGGCCGCCGCAGCCCTGGCCGGACAGAGCGGCACCGACACGATTGAGGGCGCGCACGCGGCGATCTCCTCCACGCTCGGACCCATCGTCGGCACTGTCTTCGCGGTCGGCCTGCTCGCTTCCGGCCTCGCCTCCACGTCGGTAGGCGCCTACGCAGGCTCCGAAATCATGAACGGCCTGCTCCACATTCGCGTCCCCATCCTCGTGCGCCGTCTCGTCTCCCTCATCCCCGCGCTCATCATCCTGGGCGCCGGCGCCGAACCCACGTGGGCGCTCGTCGTCTCGCAGGTCGCCCTGTCATTCGGCATCCCCTTCGCGATCATCCCACTCATGCGCCTGACCGCAAACCGTGAGGTCATGGGCGACTACGTCAACAATCGCCCCCTGCGTGTCACAGGTTTCCTCATCGCGACCGTCATCGTCGCCCTCAACCTGTTCCTGGTGTACCTCACCCTCACCGGCCAGGGGTAAGGCCAAAGCTCGGGCGGGGGTTGCCGCCTGGTTGCAGGAAACGGGGTCCCATCGGGCGACTGAGAGCGGTCGTCCCTCCTGCAGCAACGGGCAGACGGCCCACCGCTGAAACCGCTGACGCCTCCGCTAGCTCCCATAAGCTCCAACGTGAAACCACTGACGCCTCCGCAGGCAAAATAGACCTCAATTCATCTAATTTTCGCCAGCAAAGGTGTCATCGGTTTCATCCCGGTTACATCGGCAGAGTCCCGGGAAAAAACTCGCCCAACAAACCCCAGCCCAGGCACACACCGCGAAAAAAATCGCCCAGCACGGCAAAAATCGCCCGTTTTGGCCTATTTTGGGCACGCCGGGCGAAGAATTTCGCGTTTGCAACGCGCACACTCCCCGCAGGGCGAATTTTCTCGCGCAGTTGGAGCCACGCCCTGCTGCGATGAAACCAACGGCACCTTTGCCCGACCCCGATAAGCCACCATTGATACCACTGACACCTCTGCAGGCACCCTCTGGGCCATCGTTGAAACCGCTAGCACCTTTGCAGGTCGAAACACGTCTCAATTCAGCTATTCTTCGCCCGCAGCGGTGTCGGTGGTTTCAAACCAGGATGATGACGAGCTGGCAAAGGCGCCGTCGGTGTCAAGCCACGCAGACACATACACCCAAAGTCGCATGCAATTCCTCTCGCACCTATCCCCACGAGAGCACAAAATCCTTGGAATCTCAAGGATCTGTCATCACGGCCCGAAGGACTCACTGGGGAATTGCATGCGAAACTGCCGAACACCCAGGAAGACGGCACACGAAGTGGGGCCGGTGATCATTCACCGGCCCCGCCTCGTATGTATCAGCGCAAGAAGCGCATGCATCAACGCCAGAGGCTATCAGGCGCGCACGGAACGCTCGTAGTCCTTCATCAGGTCGATGCGGCGCTGGTGACGCTCGTCGCCGCTGAAGGGCGTCTCGAGGAACGCATCAATAAGAGCGATAGCCTCTTCCTCGGTGTGCTGGCGGGCGCCGACCGCAATGACGTTCGCATCGTTATGCTCGCGAGCCAGACGCGCGGTCGCATCAGACCACACGAGGGCGGCGCGCACGCCTTCCACGCAGTTGGCGGCCATCTGCTCACCATTGCCGGAGCCACCGATGACGATGCCGAGGCTACCCGGCTCGCCGACGACAGCCTTAGCTGCCTCAATGCAGAACGGCGGGTAGTCATCGAGCGCATCGTAGACGTGAGCACCATGGTCAACGACGTCGTGACCGGCCTCGCGCAGGTGGGCGACAACCTTTTCCTTGAGTTCGAAACCGGCGTGATCGGTGCCGATATGAACGCGCATGGGATCCTCCTGGAGAGTTCTCAAACAAGCAACGCCCACTAGTATGGCACATATCACCGTCCCGCGTGGATGTATGAAACCCTGCTAAACTGACCAAGCTGCCCCGATAGCTCAGCGGATAGAGCGCTTGCCTCCGGTGCAAGAGGTCGCAGGTTCGAGTCCTGTTCGGGGCGCCACGCATACCCACGCATACCCACTCGCGCCCACACACACCCGGCGGCCACCAATGCCGGGTTCAACCCAACGGAAACCCGCGAGCGCGTACGCGCCCCGGCCTCGTCGATAAGGCCACTCCCACCTGCCGGAACACTCCGCACCCCACTCCCCTACCCCATAAAATGGTGAGCGTATCTATCGTCAACCAAGGACTGGCCGATGACCTACCCCTGGTGGAGCCTCCTCCCCTTCGTTGTGATGCTCGCGTGCATCGCGCTCTTGCCTATCATCCCGAAGACCTCGCACTGGTGGGAAAAGGAATCCTCCCAGCTGTTCGTCGCCCTCCTCTTGGGCGTACCGACGACGATCTGGATGTTCATGAAGGCGGGCACCGGCCCGCTTATTTCCACGGGCGTGGAGTACGTGCAGTTCATCGCGCTGCTCTTCGCGCTGTTCGTGGTGTCCGGCGGCATTCACCTGGCCGGCGACATCAAGGCGACTCCGCGTAACAACACGATCTTCCTGGCAATCGGCGGCCTGTTGGCGTCGTTTATTGGGACCACGGGCGCGGCCATGCTGCTGATCCGCCCGCTCCTGGAGACGAATAAGGAACGTAAGCACCGCGTGCACACGGTCCTGTTCACGATCTTCATTGTGGCGAACTGTGGCGGCATACTGACTCCGCTCGGCGACCCGCCATTGTTCCTCGGTTATCTGCACGGCGTGCCGTTCGCGTGGACGTTCGTGCTGTGGAAGGAGTGGCTGTTTACTCTGGCGCTGCTGCTCCTCACGTACTACTCGATCGACCGCGTGCGTTACGCCTCCGAGGACACGGCCTCCATCGAGTCCGACGACCGTGACGTGCAGCCCCTGCGCCTGCACGGGGCCATCAACCTCCTGTTCTTCGCGATCATCATCCTGTCTGTCGCCTTCGCTCCGTCCTGGGATGGCGAGGCGCTGGCGGATGGCCACTTCGAGTCGTGGGTTGACCTGGTGCCGTGGCGCGAGATCATCATGTTCGCGGTCGCGGGCCTGTCCTACAAGCTCTCGGACAAGAAGGTGCGCTTCGAGGAGAACGCGTTCACGTGGAGCCCGATCATGGAGGTCGCGACCCTGTTCATCGGCATCTTCTCGACGATGGCGCCGGCGCTGCGCTACCTGGAGCAGATCGCCCCGTCCCTGCCGCTGACACGCATGACGTACTTCGTGTTCACGGGCGGTCTGTCCTCGGTCCTGGATAACGCCCCCACGTACATGACGTTCTTCGAGATGGCGAAGGCATCCGGCGGGGAGGGCACCCTGGTCGCAAGCGTTCCCGAGTACTACTTGATTCCAATTTCGCTGGGCGCCGTGTTCTGTGGCGCGATCACGTACATCGGCAACGGTCCGAACTTCATGGTCAAGTCGGTCGCCGAGTCCGACGGCGTGCCCATGCCGTCGTTTGGCCGCTACGTGGGCTACGCGTTCACGCTCCTGGTGCCCGTCCTGGCCGCCATGGCGATGATCTTCGTGGGCGAGTCCTGGCTGGTTCGAGGCCTGGGCATCGCTCTGGCGCTCGGCTTGGCGTTCCTCTCGCTCGTGCGCATCCGCCGCGCGGGCCTGGACGAGGCCGTGGCCGACTTCACGGGGAACGAGTGAGTCAGTGGTTTTGACGGATGCGGGGGGCGGAGCCAGGCGGCTCCGCCCCCCTCGTTTTTTGCTGAAACTTTAAGATTCTAGAGGAACCTAATCTCTTCAATGAGGACTTGACGATCACTTTAACGGAGGGCTATCCTGATCTGTTACTGCTGACCGAGTCGTAAGGGGAGACAGTTGTCCGGTGGAATCGTATGGGACGCGACCGCGGTGTCACGTGCCATCAACATCCTGGAGTACTCGAGCGAGAGAGTCGCCTCTGAAACTCTCGAAGCACCTAGTGGCGCTGGGAGCAATGAAGCGGATCTGACAGCGAAGATCGAGAGGATCAATCGTGTTATACAGAAGGCATCTTTTTGTTCTTTTTCTATCGCTCGCGGACTGACCGCAGCATCCGAGAATTTTGCAACCACCGATAATCAGGAAGCTGCCAGTCTTCAGTCAACAGGAGAATATCTGCGCGCCAGGGGGCCACGATGAGTACCGATGAAGATACACGCCAACACGGAGCATGGTTTTCCATGCCTTTCCCGATTAACGTCGACAATCTCTTCACGTTCAAGGATCAATGCGAACAAGCTTCCGGCGCATTGCATACCGCAGACGGAGATACAGTGCGCGCTTCCTCCATTGTCGGCCAGCAGGAGGCACTTCTTGTCGACCCATGTCAGCACGATTTATAAATCGCATCGGCCGTGTGTGAAGAAATCTCCAACGATCTGAAAGCACTCACGAACGCTGTATCCGAACTCGCCTGGTCGATGAAGTCAGTACGTGAGGAGTACAAGGGAATCGCGCAGAAAGCCCAAGACTGTGGTCTAATCGTCGAAGGCGACACAGTGACCCTATTCGATGAGTCGGACGATGACCTTGTCCATAGTTTTAATGAGCTGCAAGCGCAAGCTGAGGTCCAGCGGTTGAATTATGAACGTGCCGAGCACGTGTTTTCACTTGCGTTAGATGGCGGTGTCATAGGGTGTAAGCAATTTTCGTGTAGCGGTGATGCTGTTCGGAGG
>ERZ773099.1316-NODE-1316-length-18548-cov-5.244363_pt1 | contig 18548 bp, 26 predicted proteins | sample MGYA00511120_ERZ773099 | MGnify/ENA primary metagenome ERZ773099 (study PRJEB29015, sample SAMEA2738012) | human oral metagenome | biome: human oral; feature: human-associated habitat; material: dental | place: China | collected 2104 ...
GGGGTTCTACCGTGCACACGGTAGAACCCCGCCCTCTTATGCTGCTCACTACCGCCGGGTCAGGTGCGTTCGTCGAACAGGCCTGTCGGCGCGGGATCGCAGGGGAGGCGCCCGTCAGTGTGAGGGCGTTCCAGATCGTGCCGGCCCCCGTCTTCGACCTTGCAGCCTTTGAATGGGCCGTCGTTCTTGTCAAGGACGACCCTCATGATGGGGTCGGCATAATTCACCAGCCACGCCGCCATAGCCGTGGGGCCCTCGTGGACACGCATGTACTCCCAGGCCGAGTGGAGAGCTGAAAAACGGAACACGGCCTCGTCATGCATCCACCACTGCGAGCACCACGTGTAGGACTGTGAGCCTCGTGTAGGGCGCTCGTAGATCACTGCAATGAGCTCTTCGACGAAGGCGTCCAGGGTCTCGTACTGCGGTGGCGGTGACTTCTTCTCGCCCTCGGCGTTGCTGCCTTTGCGTCTCATGTCCTCACCGTAGAGCGTGCGGTCACATGCCGCGCCCGCGGCGGGGCTTGGGTTCCTGCACCGGGCGCCGCACCGGCGTCGGCGACGCAACCGGACGGTGCGACGCACCCGCACTGGTCTTTTCGGCTTTGCCCAAGGCGTTCATGCGCCGGATGCGATCGAACTGCTGTGGGCTCATGCCCGCCTCGGTTGCTGCCTGCTCGGCCGCGGAGGCTACAGCCACCACGGACACCGGCTCCGGTTCGGGCGCGGGGTCCGGTGTGGTGATCCACGGATTCGGCGCCGGCTTGTCGCGCGTCGATCGCGCCGCAGGACTGTCGGCCTGCGCGCGGCCGGCTTGCCAGGCCAGCCGCGCGTACGCGGCGGCGTCAAGTGGCGCGAGCCCGGCGTGCAGATGGATGAACGCACCCCGGGCGGTCTGCGACATATCGCGGGCGGTCTGGGTCTGCCTGGCCTGCGCATAGAGGTCGCCTAAGGCGTCGGCCAGGCGCAGCGCGGACAGCGCCACCATGACGCCGCTGGAAAAACCGGGACGCATGTGTGCGGTCGACAGCAGCCCGGCTGCCAGCACAAGGGCGTCCCCTGTCGGGTGGCGCTGCGCAGTGCGAGTCTTGGTCTGCGCCACGCATCCCACCGTATGGGCTGCACGGTCCAGCATGTCCCGTTCAGGGCCTTCGGGCCACGACACGGCGGCCGCGGACAGCACCCCGGCGATATCCGTGGTGGCGTCCGCCATCGCCTGGGCGTCCATCGGATCGATACCGGCCAGACGGCTTCTCCACACCTCTAGCGCTTCGGTGCGGGCACGCCATTGCGCGGTGCTGATCGCCGCCGGCCCCCTGGGCGGGCGCCCACGCCACGCCTCACGCCAGGCGTCGACGGCCTGCTGGGCCGTCACAGGCGTATCGGGCCAGCGGGTGCGCACACGCGCCAGTGTCAGGTCCCGGGCGAGTCGACCGCCCCCGTACCACTGGGAGCGCTCGCCCCTCCTGGTGCGCAGGGCAACGCTGTAGCCGACAACGACATCGGTGCGCCCCTTGGCGAAACGCGGCCTGGCGCGCACACCCAACTCGCGCAGCCGCAAGATGAAATCGACCTCGCTGTTCGCGCTCGTGGCCGCGGCGCGCACCCTTGTCTCCAAGGCGTCCCGATCGGTGCGGCTGTGTCCTCTGCGCGCTGAGGCGCGCAGATCGGCAGCAGAGTCCGCCCGTGCCCCGCGGGCGTGCTCACGGGCCTCAATGATGCGCAGCCCGTAGCGGTGCTCAATCGCGTTACAGGCCTTCTGCACTTTCGGCTGGTCCTGCCACCGGTTCCACTTCGTGCCATCCTCACGCACAGTGTTGGCCACGATGTGAATGTGATCGCCGCCGTTCTTGGCTGCTCCGTGGCGGACAGCAACCCACCGGCAGGGCGCCTTACTGTCGGCGTCGGTGAATCCCATGGCGGTCATGAGGTCGGTGGCGATCGCCTGCCATTTCTCGTCGCTCAATGGCCCCTCATCGGGGTGCAGCGACAGGGAGCAGTGCCACACATGGTTGGCGACAGGACCTGAAAGAGTTTCGCGCTTGCCGGTCTCCTGGTTGAAAACACGTTGAGAGCCGAGCGGCCGTGTCCCGGTCTCACTCATGAACTGGTCGACGAATCGAGCGATCTCGTATCCCTGGGCGGGGGACAGGCTCTCCCAAGCCCCCCACCGGCGGGCGATGACACCGGACCCGGCCACCACGTGCGGGCACTCGTGCTCATTGGCTCGCCCCGGGCCGACCAAGTACTGCAGAAGTCCGGTGGTGTTGCCGCCGTCGACGATCGCAGCAATCATCGGCGCACGCTCACGAGCAAGTCGTTGATCTCATCGGTCAGACGCTCGACCTCGGCCACCACGCGCCCGAAATCGGCCGGCACCTCGTGCACAGTGTTGGCGTGGTGAGCGATCTGATTCAGATTGGTCGTCACGCCAACGAGCTGCCGCCGGTAATCACGCAGCAGCCCGGCTGCCTCTGTCAGAGACACGACAGCATCGGCGTCGGCGATCATCGGATGCAGCGCAGAGTCAACGAGAATCTTCGCCATCGACTCACCCGTGCTCTGGGCACGCAACTCCAAAGCCTGGCGCTCCTCCGGCGCCAGGTACACCGTCAACCGGCTGCGCCGCCCCTCACGCACACGCGCAGACCGCCTCAGGTCAAGCCGCCCACGACGCGCAGACGCCGTCGAGAAAGACGATCCGGTGCTCGTCACCAGGAGCCTCCTCCCAACACTCATGCCCAGCGCAGCGACCCGAACGGGACCACACCAAGTGTGCACCGCGTCGCGACGCCAGTCCAGCGGAAAACTACTTAGCACAGGTGCTAAGTACTATCTTGCTCCGCGTAGCGGTACGCACCTGCCCTGTGATCAGCTGGTAGGCACTTGGGGGCACCATGGCATGACGGCCTGTTGGAGCAGCGCCGACTCTACAGTGGGCCGCCATCGCGCAAGGACGAGAGCGGTGTCCCGTTTCAGATGCAAGATCCTGCCGGTGATCGCACGCCTGTCACGCCTCGATTTTTCCTTTACGCCCTGCGTAACGCATTGCCGGTTGCAGGGCTACCGTCAGCCTCCTTGACCACTGAGCGTAGATCGTGTGCGCGTCTGGTTGTTCTGACCCGATGTTGGTCCGGTCTGGTCGGGGCGAGCGCTCTAAGGCGCTCGCCCCGGTGCCCTTGCGCGGTGCGCGTGGGGCGTGTGCGCGCACGCCCCACGACGTGGGTGACCGGGCGTCCGCCAGGACGCCGATTCACCGAAGAAGGGAAAACCAGCCGTGAGTCACACTCCACTCGACGCCCTCATGCAAAGAGCCGGCGACCGTGCCGCCGCCGCTAAACAGCTCGACGTCGCTCATCGGGCTCTGCTGGAGGCCATTGAGACTTACCGGGCCGCATGGAAGGCGGCCACCGATGCGGGATGGGCCGCCACGGACCTGCAGCGCGCCGGCCTGCTCAAGCCCGGGCGCCTGCCTCGTCACCGTCTGACGCGAACCGCTCCGGACATTGCCGGCGACGTCGAGAACCAGGACTGAGCGAAAGGAGATGGCCGATGACAGCGCTTGCCTCTGAAAACGCGACCGCTGTGCGTGATGTCCAGGTCCAGCTTGTCGATGGTGGACCATCGTCGATCACGATGGATGGAACCGTCCAACCGCTGCGGGCCAGCGGAATCGAGGACGCACGCAAAGAAGCACTCAAACGGCTGACAGACATTGCCGCTCACCTTGGCAGCTCCGTCAACGTCACTAGCGCAGAGCCCGACGGAACGTACGGTTTCATCGTCACCCCCGAAGGATCAACACACCTTCCCAGCGAGAAAAAGCCTCCCTCAACGCCGACACCGGTCCCGCGGCCGATTCCTGCTACCGCCAGCACGCCGGCGTCAGCACCCGTGGAACCTTCTGCGACTGTCCCTGAAATACCGCGCCCCAGACCAACGAGTATTCCTGTGCCCGCGCCGCCGGCTCATGACACAGAGTCATCACGCCAAGTGAAACCGACACCCGAGCATGGTCAACAAGACGGTGCCGGGCAGGACAGACAGCTGACCCGCATGGAGCTCAAGGCGCAGCGGCGCCGTGAATCACTGCTGGAAAAAATCTCCGGCAACGCCCCCGCCACACAAGGCTTGCGCGGCGTCGCCAACATCATGGGACTGTCACTGCCGCCCTCCCCAGCCGAGCTGACCGAGCGGGCCGACATCGCCAAAGTCTCCCAGCACTGGCCCGGGCTGCGGACCATCGCAATCGTCAACGGCAAAGGCGGCAGCGGTAAGACTCCCACCACGATCCTGCTCTCCGCAGTCCTCGCGCGCTACGGCGGCGGTGGAGTCATCGCATGGGACAACAACTCCACCCGAGGAACGCTGGGATGGCGCACCGAGCAAGCTGATCATGACCGGACAGTAGCCGACCTGATACCGGCGGCCGAACGATTCCTTCAACGCGATTCACGCCTGGCCGACCTCGACGCCTACACGCACCACCAACGAGTCGACCGCTTCAACGTGCTGCGCTCCAAGCCAGAACTTCTATCGACCCAGCAGCCCTCCGACGAAGCGAGTTTCCGTGCTGTGCACGCCGTGCTGGCCAGGGCCTGCCGGATCATCATGATTGACACCGGCAACGACGAGTCCACGCCGGCATGGTCAGCCATGATCGCCAAAGCAGACGCACTGGTGGTCCCCACCCGCACACTGCCCGAGCATGTCGAGTCCGCCCGGCTCTTGCTCGACGAACTGGCCTGCTCAGGCGATCAGCACGCCGCGGACCTGGCCAACGAGGCGATCATCGTCGTCTCCCAGTCCGGCAAAGCTGAACCCACCCCCGAGCGCTACGTGGGGATCTTCAACGACATGGCAGGCGCCGCGGTCGGTATCCCGTATGACCCGGGGATGTCCGGAAGCCCCCTCCTGCTGGACTCCCTGGCCCCAGCAACCCGCCGCGCCTGGATTCGCGCGGCAGCGGCACTGGCTGATGCCCTGGGCTGATCAGCAGCCTGAGTGTGTGGTGGCCGCCCAGGAAACTGGGCGGCCACCACACACTCAGGCTTGTTTCGGATTGGTTGTCAGCTGTCGGCTGTAGCGCGGATAGTAGTGACCCGCCAGACACCGTCTTGGCGGGTCAGAGTCAGCCAGTAGCGGTTGGTGATCACCAGTCCGCTCCACCCGCCGGCGTCGTGGGCGCGCACAGTCACAGCGCGCTGACGCATAGCGGTCGTGTCAGTATCGGCGACCGGATCATCGATTCTGCGATCGATCTCATCGACGGTGTCCCATGCCTGCCTGCTGACCATCATCGCCCACCGGCGGGAGGGCCTGGGCAGTTCCGTCTCGCCAGCGGCCCTGGTGCTGGCGGCGAGGTCCCCGCCGTACCACTGAGAAGCGCGCACCTGGGCACTCTGAGAGGTCGCATCCGTGCGGGCGTCGTGCACGGACAGGGCCACGGCCACAGCATCGGCCACTGAACCCGCATCGGTCTCATCGACCGCACCAAGATCAGTACCATCACCCGGCGTCGTTGGCGTCGCTGGCATTGTCGACGCGGACGACGTAGACGACGCTGCCACAGTGCTCGAGGCATCCAGTGATGATGGCGATTGTGCGGGGCCAGTGGTCGGCTGGTGCGCACACGCCGCTACCGCTGCGACTATGGCGGCGCTGGCCGCCAGGATGGTGGTTCTCGTCACGCTCATCGGCTATCTCCTTTCGGTCAGTCGATGTGGACGAAGTAGGGGCCGCCGCCCATGGTGTAGATCGTGGTCTCGCGCAGCGGCGTGCCCTCCTGGGCCGCTTCGACGATCTTGTCCTCGCCGGCCCACAGAGCGACGTGTCCGTCCCAGCACACCAGGTCACCAGGCGCCGCCTGATCCTTGGAGACAACCGATCCTGCCGAGCACTGCTCGCCCGAAGAATGCGGAAGCTCGATGCCCGCCGACTGGTATGCCTCCATCACCAGACCAGAGCAGTCGTAGGAATCAGGGCCGGCCGCGCCCCACACGTAGGGCAAGCCGATCTTGGAGCGAGCTGTCGCCAGAATCGTCGCCCCACGGTCACCGCCATCCCCGCCACCGCTGGTGCTGCTAGCCAGTTCCGCGGCCGTGGACATGATGATCGACACGTAATTGGTGGTCTCGCTGTAGGGAGGCACGCCGCCATACGCTTCGACGGCTCCCAGGCCCGCGTTGTAGGCCGCCAAAGCCAGCCGTGCGATCTCATCAGCGCCGCTGGCAAGGGCACGCACTCCCTCCACCATGGCGCACATGTAGTGCCCTTGGGAGTAGATGGAGTCGATCGGATTCAGGATATCGGCCCGACCGTCCCCATCACCGTCCTTGCCGGCGGCCTCCCACGTCGCCGGCATGAACTGGGCGATCCCCTGAGCGCCCGCCGGCGAGCCGGCCTCAGGGTCCCAGTTGGACTCCTGCTGAACCTGAGCGGCAATGATCGAGGGCGTGATTTCTGGGCAGATTGCGCCGGCCTTGCCCACCACGTCTCGGTACTCCTCGGGCACACTGGTCGGCACACCACCAGCATTAGTTTTGCCCTTCTTGTTATCGCTGTTCCCACTGGCCATCATCATCGCCATCACCATGGCCGGCACGACCATGATGGCGGTGACGGCGGCCAGCATTGACTTTCCCCCGCTCAAAGCGACAGCCCCCTGCGCTCTTCGGCCTGCTGCGGCGGCCCCTGACGCCGTGCCACAGGCGATGACGGCGAGGATGCGGCGTCGCCGTCAGGCGGCGTGGCCGCGGCCATGATCGACCTGATGCGCGCAGGATCGAATCCAGCGGTGCGCTCCCCGTCGGGGGACTCGATGATCGGGGCCTGCACCAGCCCCTCATCCTTGAACCGCTGGACCAGCTCAGGACGCTCGGATAGATCAACCCGCTCGAAGTCGATACCCGCCTCGGAGAGCTTCTTTTCCGTCATCCTGCATCCCATGCACCCCGGGGTCATATACACGGTCACCCCCGGCTCGGCGGTTTCCTGGTCCCAGCCGGTGGCCCGCTGCGTGCGAGCTGTGGATATCGCTTGGGCGGCCTCGGCATCCGGTAGTACTCGGGGCCCGTCTGAGCCGTCGCCATCAATGCTCACTCCGACACGGTCGGTGTACTCATGCCAGACGGTGATGGTCACAGGCATATCAGGAGCATCAGGCGTTTCCGCCGGGTCAGGGTTGTATCTCAGGTCTACCTGGTCATCCTCAAGGTGTGCCCAGGCCTCCAGATGATCGCCATCGATGAGACCGGCCTGCCGAGCGATCGCGTACGCACGATCCACCATCTCATGAGCCGCGGCCACGCGCCTGGTGTGCTCGCTCCAATGCTCAGTGAAAACCCGCTCGAACTCCGGGCGGTCAACGTCACGTGGCTCCCACCCGATGATCGAATAGCTAACTTGGTCGCCCTCGATCCGAACCCAGGTGTCACCGGGAATGAAAGCGTCCGGGTACTCCGGCTCGCGGAAACCTGACAGAAAACGTTGGATGTCAGCAGGCAACGGCTCGTCCTCGCTGATGCTGAAGGGGACTGTGGCCGGCTCACTAGACATGGGTGATCCCTCCTGTAAAACGGCGTCTCTCATGCGGGTGTCATCCATGACGTCGGCCGTGCGCGCACCCGAGCGTGCGAGAACGGGGTGCTCGGGTGCGGGGCTGATCCTGACGGCTGGGCCGACAGTGAGATGGTCGGTGCGCAGCCAGGCAGCACTCTCAACGTCCCAGCCGGAGAACTGTGCGCGCAGCGAGGCATACGGCTGCTGGTCGTCGGCGGATATCGTCCAGGTGGTGGGGATGATGCTCATCGGTCCTCCCGAGCTCGATTGCTGTCACCAGTGCCGTAGAGCGTGAACGCACAAGTGCGGCACCCCGAGGGAGAAGGACGTAGACAGTAGGTATGCGACTGTGCCCTGGTGGGCGGGACACTCCCGCCCACCAGGTTCCTGTTAGTTCTTCCAGGTGTCGCGTACGTGCCGGGCCAGGGCCACTGCCTTGGTGAACTCGGCGTCGGTGATCTCCGGGTCCCGGCGCAGTGCGGTCAGGTGGCGGATGAGGGCCTGGTCCAGGAACTCCTCGACGTCGTCCTTGGTAGGCTCGGGCTGCGGGGCGCTGCTGTCCTTCATGATTACCTCCTGTTGGGTTGCCGGTGATGTCGCACCGGTATCCCCCGTCTTGGGGGACGGCAGCGCCCCAGCCTGCGGCCGGTGGGTGTCAAGGCCGAAGAACGCAGAGGCATCGCGGTGGTCCTCGTCATGGCGACGAAGGAGCTGTGACGAGGACCGGGGCGGGGCCTCGGAGTGTGCCTTGACACCCGGGGACCGGTCGCGGGCTACGCTGGGTGTTCCACGAGACGGGCTATGCGTAACCCAGGGCCGGCACGTCAGTGCCGCCGGCCGAAGGCCGGCACAACCACCCGCCCCAGGTATCGCGCCGCACATCCTGTTGTGTGCGCATTGATGCGATCCAGGGGAGGCTGTGCCCGGGCCGCACAAGACGGCCCGGAAGCATCGGGACGGTGGGTGAGCGTGCGGCCTGGGTGCAGGCGGCTGACAGCAGCGGCTGTCAGGTGGCGGGCATGGGAGGGGCGGTGGTCAGGCCCGTACCGCCGCGTACGTGGGCGACGAAGGAGCCGCGGCGGTATGTGGGCTGTCCACGGTCCCGGTCAGGGTCCCGCTGTCCATCCTGTGGGCGCCGCCGGCCCCGGCGATAGCCGGCGGCGTCCACAGGTGGGCAGGGGGAAAACCGCCGACCCGACCGGCATGATTTGGTGTATGGGAGCGCTCATTGTTTGCCAGGATCATCACTTCGATATAGGCTTTGTTTATGAAACGATCAGTAGAAGAACCAACCACCCTTGATTCTGCCCGTTCCTCCTATGACGATTGGCTCGGCACCGCGTGCGCTGAGAAGAGCAAGGTGGCTAGTGGTGGGGACCTGTACGAGCTTGCCGGTCTTAGCCAAGACCGATGGCTGATCCTGGCGATCGACATGGGCGCTTCCAGCCATGGGAAGCCCCCCAGCTGGACTGTCCGGGTCTATGCAGCCGATCGGGCTGACCTGGGTTTCAAGGGTGTCGAGGACTTGGAAGCCATTGCTCAGGAGCGCGGGAATATTCCTGTTGTCGACATCCTCCTGCACGATGTCAACCTTGATGACATCATCAAGTGTATGAAACTCATGAAAATACAGTTGCGTTACGGGCACCTTCAACAGCCCTTACTTGTCACGGGTCGCGCCGATTACCCGGAACAGGACTGATCGGGTTTGTGAGGGGCGGCCAAGACCAGCTGGTCTTGGCCGCCCCTCACAAACCCGGCTCTACCCTAAACTGTGGTGGCGAGGTAGGTGGCCTTCCCTCCCATCACCTGGGGAGGGAAGGCCACCGGGGGAGTCAGCTGGTGGTGCGCTCGTGGCGAGCCCAGATGGCGTAGAGCGTGTCCTCGTCGAGGGCCCCGGCCGCGGCCGCGGCCCATCCCTCGGGGAGGGGGACCGTGTTGGGCCACTCGGTGACCTCGATGAAGAGCTCGTCACCCACAAGGGTGATGCCCTCGGGGAGGGCGGCTTCAAGGGCCTCGCGCGCCTCAGCGCAGATTCCCTCGATGTCGTAGCTGTCGCGGTGGTCGCCCATGCCCGCAGTGAATGCATCTTCCAGCGGGTAGGGAAGGTTGTTGTAACCGAGAATGACGGCTGCGTTTCCGAGGTGGGTAGTGGTCATGATGTCCTCCTTGGTCGAGGGTGGGGGCCTGGCCTGTTGCCTTCCCCCTTGATGAGATAATCATATCTCATCAAGGTTGGCGACGCAAGCCCTGGGTGTGAGTAAGTTTGAGGCAGTCCTCCGAGCAGGTGCGTCGGGGGCGGCCGGTGCCTGGCAGGGGACAGTACTGGGCGCCGCAGATGACGCAGGTGATGATGCGTGGCTGCCATGCGGGCAGGAGGCTGGGGCTGTACTCCCGGTGCCTGCGAGTGGCGTAGGGGGAGACGAAGGACTCCGGGTCGCGGGCCTGGGCCGCGCGTGCGGGATTGCGGGCCTTCTCCAGGCGTTGCCATCCCTGGCTGCCGACGCGGGCGGAGGCGGCGCGGCTGCGGGCCTCGCGCAGTTTCGAGGGCGACAGGCTCCTGGATAGGGGCAGGCCGTGGCGGAGCTTGTACTGCCTGGCGCTCAACCCGTGCACGGCGGCGTGGGCCGCGAGGTTGGCGTACCAGCGGCCGCATTCGTGGCACATGACGCGGTCGCCGTCATCGTCGAGGATGCCGTATCTGCCGTGCCCGTCCGGGGATCCGACCTCGGGTCCGTCCATCAGGGGTCGGCCCGCCCGTGCGCGCTTGTAGTGGAGCATGCACAGTCCCCGGGCGACGGCCTGCCTCTCGCAGCCCGGGGCCGTGCAGGCGGCGGTTGTCGGCTTATTCAAGGCCGGCCGCCCATTGCCGGGCGGCTTCGGCGGCGTCGTCGGTGCCGCCGTCGCCCTGGAGTAGGGTCCCGTCGGGGAGGCGTCCTTCCCATGAGGTGCCGGTGAGACCACCGGCATCGTCGAGGTGGGCGGTCACCGTCAGCCGGGCCCCATCGGGGCCCGCAAGGACTGTGTCAAGGGCAGTGTCGGAGGCGACCGGCCAGCCGTCATCGGCAGCCTGGGGCGGACACGCCTCGACCGTCGCTGCGTAGACGGCCTCGAACAGCGGGCCGGTCGTACTCTCGATGATCGTGTCCATAACGGCATCACTTTCCTGGTTGTGGCGGCGGGAGATGATGCGGGCAGTGATCGCCTGCTCGGATTCGAGGGCACGGGCCGCGTAAGCGGTGGCCGCCCGGTGCATGGCCGCGGGTATGCCCTTGCGGGCGGCGGCCGCCTCAGCCGCCCAGTACACGGCGTCGCTGGCGTAGGTGCGCAGCTCGACGCTGGAGGAGTCGCGCACGGCGGAGGCGTGCTCACCCAGCTCCGCGATCCGATCCACCAGGTCGTCGAACTCGTCCTCCAGGCCCGATAGGGCCATGAGGATGCTGACGGGGTCCCGAGGGGACCGCATGCCGGCCTCCCACTGGGAGACCGTATTCTGCTTGATGCCGAGCAGGCGGGCGAGATCCACCTGGGACAGGCCCAGCGCCTCACGCCGAGAACGCAGCTCAATCGGGTCAAAACCGACCATGGCGAGTTCCTTTCTCTGTTGTCCGGGGGTGGGCTGTGGTGTTACTGGCGCTCTTCGCCGAACCACAGGGGGTGGGGGTCGCCGAAGATGGCGCGGCCCCGCAGGAGTCGCCAGTCATCGGCCGTGCGGGGGCGCTCGGCGGCGGGCAGTGCCCAGAAGCGCCGGGCACGGTCCAGCTCGCCGTTGGCCGCCATCTGGGCCAGGTGCTGGGCCAGGTGCTGCCCGGAGTAGTACCAGGTGCGCCGGAAGCGGGCTCCGGTGTGGTGCCACTCCTCAGCGGGAATCTGCTCGGTGCGCAGAAGCCACTTGATGAACGTCAGGGGCTCAGTGACGCCTGCGTCGTTGAGCCAGGGCCTGGTGATGCGGGAGGCGGGCAGGAGCCCCTCCTCCTCCGCGGCCATGGCCCGAATGGATTTGCTGAAGTTAGCTGCGTACCCGCGCATCGGGGACCTCCTTGATCGAGGTGGGGGCGTGGCCTCATGCCTTCCCTCTCGTGGTGAGATAATAGTATCTCAGATTGGTTGATGGTGCAAGCCCCGCCTCGGGCGGGGCTTGCACAGGTCGAGGTGCGGCTGGGTCAGGCGGTGGCGAGGTATGCCTCGACGGCGTCGCGGATGACGGCGCTGGGTGTGGTGTCGTGTGCCTGGGCGTAGGCGTCCAGGGCGGCGTTGGTGCGCTCGGGTAGGCGGACCTGGCGGCGTGGGGAGCGTCCGGTGCCGGTTGCATGGTCTTGTCCGAGGTTGGGGCGGCCGCGCAGGATCGCGTCGAGCTGGTCGTCGTCGATGCGAGAGCCGTCGCGGCTGGCGCCTCGGGCGATGGTGGGGACGCGGCCGGCGGTGACGTCCTCGTCGAGCTGGGCGTAGTAGGCCTGCTCGGTATCGGTGATGGTGTGATGTGCGTTGGTCAAGGCTGTTGTTTCCTTCGGGTCTGGTTACTGGTCGGTAGGGGGTAGGAGGTGGCGGTAGAGGTCGGTGACTTCCATGGCGTGGAACACGAGGCGTCGACCTCGTCCGTCTACCGCTACGCCGACTTCGAGGTAGCGTCGGGCTAGGGCGTGGGGGAGTCCTACGAACATGAAGGATTGCTCTCCTGGTCGGCGGGGTTGGAGGATTTCGTAGTCGACGTGGTGGAGGACGGCGTACTCGGCGTCGGCGTGGGGGATGCCGTGCTTGTTCGCGGAGTCGGTGAACTCGAACCTCATACCATTATGGTAGTACCGATTTTGGGTTGGGGCAAGCTGCGGTTGCGTTGTGTTGGGGTGTACCCAAAAGCGACACGCTCTCATCTCAGTAATGTTGTTGCGATAGATTCTCCGGGAAGAAAAGCGCTGACTCACCTTGCTGTTGACTCTCTGGGCCGTTTCTTCGGTGGGGACTGAGTGTGCGAGTTGATCTCCCACCCACATGTAGGTCATGGGGTGTTCAAACTTCACAGAGCATTTTTCCACATCAGACCCTTCCGGAAGAGGATAAAAGGATTACATGCCGGGTTTTTCGACGTTATTGACCGCATTGATCTGGTCTGTCACTTCGACCGCTCTGTTTATCGAAGACGCGCTCGTATTTCCCGGGTCCTCCTGGGGAGAGTGGGGGGCGGTGTCCTTGATGATGGTGGTGCGCAGGGGCCATGAGCTCACCACTATGATCGCTGCGCCCAGGGCGATGCCGGCGATCGGGCCTAGGATGAATATCGGCACCAGTGGGTCGGACCTCTCCCATGTCGTGCTCACGGCGATCACGATAAAAGCTGCGGCTAGGATTCCTTCTAGTTTCAGTAGTTTCCTGCCGGTAGGATCTATGTCGCTCCATGCCATGTGGGCTGGGCGGCGACGGGTACGCAGCTCAAGCCTGATCCTGAGCGCCGCTAGTGCGATGAGGGCGGCGTGCAGTGCGATCGCGGCAGCGCGCGTCAGCCATGTGATGCCGGTGGTGAAGCCCGTCATCACCAGCGCCATCCCGATGATCACCACTGTGAATGTGGCGTTGAACAGCATGCGGATCCGGCGCTCGTAAGCGTGTCGGTAGATCTCCACTGCGATATCAGAGACATTCGACATAAAACCAGTATATTTCCTGAAACCGGGCGCAGCAAGACGCCAGGACGTTTACGAGCGCCAGGATCATGTTGAGAGTGATCCGTTCTCAACCTTTACCGTTGTGGTGTGTGTCTGGTTGTTGTGATTGTTTCCTTATGTGCTCGGCCCTAGTTTCGTTTGCCCATTGCTTGGGTGAGCAAAAGGAATTGCGTTGGTGTGTTTTCCGATCCCCAGGGTCCTAGCGTTGTTACGGGTATTTTCCGATGGGGTGTTAGGCGGGGAGCTTTCCTGGCCATGGACGGCGTTTCCCGCCGTGCCCCATCGGGTCCGACGGCCCGCACCCATGACCCGCAACCCGCCGTATGGTTGACTTGGGGATGGTGGTGTGCGGAGGCTGTCGGCTGTGGCTGTTGTGACCAGCGGTCGGGTCTTGCAGGTGTGTGCCTGCTGTTGGTCATAGAAGCTTGTGGTGGGGGTGGGCGGCGGCTGCGGCTTGGCGCATGGCGTTGTCGGGTGGGTTGGTGTAGCGCTGGGTGGTGGTGACGGAGGTGTGGCCGAGGAGGCGTTGGACGGCGAGGATGTCGCGGTCGGCGGCGTAGGCGCGGGTGGCGAATCGGTGTCTGAGAGTGTGGAGACTCCAGCCGGTGGGGAGGAATCGTGAGGCGAGTTTGGCGACCCAGTGGGGCTGGATGTGGCCACCAGCGCGGGAGGGGAGTGCCCAGTCGGTGGGGCTAGTGCGGAGGTGGTGGCGGATGAGGGCAGTGATTTCGTCTGTGAGTGGGACTTGGCGAGTATGTCCGCCTTTGCCGTGGATGGTGAGGCTGTGGCCGGTGAGGTCGGGGATGAGGTCGTCTGCGTGGATCTGGGCGATCTCGGTGCGTCTCAGGCCGGCTTCGCCGGCCATGCGGAGGATGAATCGGGTACGGGCATCGGCGTGGGCCAGGGCCTCGGCATAGACGGCCTCGGGTGTGGGGCGGGGTGGTGGAACGGGACGTTTGACTGATGGCAGGGCGTCGGCGGGGCTGGAGGCGTGGGGGGTGAGCGAGGCGAAGAAGGCGTGGATGGAGGCGTAGTAGGAGTGTCTGGTCTCGGGTGCCCATTTCTGCTTGCCGGCCCAGGTGATGAGGTCGTCTGCGGTGACGTCGGCGGGTGCGATGCCGTTGAGGTCGCGTGCGAGGCGGCGGATGTGGCGGACGCGTGTGCTGATGGAGGTCTCGCGGATTCCTTGGGCTCGGAGTGCGAGCTCGAAGGTCTCGATCGGCTTCTCCCAGGGATGGGGGATCAGGGTGAGGGAGGGGCGGTGGGTGATGAAGTGGGTGCTCATGGTTCAGCACAGTGCCAGGCTAGTGGCCGTTCTCGCTCGGGTGAGCTCGTCTGCTGCGAGGTCGGTGCTGGTGGGTTGATATAGACTGCACCGATATGGCAGGCCGTAATGCCTTTGGGGGGCTGTGTCGTCCAAAGGTTGTACCGGAGTCGACTCGCGCCTCAGGTCGTGTCCTGAAACCTGGACTGGGAGACCGAATCACTGGGACCAATGCCAAATGATTGGCGTAAAAAAGGCGCCTAACATTAATAGGCAAGAATATATAAAGCAAAATAGTGCAGAAATACCATTGCCGGCAATGAGCTCGATCGCGGTCAGGTTCGCTAACCTGCAGGCGACCGCTAGGCCCCAAATGCTAAAGGTCAGAAGTTGAGACCAGGGGGGCCAGGATGGCATGTATAGAGCAAGTGCGGTATATGAGGCGATCGCCACGATCATTGTTTTCGTTAGTGCTGTCATGTGCGGTGATTTTACTGAAGACCACCGCATTCCGATCGCAAAGCAAATTATCATGGCGCAGACGTCGATTTCAGTTTTCAGGATATGTGGTAGGTGATCGCCCGGGTAAGGCTTAATGATCTTAAGTAAAAACCTCAGTGCGCACCAGCCGGCCAGTAGTGGCAGGAATAAGCTTTTATAATCCATTTCGATAAGTATCTTTAAGAGTAGGTATGTTGCGAGAATTGCTATTATTAGGATTGTAGTCACATAGATCATAATTGATCCTTCGTGCGTGTTTTCGCTGTCACGGTAATAGTGCTAGGCTGGCGGTCCGATGATACGTAGAATGTCCGTTCTCACTCGTTTCAGTTGACGGGTCGGCCGGTGGGGATCACTCCGGCGGGGGTGCTCGGGTAGGGGCGGGCGTTGTTGTGGGTGTGCTCGGAGCGTTCCACGGCTTCCAGGAGAGCTTGGGTGACCCATGCTGAGAAGCTGGGGTAGGTGGTGGTGGGGTTGGCGTTCTCGGTGCGCCAGGCGGTGCGGGCGCGGCCGGCGAGGCTGGTAGGGATGCGGATGGTGAGTCTGCACAGGTCTTGGCTGGCCGGGCGTGCGGTGCTGGTGTTTCCGCTGACGCTGGCAACGCCAGTATTGCTGGCGTTGCCAGCGTCAGCGGCGTTGGCAGTGTTGTCGGCAACGCTGGTGTTGCTGGCGTTTGTGTGGGCGGGTGTGCTGGGGTCTGCGGGGGTCGCCTTGGGGACGGTGGTAGCGGCATGGAGGGCGTCAAGGTTGACGGGGCGTCTGGTCCGTGGGGTGGGCTTCATGCGTCCTGTTCCCTTCTCGGAGTAATGCGGGTAGAAGCAGCGGCCAGGGCGGCGGTGTAGTCGCGGGCCTCGGTGTGTGGGATAGGAATGCGGTTGGTGGTAGCGGTGGCGACGGCTTCTCTTTCGGGGAGGGGGTGGTCGATCATGAGGGTGTCGTAGGTGTTATGGAGTTCTCGTCTCCAAGCGGCGCGGTCTTGTCGGTCGGAGCGGTATTTGTTGATGAGAATGCCGGCCAGGGTGAGGTGGGGGTTGTAGTAGGTATGGATATTGGTGATGGTGGTGATGATTTCGGCGACGCCGTCGACGGAGGATGCGCGAGGTTCGGTGATGATGAGGGCGGCGTCGGCGGCGGTCAAAGCATTGATGGTAAGCAGGCCTAGTGATGGGGGACAGTCGATGAGGATGTGGTCCCACATGGGAGCGACGCCATCTAGGGCAGTGCGCAGGCGGGCTTCTCGACCGGGGGCGGTGTCAGTTTCGCATGAGGCCAGGGAACGGTGTGCGGGCAGGACATCGATACCACCCCAGGCGAGGCCGGCGCGGCGGACGGCGGGGCCGGCGGCTCCAGGGCCAGCCTGGCCGGCTGCGACGGCGGTGAGTACGTCGGCCAGTGTCAGATCGGTGTCGGCGGGCTCGGCGTCAAGAATGGTAGTGGCGTTGGCTTGGGGATCGGCGTCGACGATGAGGACGTTGCCGCCTTGGGTGACCAAGGACACACCGAGGTTGATGGTGGTGGCGGTCTTGCCGACGCCGCCTTTCTGATTGACGATGGCGGTAATTGTCATAGTTATTCTCCTGTGATGTTGGCCTGGGCTTGTTCGGCTCTGTCGAGGTGCTTGCGTAGCTCCTCGTCGTTTGTGGGGATGCCTGCGGCGTGCAATGCTCTGGCGTACTTAGCGGCGAGATGGGCCATGAGCCTGGAGTGCTCGTTGCATTTGCTGGCGATGCGTTGCCATCTGGCGGCCTCGTGGTGGGCAGCCTCCAGAGGGGTGTTGTGGGCGGGGTCGTCCCGCGTGCTGGCCGCGTCGGCTTCCTTGAGCGCGGCTGTGAGGTCGTTGATGTGTTCGAGGAGCTCGGCGATGTAGACATCCGCGTTATCGCGCAGCTTCTGTTGGGCGTCGTAGCGGTCATAGACCGTGCTGGACGCGTGGGCGGTGGTCCCTGAGGATGAGGTGGCCAGGGCTTCGCGGGCCTGGTTGATGATCCGCATGTCTGCGCTCATGCTGATGCACCGTCCTGGGCTTGGGTGATCTGGATGCTTGCGGCCGACATGATGGTGCAGTTCAGGGTTTCGGTTCGCTCCAAGTCCTCCTGCACTGAGGCGTCTCCGGAGGCGAGGCGGGTGCGCAATTCGTCGGTCAGGAGGTCTAGGCCCTCCATGACCAAGAGGATCTCATTGAAGGTTAGGACGGTCATGATGTTTCCTTGCTTCTTGGGTGGCGGCGCTCGAGGTGTCCGGTTGGGGTGACCAGGACACTGCTGCGCAGCCAACCGACTTGCTCGAAGACGGTGGCGGCGTCGGCGTCGTTGAGGATGGCTTCTCCGACCGTGGGTGACAGGGGCGTTCCCGGGTGACCGAGTACGGTGTCCTGGATGCTGTTCATTTCAGTGTTCCTTCCTGTGTAGATTGAGGCTGCCAGTCGGGCTCCATTCGGGCTGGTGTGGTAGTGAGGGCTGGTGCGGGGGTGGCGGCTTGGATCTGGGTGATCATCTTGTGGGGGACGGTGACGTGTTGGAGGCGTTTGGTGAGGGTTTCGATGCGGTGGTAGCAGGTGCGGCGTTCTGGGTCGGATGCGGCTGGGCTTTCGGCGATCTTGAGGAGTCCTTTGATTTCTCGCAGGGTCTTGCGTTCGGTGGTGGGTAGGGTTTTCTGTCCGATTCGGGCTGCGTATCGGTCGGCTTTCTGCCAGGCGTTCCAGGCGGTGGTGACGGCCTGGGGGTAGGGCAGATGGGTGATGTCCTGGTCGGCGTCGAGGTCTGGTGGGAGGCTGGTGTCCAGTGGTTCGAGGTCGGTGTAGGCCTGCCATGCGTGGGCGATGATCGGGATTGTGGTGTCGGTGAGGGCTGGTTTGGTGAAGATCGTGTCCCAGTCGGTTTCTGTGGCTACGACGAGCTTTGAGAGCTGGTGGTGGCGATCGCGGTAGTGATCCCATTGGTGCTGTTGGCGGGTCCGGATGGTGGTGGCCAGGGTGTGGGCCTTTTGGCGGGCCTTGATGTCGGTGATGATCCTGCGAGCCAGGAGGTAGGTGAGCAGGATGACGATCAGGGCGCCAGCGATGATCAGGATGATGGTGAAGACCTGGCTGAGGCTCCCATCTGGTTCTGGCTGCGTGGATGCTGGCTCCGGTTGTTCAGTGGGCATGGGTGAGGGAGGGGCGGTGGGCAGTTTTTCTAGGGCACGGGGGAGAAGAGCGAGGGCTGCCACGAAGAACGCCAAGCTGATCGTCATCATTGTGAACATGAAGGTGAACTTTTTCAGAGTGTAGGGATACATCCTTTTTCCTCCTTAGGGACGTATGCTGCTGTTGCTGGCGTTCTTGGAAAGGCCAGCAATACTGGTGTTATCGGAAACGCTGGCGTTGGCTGCGGTGTAGCGTGGTCGGTGCGGGTCTATTCCGGGCTGAGGAAGTCGTCGATGGTGGTTTGCCTGGGAGTGGTGTCCAGGGCGCCGTGGTAGTTGTCGCGGGCGCAGGGGCATCGGCCATCGTGGGTGATGCCGGTCTCCCAGATGAGTTCGGCCAGGCCCTCGACGGAGGCAGCGGTGGCGGCTAGGGCGACGGCA
>ERZ773099.1318-NODE-1318-length-18526-cov-13.369552_pt1 | contig 18526 bp, 9 predicted proteins | sample MGYA00511120_ERZ773099 | MGnify/ENA primary metagenome ERZ773099 (study PRJEB29015, sample SAMEA2738012) | human oral metagenome | biome: human oral; feature: human-associated habitat; material: dental | place: China | collected 2104 ...
GAACCGATTATCACGGTAACTGGCCCGCTGATTCAGGCGCAGTTCGTTGAGACATTTATACTTCTAACTATCAACCATCAGAGTCTAGTTGCTACCAAGGCAAGCAGAGTCGTAAGGGCAGCTCAGGGCAGGCCTGTCATGGAGTTTGGTTCTAGAAGAGCACAAGGAGCGTCCGGTGCTATATACGGAGCGAGAGCCGCTTATATAGGTGGCTGTGCAGGCACTGCGTGTGCGATTGCTGATAGAGACTACGGTGTAGCGGCGCTCGGAACTATGGCTCATAGCTGGGTGCAGACATTTGACAGCGAATACGAAGCATTTAAGGAATATGCGAAGATTTATCCTGATAATGCAGTTCTACTGATAGATACATACAACGTCCTTAAGTCGGGTCTTCCTAATGCCATCAAGGTATTCAAAGAGATGAACCCTGCCAAGATGGGCGTTCGAATCGACAGCGGCGATATCTCCTACCTCACCAAGAAGACTAGGGAAATACTCGATGCTAACGGTCTCGAAGACTGTGCTATAGTAGTTTCCAATTCTCTTGACGAGTGGCTAATCAGAGACATCATCCTCGAGGGGGCTAAAGTTAACTCCTTTGGTGTTGGCGAGCGACTCATCACGGCTAAGTCTGAACCTGTATTTGGCGGAGTGTACAAGCTCGCTGCCATAGAGCGTAACGGTGTGATGATTCCTAAGATGAAGATATCAGAGAACGTCGAGAAGATTACAAACCCTGGTTTCAAGAAAGTCTACAGGTTTTTCGACAACGAGACCGGCAAGGTCATGGGCGACCTCATTGCGCTCCACGATGAAGAGGCGCCAACGAGAGATGGCATTGAGATATTTGACCCTAATGCTATCTGGAAACGCAAGAGACTGACTAACTTTACGGTTAAGGAGCTGATGGTAAAGGTTTTCGACAAGGGCGAGTGCGTATACGAGTCCCCAGACCTCGAGAGCATACGCTCATATTGCATGGAGCAGATCGAGACGCTGTGGAGTGAGATGCTGAGATTTGAAAATCCTCAGACATACTACGTTGACCTATCCAAGAAGCTATGGAACATGAAGCACGAGCTGCTGAGCAAGTACAATGAGCTTCCTGCAGAAAAGTAACTTCTAGGCTACATAATTAAAAATTTGAAGAGGCTGAACCTTAGCTTAATTAGCTGGTTCAGCCTCTTTTTAGTTGATTCTGTATTAACTTTGTCATATACATTTCTGGAGAATATTAAAAAGCATATGAAGCACCCATTACTGATCCTGAGTATCGATATTATCTAATAGATGTACTCCTCGGTTAACTGTGATTTTCTCACCATATCCCCGTAGAGCTTAGAGCTCTTAAGGAGTTCTTCGTGCTTACCAGCACTAACTACTTTGCCGTCATCCATAACAACTATCTTATCAGCCTTCTCAATCGATTTCATCCTGTGAGATACTATGATTACGGTCTTGTTTTCGATAAGTTTGTTAATGCTATTTTGAATCTCCATCTCGTTTTCTACATCGAGCGATGCCGAGATCTCATCGAGAAGTATTATCGGCGCATCCTTCAGAAATGCCCTCGCTATAGATATACGCTGTCTCTCCCCACCCGAGAGCTTGGATCCATTTTCGCCAATTATGGTTTCGTATCCATCTGGCATTTTCGACACTATCTCGTCGACGTTAGCAAGCTTCGCAGCTGCCAAAACCTCTTCATCAGTTGCATCCTTGCGCCCTAGCCTGATATTCTCCATTACGCTCGTATTAAAGAGCTCTACGTTCTGAAATACGATAGATATCTTGCTGAACAACGATGCTGTACTGATAGATTTTATATCCTCTCCGCCGACAGTGACTTCGCCTTTATCGTAATCATATAGACGCGAGAGCAACCTAAGCACGGTAGTCTTACCGCACCCTGAAGGACCTACTATAGCCGTAACAGCATTCTGATTTGCTGTAAAGCTAACACCGTTTATAACCTTATTATCACCATATTGAAATTCGACGTCATTAAAGCAGATATCAAACTTCTGCACTTCCTTATCTGTACCAGGCTGCACTTCCTCATCCACGAGATTGCGAATTCTGTCATAGCTATCCTCAAAGAAAAATATCGCTGCGATGAACTCGGAGAGTGACGCATATTGATGAGATATGGTGGTTACTGCCATGAGATATCCCAAGTAGTACAGAAGGCTTACAGAACCTTTTGCATAAAGAGTTGCTCCGATTACAGCTACTAGCACTGGTCCAAGCAGTGGAACTACACGCAAAACTGTAGCACTTATTGCCATTGTAAATTCTGCGGCAGTATGTATTTTCTCAGTGCTTTCTATCTTAGAAGTTACATCGCGTCTCACTTCATCCTGCATGGAATAGCTCTTAATTTCCTGCTGCATTTCGAATGCATCTTGGAACGCATTGGCATTGTCGAGAAGCTGCTTGTAATATACCTTGACTTTCCTTGTCTGGAAATTCTTGAATACAAACATAAGTGCTATCCCCATCCAGATAGGCATGACCACTGCAAGCCCTAAAGCAAGATTCCCGATACACATCATGATGCTTATAATCGCAAAGAACACCACGAATCCTATAAATTCCGGCACTGCATGAGATATAGCCATCTCTATATTGCTTACATCCATCATAATCGTCTGCGAGAGATCGGACAAGTTATGTGTTGAGAAATACGAAAGCGGGAGCTCCTTGATTTTCTTCGCGAGCTCAATACGGAGATTTACGCTCTCCTCGTAAGTGACATCGTAAGTGAGCTTGTATTCCCTAGCTGTTGCAAGATACATAAGGACAGCTATGATAACTATGATCCCGATGTAGTGCGCTATTGGTTTTAGGTTGCTATTTATCATATCATTCAGAAAAATGAACACAATCATAGGCGGAAACATGAAGGTCACATACTTGAAGAAAGAAGCTCTCGACGCTCTCATCATGTTGTCAATCCCTTTGTCTGTAAGCGAAAAATGTCTCTGTAATTTTCGTTTCATTATGATAGCCTCCATTCGTTAGCCTGGTTGTATAGATTCTGAAGATTCTTGTACTTGCTATCCTTCTTCATAAGCTCATCATGGGAACCACGTTCAGTGACTTTTCCGTCCTCTACAACCAATATCTCATCTACATTCCTGATACTTGAAAGCCTGTGCGCTATCATGATTACTGTCTTGCCTTCCATTAACTTCGAAAAGGCCTGCTGCATCTCATACTCATTTTCCGGGTCGCTGGCAGCACTCGCCTCATCGAGGATTATTATCGGAGCATCCTTAAGAATTGCCCTAGCTATTGCAATCCTCTGTGTCTCACCGCCAGATAGATGAACGCCTTTTGCTCCTATTATCGTATCCTCGCGCGTTTCAAACTTATCGAGAATACTTCCGCACATCGCAAGGTCAAGTGCTTTTATCACCTCTTCGCGTGATGCATCAGGTCTTCCAATTTTTACATTTTCATAGATACTGGTTTTAAATAGCTTAGCATTTTGGAATACGAAGGCAATTTCATGCTCCAGTGTCTCTCTCTTATACTTTGAGATGTCCACTCCACCGATTTTTAGTTCCCCACTCGATACTGGGTAGAATCCAGAGATGAGCTTGGCTATAGTGGATTTTCCACTGCCCGATGATCCCACAAGGGCATATTTCTTACCGCTCTCAAGTTTAAGATTGAAGTCTGTTAGAACATCTACCCCCTCTTCATATCTAAATGTAACTCCTGAAAAATCTATATCATGACTAGTCATATCTGAGACATCCCCATGTGCTAGCTTGTTCTTATCCATCTCATCAAATAACGACTCCAGCTTACTGATCGCATCGTTAGCCATCTCAAAATTCTTACTGAAAAACATGACCTTCATAAATGCACTCATCAGAAGCCCCGAAAAAGCTGCGAAGAACACCACCAGGCTGATTGTCTCACTAGCTTGTGGTGATTTTGGCATCGCGATATATGCAACCGGTACAATTAGTGCTGATAGCGAAAGCATACACACCTGAAATATAACGTATGGTCTTCTACACATCTGGCACTCCTTGTTAACAACCTCAGAGTATCTGATAATTGACTTGTACAGACGCTCAAATGATTCAACCACCATATTAAATATCTTGATCACCTGTATCCCTCGCACATACTCGACCGTTTCCGAGTTAATGTCGTCTAGTGCTCCCATGTACTCTTTCATCATATCTGAGTCAGAATACATGAATTTAAAACAGATGCTCGCCGCAATTACCGCCGCAACAATCAGAATACCTACGTACTTACTCACCATGAACGAGAGTACCAGCAGGCATATCGGGAACAGCACTGCGTTTACGGAATCAGGCAGTATATGCGCTACTATTGTGTGCGTATTTCCTGAATTGTCATCTATAATTTTTCTAGTCTTTCCAGATGAATTCATGTCGAAGAACGAAAACGATCCGTCGAGAAGAGCATTTAGCCCCTTCTTCTTCATGTTCGTTTCCAGTCTGAAAGCAAATAGATGGCTACACATGAGTGCTGCGATATACGTGAACATGTATATAATTGTCGTTCCAAATATCAGATACGACAGCTTGCTAATCCTCGAGTAGTCTGCATCTCCTGTTATCTCATGGAGCATTTTCCACAGATAATAATACGGAACGAACGACAGAATCGTCGCTACGGCAGATAGCAGCATAGCCGCTACCATGCAACCCTTACGGTCTTCCGCATAGCTAAATAATTTTTTAAATACATCCATTCTAAGCCTCCTTGAAGTGCTTTCTGAGTATTAGATATCCGAGGTAAGCACCGATCACTGCCATCACGAATACAATGGCTGTCGATATCACGCCCCACGTACCTGCGGTATACTTGATGTAGTTGTTCATCTCAGCTTCAGATTGCCCTTTCTGCATCCAATAGCTTTTGTATCGGCTGACAAAGAAGCTTGCAGGGATAATTGCACCCCAAGCCTGTCCTACGTGCAGAACTCCAGATGCGATAGCAACCCTACAAGTACTAACCTCTTTACCTTTCCTTGAAGCGATGAAATCGGCAATTATAGCCATACCAATTGATGTTATATACCACGGTATATAACCGCCACCCATAAGCGTAAAGCACGCCATGATGAGCACCGTCATGATCGTGTACTGCCACATCTTACCGAGCTTCTTTGCCATAAAATATATGACGGTTCCGGAGAAAATAGCGCATATCCCCGGGCTTACCGAGTGTCCTAGTGCTCCAAGCGGAGTGATTGCGAGCATAGACACCATGTAGATAATCATGTACACGGCTGTCAGCAGCGCAATGAGTATAAAATCCTTGGTCTTAAGCTTGTTATTCATAAAAAGCCTCCATTTCTTCAAAAGTTTTATTTAACTGACTTACGTTCTCCTCGTCCAAATAAAAATTCCCCTTTATACTCCCAGCTTCGAGATAGAAGAGCCTATCTGCAATGTTTCTTATAAACTCATAATCATGAGAGATAATTATGATAGTGTGGTTTCGCTTCATCGATTCAAGTTGTTCTACTACACGGTGCATCAACCTTTTATCGAGTCCACTAGTTGGTTCGTCCAAGATTATTACCTTGTTCTGACTCACCCTGCTTATAGCCATCTGTAGTCTCTGCTTCTGTCCACCGCTGAGGCTGTGCGGATGAGTATCTCTAAATTCGTATAGATTTAGATCCTTAAGAGCTTCAGTATTGAGTTCTTCATCCATGCTGCTGATCTCAAGCTCCTTTATGCAAGATGCTCCGAACAGCTGATAATCTGCATCCTGCATTATATACAGAGCCTGACCTTCAATCTCTACGCTGCCGCCATTTGGGTTGATAACGCCAGAGATGAGTCTCGCCAGTGTGGTCTTGCCTGCACCATTTACCCCTACGATGGTTGATATCTCACCGCGTCTAAACTCAGCTCTCACTCCTTGCAGGATTTTCTTGTAAGATACGTTCTCAAGTCTTACGTCTACAAGGTCCGTCCTAGCGATTAATCTGCTTTCATATTTCTCATCAAAGAGATTTACAGCTCTCGCCGCGTAATCACTACTGAAGTAAGCCTCTTCACTTTCATACTCCGTCACAGTATTGTCACTAAGAAGCAGCACCTTATCGATAAGTCCACGCAGATAGAAACATCGATGGTCTGCTACTAGCACGGTAATTCCTTCGCTCTTCAGTTCTTCAATCTGCCTTCTTAACCTCATAGCGTTTCCGTAGTCGAGATTTGCAGAAGGTTCATCGAATATCACTATACGAGGATTCATAATCAGAGCTGACATCAGTGCGAGCATCTGTCTTTCTCCAGAAGAAAGTTCATAGATATCTCTATCGAGAAGGTATTCCAGCTTATACTTCTTAATCAAAGCCTTAAGCCGCCGCTCCATCTCCGGCTTCGGTGCGCCGAAATTCTCCATCGCAAATACGAGTTCCGCAGTAGTATTGGTTGTAAAGAACTGACTCCTCGGATTTTGAAATACATTTCCGATAAGCGCACTTCGTTCAGTCATCGTCACTCTACTTTTCCCACCTATGAGTAGTTCTCCAGTCAGCTTCCCATCTATAACCTCTGGGATTAGCCCATTTATAATATTGAGCAACGTGGACTTACCAGAACCACTAAGCCCAGAGATAAATGCTATACTGCCTTCAGCAATCGAAAAGTTGACATCTTCAAGTACGGGTGTATGCTCACCTTCATAAGCGAATGTCAGATTTCTCGCTTCTATGACATTCTTCATATTAACCCTCCGATGATTAAAACTAGTCCTATCCCTCCAATCGCAAACATCAAGTAATCCACTCCATGAAATTGATTATTAAAATAGCTCGTCCGTTTCTCCTCTGTAGCAATCCCTTTCGTGAGTCCTGCCGCCGTAAGCTCTGCGCTTAAGCTCACACATCTAAAAAGCTGTGGTACGAGCAAGTACTCGAAGGTTCTTAGTGGATGCTTCACTGAAAACTCGACACCCCTAATGTGCATAGCCTGCTTGATTATGCGAAACTCTCTTCTAAATGTCGGGAGGTATCTGATTGTGATAGTGAGTCCGATGATAAATATCTTTGGCAGATGTAGCCTCTGTAGAGCAGACAGTATTTCTGACGAATTGTAATCGGTGACTATTAACACCGCAATTAGTATGCACGGCGTAAAGTAGACTGTCATATTTATCATCATTCCCAAGACGCTGCTCTTAATATAGAAGCTATTCAAAAGGATAAACATTATCCCCACAGCCATCCATATAAGAGCCTTAAACATAGTCATATATCTCCGAGCAATAAATAAAGCTATGTATCCCAGACATAGTCCAATAATTATGCTCTTATCGGTTGGAAAAAACATCGTCACAACTGGAAGAACCGCATTGATGATAATTAATGTAAGCGGATTAATCTTTCTTCGTTGTAATTCCGAACACCTCTCGCTTTTAGGCTGTTCTGCTAATGTAAGTTCAGACATCGTTATCTCCTAAATCATTAACATTGTCTTTCATGTCATATGTACTATATATAATGTAAGAAAGAACACTGTGAATTTAGTTAAATAAATCTAACTCGAATACATGTGAGTGATGAAATAAAAGGAACATGCGCAAGTTTTGATTTGCAATAAGTTAGATTAGGCTAACTACAGTATTAGTATATGCTTGTTCGAATAAAAATGCAATATTGTCCGAATCAAGTTAAATGATTGGGCTTGTGTTCAACATTAATTAATTCACCCTACATCATTTAATTGTTTGCTAGCTAATTTCGAAAATTTGTACACTCGCTACAAACGTTTAATTTTCAATGCATCTGAGCTTTTTTAACGATGTTTTGCATTGTTTAAATTTTAAAAATACCAAAAATATGTTGTGATTTTTAATAAAACATGCTATGCTCTTTATTAAATTTATACAAATTATTTGAAAAAGGGGACAAAAAATGGATAAGAAATTCACTATGAAGGAATATGTAGTTCTAGCCTCACTCCTCTTCGGACTATTCTTCGGAGCAGGTAATCTGATATTCCCAGCACTCATGGGACAGATGGCAGGCAGTCACACAGCAGCGGCAACTTTCGGGTTCATCATTACGGGAGTAGGATTGCCATTGCTCGGTATTATTGCGATTTCCTTATCACGTAGTGAGGGTCTCTATGACCTAGGATGCAAGGTGTCGAGACCGTACAGCTTGTTCTTTACGTGTCTACTATACCTTACTATAGGACCGTTCTTCGCGCTTCCTAGAACCGCAACTGTACCTTACTCTGTCGGAGTAGTTCCTGCTGTCGGCAAGGATTCTCCAGTTGTACTTGGAGTTTTCTCCCTGTGCTTCTTCGCAGCAGTGCTGTTCTTCGCGCTAAGACCGTCGAACATCCTTACTAACGTTGGTAAGATCATCAATCCGCTATTCCTCGCATTCCTTGCGGTTCTAGTCGTTATGTGCTTCGTTAAGCCGATGGGCTCTGTTTCCAGCGCTGCTCCAACAGGAGAGTACGTTGCTCACCCATTCTTCAGAGGATTCCTCGAAGGATATAACACAATGGATGCTCTTGCATCACTCGCATTTGGAATCATCATAATCAATGCAGTTAGAAACCTCGGTGTAAAAGAGCCTAAGAACATAGCTAAATCCACTGCTCTTGCTGGAGTTGGATGTGCAGTGCTTATGGCTGTTATATACCTCGCTCTAGTTGTTGCAGGAGCTCAGTCAAGAGGCATATTCGAAGTGCAGCCAGATGGCGGAACGCTTCTCAACAAGATTGCTAGCCACTACTTTGGCGGTGTAGGTAGCGTATTCCTTGCACTGATGATCACTCTTGCTTGTCTAAAGACTGCTATCGGTCTAGTAACTGCATGCGCAGAGACATTTGGTGAGATGTTCCCTAACAAGCTTTCATACAAAGCTTGGGCGGTAGTGTTCACACTCATCTCGTTCACATTTGCAAACTTTGGACTAGTTAAGATAATCGCTTACTCAGTACCAGTACTGATGTTCTTATATCCGCTAACTATCGTTATCATACTAGTCAGCCTCATCGGTGGACTGTTCAACTATCATTCAACAGTTTACAGATGGTCTATCGGATTCACTATGGTGCCTGCTTTATTCGACGGTATAAAGAGTCTACCTCCAGCAACCGTTTCAACACTTCACCTAGAAGGATTCGTAAAGTCAGTTGGTGGTTTCCTACCACTATCTGATATCGGAATGGACTGGGTTGTACCTGCAGTAGTTGGATTCGTAGTAGGACTTGTGCTTTATGCACTGAAGTCAGACAAGGGTCAGGCAGCAGCTTAATCTAATTCGTATTAACTTAACAGCAAAACAAAACTCCCTTTGAGATTTTACCTCAAAGGGAGTTTTTCTATCTTGGTAAGGTTGATTAAATATTACAACTTCCGTTCCAAAGACTTACTTATCGAACCTTCTCTTTAGATGCATCTCATATAGCTTATAGATAATTCCGTAAATCACCCCTGCAACTGGCCATATAATCCATGTCTTATTCCAATAACCTAGTAAAAATCCTGGTATTAGGTATATGAATGCTACAGCAATCCAGTAAATACCGGCAAATGGCTCCATCTTCTGCTCAACACGCTTGTGCTCCGGTTTATAATCACCTTCTTGGAAAAGCTTACTATAGCCACTGCTTATTATTCCCACTTTTACGAACATATATACTGCAGCCGCAACCATAGCCAGCATAATCGGTGCCGAAATTTTCGCTAGGCCAGAAGCATATTTATCGCTATCATCAAAGAGAATGCCTGGCAGAGCTCCGACTATACAAAGGAATACGCCTCCTGCTATTCGCTGTCCCATAAACTGTCTAAACGGCTCATATTTACGCTTAAAAGCTGCCTCAACGCCATATCCAAGCTTTATATGTTCTTTTGACAGATATTCATATTTCGACATACCGAAGCCCGATATCACGCATAACGCAACGCCTGCACCGATCAGCAAGCATAACACAGCTATTGATAGACGCTCAAGCATATCGCCATCATTTGCTCTTCCCATCGCTTCGACTATGAGGTTTGGTACCGGAGATAGAATAAACAGTGACACAGCCCCGGCAATTCTTGCCGCATGCTTTTCTGTATCAGCCATATAATCATTGGCTTCTTCAAGCGATACAGTCCTAATGTGATTGTCATTATCTGTTCCTATATCTGTAGTGCTAGCGACTTTTGAACTTTCTGGCAAATCCATCTCATCCTTAAGAAGATAGTCTACCGACACTCCGAACACTTCGCTCAGTTTAATTATCTTCTGTATATCTGGCATCGAGGCTGCAGATTCCCATTTAGATACGGACTGTCTCGATACACCTACTAGATCTGCCAGCTCTTCCTGACTCCAACCATACTGCTTACGTAGGCTCATTATCTTTTCTGAAATTATCATAATACCCTCCTATTGACTCCATGCTATATTGTAGATATGAAGCCTTTAAATTTCCAAATCCATTAGAACTTCTTTCGAGTTTCTTTCTCATTTTCAATTTTCATTTCATAGAGCGCTGCGTTCTATGGTTTTATTTTATGGTAGCAATGCCCATTTCACTACCAACTTAACTTGGAAATTTGTCAACTAGCGGTTGCAACTATCGGTTGCTTCTCAGTATTATACACTAAAAATACGCAATTTAAGAGATTTTGTTATTACGACAAAGACTCTCGCCCTTTCGGACGAGAGTCTTTATAATGTTCTTATGTACTTGTAAAATCAAATCTATTTAGCAGACTTTTCTTTGCTGAAATAGTCTTTTGTCAGTCTGATGACCGTACCTGATAAGAGTAGAACTGCGATTAAGTTTGGAATTACCATCAGTCCGTTAAACGTGTCAGCGATATTCCAGATCAGCCCAAGGTCCATAGTTGCTCCGACAATTGCCACTAGCGAATAAACAACGACGAATGGCTTTATTGCACCTTTTCCTAACAAGAATTCTATACATCTAGAACCGTACAATCCCCAACCTAATATTGTCGAGAAGGCAAAGCAACAAAGCGCTACGGCTAACATTACCGAAACCCAGCCTCCAAATGTCGCTGTGAATCCTGAGATGGTGAGCTCTGCCCCTGCGGTCTTACCATAATTGATCTTCACCCCACTACAGAGAATTACGAGGGCCGTAATCGTGCAGATTACGATTGTGTCTGCAAATACCTCGAAGATTCCCCATAATCCCTGCTGCACAGGGTGATCCACTTCAGCTGAAGAGTGAGCGATTGAACCAGTACCAAGACCTGCTTCATTTGAGAATATACCTCTCGAAACACCTCTCCTCATCGCGATGAACATAGAACCTACAACACCGCCTGTTATAGCCCTTGGAGCAAATGCGCCTTCAAATATATCTCTGAAAACGCCTGGAACATTCTTGTAATTCAGAATAACTACTAGAAGTCCAAAGATTATGTAGTAAAGCGCCATGAATGGAACTAGCTTTTCCGTTACACGCCCGATACGCTTTATTCCTCCGATTAGTATAACCAGAACAAGCAGTGTAATCGCTATACCGATACCGAGGTTGACCCCCGATGGAAGACCATGCTTAAATGCACCTGTCGATGTTAATGCTGAATCGATAGCTGTTGTAATAGTGTTAACCTGAGTTGCGTTACCTGTACCGAATACCGTAAGCACTCCAAATGTCGAGTACAAAATCGCTAACCAGCTCCATCTCTTGCTGAGACCATTCTTTATGTAATACATAGGGCCGCCAACCCAGTCTCCATGATCATTACGCTCTCTAAAGTGTACCGCTAGCGTAACCTCAGCGAACTTTGTGCACATACCTAGAAGTGCAGAGAGCCACATCCAGAAAACAGCTCCTGGTCCGCCTAAAGCGATAGCTCCCGCAACGCCCGCAATATTACCAGTTCCAACGGTTCCCGCCAGCGCGGTACATACGGACTGGAATGAAGTAAGAGCTCCATCTCCAGCTTCCTTCTTATCGAACATAGCACCGAAAGTGTGCTTAAGTGTATATCCGAATTTTCTGAACTGAATAAAACGCGTGTTGAGCGTCAGCCAAATTCCGACTCCCATAATGCAGATCATCGAGGGCACACCCCAAATGAATGCATTAATCATGTCGTTGTAAGAAATAATCGTTTTAAGCATAAAAAACTCCTTATAATAATATAAAATACATGTTCTGATTCTAAAGCATCAAGGTCTATTCTGCAATAGTCTTTAGTAAAAATTAATAAAATAATAAAGATTTCATTGTGAAATTAAACAACCTTATCGATAGTATCAGTTTTTTTAATGGTTGTAAGTCAATATGATAATTCTAAGATATTAAAATCAGCCAAGCTGCAAGTAATATTTGTCATATTCGCCACTAATCACTTCTATGTTTTCTATATTTATTTTAGTGCCAAAACAGATCGATTACTTGCTTAATTTGAACTCTATTCGCATTGACTTTTCTATATGATGCTCATATTATGAAGTTAATAGAGAATATCACTAGATGCTAAATCAATTACCTACAAGGAGGTTTTTTATGATCACTACAATCATTTCTATAATATTAGTTCTATTGATACTGTTTTTATTCGTATCCTGTATAAAAATAGTTCCTCAAGAGCATGCATACGTTATTGAGAGGCTTGGTAAGTATTTATGTACATGGCACGCAGGTCTTCATTTTAAATTTCCTATTATCGACAACGTAATCAACAAGATTTCGCTTAAGGAGCAGGTTCTAGATTTCCCTCCTCAACCAGTAATCACAAAGGATAACGTGTCTGTTCGCGTGGACTCAGTTGTATTTGCAAAGGTATTTGACCCTAAACTTTACACATACGGAGTGGAGAATCCAATCGCCGGTCTACAGAACCTGTCTGCAACTTCACTCAGAAGTATCATCGGCGGAATGGAGCTCGACACCACCCTATCCTCAAGAGAGCAGATTAACGAGGATATGGAGGTAATTTTAGATAAAGCTACGGATTCGTGGGGACTCAAGGTCAACCGAGTAGAGCTCAAGAATATCATCCCACCTGAAGAAATCGAAGAAGTAATGACAAAGCAGATGAGAGCAGAAAGAGAAAGACGTCAGACTGTACTCGAAGCTCAGGCTCACAAGGAATCTGTAGTATCTCGTGCAGAGGGAGACAAGGAAGCAAAGGTTCTCGCTGCCGAAGCTGAGAAAGAAGCTAGAATCGCTCTCGCTGCCGGCGAAGCTGAATCAATCAGGCTCGTCTACGAAGCCCAGGCTCAAGGTCTTGAGAAGCTCAAGGAAGCTAATATCAACGAGGGAGTTCTAAAGCTAAAAGGACTCGAAGCTCTGAGGGATATCTCAGATGGTCGTGCAACCAAGATATTCATGCCTACAGATTTAGCAAGCATCGTATCAAATCTCGGCGTAGCTTCTGAAGCTCTAGGAATAGGAGACTACACGGAGATTGATAAGTCACCTATCCCTGGCAAAGGAAGCTACAATGATAGCTGCCTTAAGAACACTTCTTCCAAGGTCACCAAGGAAGTAGCTGGAACTAATGCAAGCATCCAGGTTGATCTGGAAAACAGAAGAGAGGATATTATATAGCTCTATAGTCTTAGTATTATCTCATACCCTGCAGACTTTGATTGCTCTCTAGGGCTATAAGCCATTAAGCACACAACATAAAAGGACGAAGCATACGGTCTTCGTCCTTTTTTTACTAGCTCTTTATTCTACCTAAGCATCTTTTTTAGATACTGTCCAGTAAATGACTTCTCACACTTAGCAACCTCTTCAGGTGTTCCTGTAGCCACAATGGTTCCACCACCGCTGCCACCCTCTGGACCTAGGTCGATAATATGATCCGCACACTTGATTACATCAAGATTATGCTCAATTACCACCACGGTGTTGCCCTCATCAGTCAACCTATTGAGCACGTACATCAGCTTCTCAACATCTGCAAAGTGAAGTCCAGTCGTCGGCTCATCTAATATGTATAGAGTCTTGCCGGTACTCTTCTTGGAAAGCTCCGTCGCTAGCTTGATTCTCTGTGCCTCACCGCCAGATAGCTGAGTCGATGGCTGTCCGAGTTTGATATATCCGAGGCCTACATCATCGAGCGTCTGCAGATATTTCTCGATGGACCTGTGATTCTCAAAGAATGGCAGTGCCTCTGTCACACTCATCTCGAGAACTTCTGAGATATTCTTGCCTTTGTACTTTACTTCTAGTGTCTCATGATTGTATCTAGCACCACCGCACACCTCACACGGTACATACACATCTGGCAGGAAGTGCATTTCTACCTTAGTGATACCGTCTCCGCGGCAGGCCTCACACCTTCCACCCTTTACATTGAAGCTGAAGCGTCCCTTCTGATATCCTCTCATCTTAGCCTCTGGCATCTGTGCAAAGAGATCTCTAATAGGGTCGAACATTCCCGTGTAAGTCGCAGGGTTTGATCTCGGGGTGCGCCCAATCGGCGATTGATCGATATCTATAACCTTGTCGAAGTTCTCAATACCACGTATCTCCTTATGCTCACCAGGCTTTTCCTGCAATTTGTTTGTAACACTTGCTACACCTTTGTAAAGGATTTCATTTACAAGCGATGACTTGCCAGAACCAGATACTCCAGTTACACATACGAGCTTGCCTACTGGAATCTTAACATCTATATTGCGAAGATTATTCTGCTTAGCTCCAATAATCTCGAGGTATTTACCGCTCCCAGGTCTTCTGGTCTTAGGAACTTCGATCTTGCGCGCACCGGATAGGAACTGTCCAGTTATAGATTCCTTGCATGCCTTGATATCGTCTACAGTTCCCTGAGCAACCAGCTCTCCACCGTAGATTCCAGCTCCAGGTCCGATATCCACGATATGGTCGGCCGCATACATCGTATCCTCATCGTGCTCAACGATGACTAATGTATTACCCATATCGGTCAAGTTTCTTAGAGCTCCGAGTAGCTTGTCATTATCTCGTTGGTGGAGTCCAATTGAAGGCTCGTCCAGGATATATAGCACACCGACGAGCCCCGATCCTATCTGTGTAGCCAGTCTGATTCGCTGGGATTCCCCGCCCGATAGCGTGCCTGCGGCACGCGAAAGCGTCAAGTATCCGAGTCCTACCTGCTTTAGAAATCTTAGCCTCTCCCTGATTTCCTTGGTGATGAGCCTAGATATCTGTTGCTCTCTCGGAGTCAGCTCTAGCTTCTCAAAGAATAGAATCGCCTGCTCTACCGATAGATCAGTCAGCTCGATGATATTCTTTCCGCCAACTGTAACGGCTAGCACCGTATCCTTCAGTTTCTTACCATGACAAGTCGGGCATATCGCCTCTGTCATCATGCCAGCGATCTTTTCCTTTATATAGTCTGAATTGGTTTCGCCGTATCTTCGCTCAAGACTTGGAATAACGCCTTCGAACGTATGATTCATATGAGATACACGACCAGACTTGCTTGTATATGTGTACTTTAGCTTACGACTACCAGTTCCATGTAGCAGCTCATTTCTAAAGTCTATCGGCAGATCCTTGTAAGGGACGCTGAGGTCAGTCTTATGGTCTACTGCCAGCTGGTTTAGCATCTGGCGGTAGAATCCCATAGCATCCATCGTCGAGAACACCTGCCCCATCGCACCATCCAAGATGCTCTTACTTGGTTCAGTCACGACGTTATCATCGTCAATCTTCAGCGTAAACCCTAGACCCGTACACGTCTCACAAGATCCATATGGGGCGTTGAATGAAAACATTCTAGGCTCCATCTCTTCGATTCCCACACCATGCTCTGGGCAGGCAAGCTGAGTGCTGAAGGTCTCCTCTGCGTCCTTCGCCTTGCCATCTTCATCTTTAGACTGAAACAGAACGTTGGTAGCGCCTTCACCCTCTCGTACAGCGAGTTCCACCGCTTCAGCGATACGGCTTCTATTTTCAGGTCTTAGTACGATTCTATCGATAACGATATCTATTGTATGTTTCAGATTCTTGTTTAGGTTAAATTCCTCCTGCTCATCGACCCTAACCATCTCGCCATCGAGTCTGATTCTGATAAATCCATCCCTCTTGATACGGGAGATTACATTCTTATGCTCTCCTTTACGGCCCTTGATAATCGGTGCCATGATGGTTAGTCTGGTACCTTCATCATGCGCCATTATATGATCCACAATAGTGTCTACGGACTGGCTGGAAATCTCCCTACCGCACACTGGACAGTGAGGAATCCCAACTCTAGCATATAGAAGCCTCAGATAATCATATATCTCTGTAACAGTTCCTACAGTCGACCTCGGATTTTTGTTAGTGGTCTTCTGGTCAATTGAAATCGCCGGTGAAAGCCCCTCGATTAACTGCACATCTGGCTTCTTCATGAGGCCGAGAAACTGTCTCGCATACGAGGAAAGTGACTCCACGTACTTCTTCTGTCCCTCAGCATATATCGTGTCGAATGCAAGCGAGGATTTGCCAGAGCCTGAAAGCCCGGTAAATACAATCATCTTATCACGAGGAATCGTAAGATCTACACCTTTAAGATTATTCTCCTTTGCACCTTTAATAACTATGTTTTTCTCCATAGAAATACCCTTTCAAAATATCTATGCTCTCTTGCTGCTCCGTAGGTCAAACAGTAGGTCCCTGAGCTCTGCTGCTCTTTCGAACTGAAGGTCCTTGGCAGCCTGCTTCATCTCCTTCTCGAGATTCTTAATCGTACGCTGTAGCTCCTTTGTCGTCATCTCCTTTGGATTTTTGAGCTCTGTGTCTCCAGTGTACGCCTTCGTAGCCTCGATTACATCGCGTATAGGCTTTATGATGGTCCGTGGCGTTATACCGTGTTCTTCATTATATCGTTCCTGTATTTCACGCCTTCTTGCAGTTTCATCAATTGTGTACTTCATCGCCTTGCTGATGCGATCTGCATACATGATAACCCTGCCGTTCTGGTTACGTGCAGCTCTGCCTACAGTCTGAACAAGCGAGGTCTCTGTACGGAGAAATCCCTCTTTGTCAGCATCAAGGATGGCAACAAGCGATACTTCCGGTAGGTCGAGGCCTTCTCGAAGCAGGTTAATGCCGACGAGCACGTCGAATTTACCGAGGCGGAGATCCCTAATTATCTCCAGTCTCTCAAAATTATCTATTTCAGAATGCAGATATCTGACTTTGATTCCTTCATTTCTGAGAAATCCCGTCAGGTCTTCTGCCATCCTCTTGGTGAGCGTCGTGATGAGCACTCGCTCTCCCTTATCCACAGTTTTATATATCTCGCTGATTATATCATCAATCTGACCATCAATCGGTCTGACCTCTATTATCGGGTCGAGTAGTCCAGTCGGTCTGATAACCTGCTCTGCCGTTACACCGTGTGAATTTTCTAGCTCGTACTTGCCTGGCGTCGCACTTACAAATAATAGGTCGTTCGTAACCTCGTTGAACTCCTCAAACTTGAGCGGTCTGTTATCTAGTGCCGAAGGAAGTCTAAAGCCGAAGTCAACAAGCGAACTCTTTCTAGCCCTGTCACCATTATACATCGCACGAAGCTGTGGCAGCATTACGTGAGATTCATCGATGATAGTCAGAAAATCATCTGGGAAATAATCGAGAAGAACATACGGTCTTTCTCCAGGCTTCAGAAAGTTCAGATGCCTCGAGTAGTTCTCGACTCCCTTGCAGGTTCCGACTTCCATCATCATCTCCATATCGTAGTTTGTACGCTGAGAGATTCGTTCAGCTTCGAGCAGTTTGCCATTCTCCTTAAACCACTTTACTCGTTCATCGAGTTCTTCCTTTATAGTACCGACGGCGAGCTGCATATCTTCTTTGCTGGTAACATAGTGAGATGCTGGGAAGATAGAAATGTGGCTGCGAACCCCAGTGATTTCCCCAGTCAGAGCGTTCATCTCCTTAATTTCCTCTATCTCGTCGCCAAACATCTCAACGCGGACAGCCTCTTCACCTCCAGCAGGATATATGTCGATGATGTCGCCACGCACGCGGAAGGTGCCACGGTGAAAGTCGATATCATTTCGTTCATACTGCATATCGATGAGCTTGCGCATCATCATCGTCCTATCCATCTCCATTCCTGGTCTCAAGGATAGGAGCTGATTTCTATATGAATCAGGACTACCGAGACCGTAGATGCAGGAAACGCTGGCAACGATGATAACATCTCTACGCTCGAGGACTGCCGCTGTCGCAGAGTGTCTGAGCTTGTCTATTTCATCGTTTATATCGGCATCTTTTTCAATATACGTATCCGTTGAAGCAACGTACGCCTCTGGTTGGTAGAAGTCATAGTATGATACGAAGTACTCTACGGCATTATCCGGAAAAAACTCCTTCATCTCACCGTGGAGCTGTGCTGCCAAGGTCTTATTGTGCGAAATTATAAGTGTAGGTTTTTGCACCTTCTCGATAATCTTTGCCATCGTATAAGTCTTGCCAGATCCAGTAACGCCAAGTAGAGTCTGGAAACGATTTCCAGACTTTATGCTTTCAGTGATTTTCTCAACAGCCTGGGGCTGATCACCCATCATCTCAAATTCAGAATGAAC
>ERZ773099.1320-NODE-1320-length-18509-cov-23.064756_pt1 | contig 18509 bp, 15 predicted proteins | sample MGYA00511120_ERZ773099 | MGnify/ENA primary metagenome ERZ773099 (study PRJEB29015, sample SAMEA2738012) | human oral metagenome | biome: human oral; feature: human-associated habitat; material: dental | place: China | collected 2104 ...
TTCAGTGTCGGCAGCGACGGGACGGACGGTCCGACGGATGCGGCGGGCGGCTATGTCGACGGCGGCACGGCGGCGGCACTTGCACGCGCGGAGAAGAGTGCCGCTACGGCACTCGCCGAGAACGACGCCTATCCCACACTGAATGCTGTCGGCGGACTCATCAAAACGGGACCCACGGGCACGAACGTGAACGATGTTGCGGTTGTGTTGATACGGGCGTAAAGACCTGCACATTCACGCATGCCCCCATTTTACTGAAAAGGCCTAGCAGATACGGAGAGCGAATATGAAGAAAGCAATCGTCGTTGTGGATATGCAGAATGACTTCATTGACGGAGCACTCGGGACGCCCGAGGCACAGAAAATGCTGCCGCGGCTCGTGGACAAACTCACTGCCGCGCGTGCGAAGGGGACGGCGCTCATATTCACCATGGACATGCACGGAGAGGACTACCTTACGACGCAGGAGGGACAAAGACTGCCCGTCGAGCACTGCATTCGCGGCACGGCGGGATGGGAAATCGCAGAGGCGCTCCACCCCTTTGTGTCTAGTTTTAAGGAAGCACTGATAAATTCAGCACCGCCATCTTAACGCATCTTTTTTGCCCACACAACGCCTGCAAATCCTCCACATAGCCCTTGCTATGCGTCCGGTTTGCCTTCTAGTTCGGACGAAAAAATCTGCGCCAATCTGAGGGTCTATTTTATCAGCGATTCCTTTAAGGAGTTCATCATCATGTGGAAAGTATCAGCCGTCATCCTGTTCCTCGTTTTCAGCCTCGTCTGCGGCATCTTTGCGCTGCCGTATGGGGTTACAACGATGGTGACGGACGGGTTGCGCGAGCGCACGGGAGCACAGGATGTGCAGCTTTCGATCATCGACAGCCCGCGTCTCATATTCGGCGAGATCGGTGCCATCGACGGCGTGATCCGTCAGGGGCGCATCGGAAAGGTGTTTGTACGCGAGCTGACGGTCACGGGCAAGCACTTGCGCTTTGATGTGGGGACGCTTCTGCGTGATCAGCAGCTCGTCCTCACCGATGCGGAGAGCGTTCAGATGCGCGGTGTGGTGGATGCGGACGCGATCCGCGAACTCGTCACGAGCGAGGCGGACAAATTCAGCGATGTCGCCGTGACGGTGCATCCCGGTGCCGTCCTCACGACGGCAAGGACGCGCGCCTTTGGGCAGACCTTTGAGGTCACGCTGGAGGGCGGCTTCTTCATCGAGAATGGCGACCTCTACTACAAGGCAACGCATATCGCCGCACGCGGCATGGGACTGAACGTGCTGAGCCTTGACGGTCTCTTCCCCGATCTGCTCGTCGCGCGTGCCGATACACTTCCCTTTGGGCTTGGGTTCGAGAGCATCGAGGAGAAGGACGGCGTTGTGATCCTCACGGCGGGGAAATAATAAGACTCGTATACTGAAATAGCCTATACTGTGCGTGCTCCTCGCAGAACCCTCGTTACACAAGCGGTCGAGCACTTATCTGCCTAAATACCTGCGGATTCCAAACGCGCTCCGCTTGAACGATAAAAATCCGCAGGGGGGCAGAACGTGCTCTTGTTTCCGCTTGCTTCACTAGGGTTTGCTACGGAGCATCGCACAGTAAAAGTTCCTTTCATTCACAACACGATCCCGGCCGATTCGTATCATGGATAGCGGTTGGATAAGGAATCATCTATGAAGAAATTTTACTATCATCCGATCCTCCTCGCGGCGATCCTCGTTGGCTTCATTGCGAGTCTCCTCATCGGCATGGAGCGTCACGAAGTCGAGGAGGATACGCGTACGGTGGAGCTTGCCATCGACTACGAGGGACTCTTGGAGCTTGCCGCGCGTGAGGGCGTGCCAGCCGGCGAAGTCCTCGCCCGTGCAAGGGAGGCGGGCATCACCTCGCTCGCCGTCTACGAGACGACGTTCAAGAAGTTCAACGAGAACGGCAAGGCAAGTGCCGTGCCGGGCGCGGATATCCTCGCTGCCTACCATACGGGGACGCTGACCGATCCGCGCTGGCGTGCACTCGTCGAGGAAGGCAAGATCGTCGGTACGGAGATCTACGTCGTCGTACACGACCCCGTGATCGCTGCCGAGCTGAAGGAGGATCTCCTGCGCCGCTTCGGCACGCAGCGCATTACGGTGCACACGGTCGGCACGGACGAGGTCATCGCGGTCAAGGATCACTACGAATCGTTCCTCAAGCGCAACATCGGGCTGCCGACCGACGAGATGCGTGCCGTGAACGCCGCGGGCTTTGACGTGCTCGCGCGCCCCTCGAACTATGCCGCCTGCACGCCGGAGGATGTGCACGCCGTTTTTCAGCGCATGGATGGGATCGCCGTCTCGGCGATTGTCTTTTCGGGGCAGGAGACGCTTGGCGCACCGAAGGCGCTGCAAGCCACCATCGACGAGATGAACGCACGCCACCTCACGCTTGGGCTGATCGAGGGCGTGACCCAGCTGCAGTTTTACAAGCAGCAGGGCATGGACGAGATCGCAAAGGGGATCGGCTATGACCGCGTCGCACGCCTCTACGCCATTCCGCAGGATGAGCTGAAAAAGCTCAAGATCGCAGATGCCGTTGAGCGTTGGGAGACGACGGACGAGGAGCGGAACATCCGCATCAACCTCCTGCGCATCTACGAGGAGTCCGCGCCGAACATGACCCTCCTCGAAACGAATATGAAGTATTTCGCCGACACGCATGCGGCGCTTGAGGCAAAGGGCTTTCACATCGGGCGCGCAGGAACGTTTGCCCTCTATGCGCCGTCGCAGATGCTGCGTGCCCTTGTCATCATGGGCGTTGCGGCGGCGGGCGTGCTCTACCTCTCGCTCGTCATCCCTGCGCTGAACCGTCGGCGTAAGGCGGTTCTGCTCTTTTTCGCCGTGGCGGCGCTCATCTCCATGATGCCCGTCCTCATCGGTGCGGGCAGCAAGGTGCGGATCGTCGCGGCACTCCTGAGTGCGAATCTCTTTCCGGCGCTCGCGCTCGTGGCACTGCTCGATCTCCTGCGCGGGCGGCGCTTCCAAAAGGATGCGCCCACATGGCGCATTCTCGTTGCGGGGCTTGTGCTCCTCGGCATCACGAGTGCGCTTTCGATGATCGGAGCCTCCTACCTTTCGGGCGCGCTCACAGACACGCGCTATCTCCTTGAGTTCGACATCTTCCGCGGGATCAAGCTGACCTTTGTCCTGCCGATGATTCTCGTCGCCGTCGCCTTTATGCAGCGGTTTGACATCTTTGACGGACAGTTTGACGCCTCGGCGGGTGTCCTCGGTCAGCTGCGCGAGATCATGGCAACGCCTGTGCGCGTCGGCTCGCTCCTCGGCGGACTCGTCCTCATCGGGGCGCTCATCGTTTTGGTGCTGCGCAGCGGGCACACCTCGGGCATGCCCGTGCCCGGCATCGAGCTGAAGATGCGCGCGGCACTTGAGCAGCTGTTCTACGCGCGCCCGCGCACGAAGGAGTTCATGATCGGACATCCCGCGTTCCTGCTCGCCCTCTACGGTGCAGCGCGGCGGTGGCGGACATGGATCCTCTTCGGACTCGTGCTCGCGGCGACCATCGGACAGGGGTCGATGGTCGAGACCTTTGCACACATGCGTACACCGATTGAGATGTCGCTTGTGCGCGGCATCGGCGGCGTCTTCCTCGGCGGTGCCATTGGCGCCGTGCTTGTGGCACTGGTGGCGGCGTGGAATCACCTGCTGGAGCGCGTGAAAAGGACGATCTGATCTGTGCATATCCTTTGAGAACTGTGCATGTCCGCTCGCTCCACTAGGGTTTGCTACGGAGTACTGCATGGCTGTGGTCTACGGCAAAATAAAAATCTCTCCCATCAGTACGGGGAAGCGCTTTGAGCAATCAAGGAAGATCATCATAGGAATGGGAAACGGAACGGAGGGCATTTCACCCGATGAAGCGGATCGTTGTATCGGGGTACTACGGAGCGAAGAACGCGGGCGATGAAGCCATGCTCGCGGCAATGCTTGAGGTACTCGCGGATTTGGACCCGGAACTTCATATCACCGTAATCAGTGCGGATCCTGCCGACACCGAACGGCGCCACGGCGTGCATGCCGTCGGCTCGTTTGATGTGGGCGGGATCCTCGGCGCACTGCGCCGCGCAGACCTGCTCGTCAGCGGCGGCGGCAGCCTCCTCCAGAACGTCACGAGCCGCCGCAGCCTCTACTACTACATGGGCATCATCCTGCTCGCCCTCCTGCTCCGCAAAAAGGTCATGCTGTATGCACAGGGCATCGGCCCCGTTACGGGACGTTTTGCCTGTCGCTGCATGCGCTGGCTCGGCAACCGCGTCTCTCTCATCACGGTACGCGACGAGGGCTCCATGGCGGAGCTGCGCCGCCTCGGCATCACGCACCCGCCGATGGAGTGTACGGCGGATCCCGTGCTCGGCATCCATCCCGTCGGTCGCGGGGCAGGGCGCGCCATCCTCAGCCGCTATGGGGCGGACGGCGCAAAGCCCGTCGTCGGCATCTCCGTGCGCGACTGGCAGGGCTGGCAGCACTACAAGGAGATCCTCGCAGAGATCAGCGACGCCATTGTCCGCGAGCTGGACGCGCGCGTCGTCTTTCTCCCCATGCAGTACCCCGAGGACGTGCGGACGGCAAAGACCGTCGCCGCATGGACGCGCGAGGACTGCACCGTCCTCGCCGATGAGTACACGACGGGCGAGCTGCTCTCCCTCGTTGCCAACATGGATCTGATGATCGGCGTGCGCCTCCACGCGCTCATCTTCGCCGGCGTCATGGGCGTTCCCATGATCGGGATCTCCTACGACCCGAAGGTCGACCGCTTCCTGCGCTCCATCGGCGAAAAGCCCGTCAACGACCTGCAGGACATCACCACCGCGAGCGTCCTCAAGGAGGTGCGCCGCAAATGGGCGGCACGCCACGCGTTTACGGAGGGAAATGCCGAGCTCCTCGCCAAGATGCGCAGCCTCGCCGCCCGCAACGCCGAGCTTGCGATGGGGCTGGTGCGTTGAATTAGTATAATGATACGTTTATATGCAAGGATGATTCCTGTGGAGATGACAGTATTTCATGGAACCTGTTCTGCGCATAGAAGATCCATAGAGGAGTGTGGTCTCGACCCTGATAAGACACAGTATAGTGAACAACATTGGTTGGGGCAGGGACTTTACTTTTTTGAGGAAACATCAAAAGCGCAATGGTGGGCAACAAATATTTCCAGGAAATACCCGGACAGCTTTGTACTTATATATTAAGCGCTGATCAAAGCACCGACAAACAGAGTGCTGAATCTTGATAATTCGTGCGAACTGGATGCTTTTTGTACGGAAATGGCGGACTGTTTGCGCCAACCGTCACAGGGAAGCAGCGGGAAACAGCCAATTCTGTCGATGGATATGGGACGCGCTGTTTTTCTGGATTATTATAAAAAGAAGCATGATATAGCAGTCACTATTTATACGTTTGAAAAAGAATACGCAGGATACACCAGGCCAAGAAGCAGAGAAGATCTAGAGCTTCAAAAAAAGCTTTTGCAGAAGTTGCATATCAAACATCACGAAAAACAAATTTGTGTGTCGGATAAGACGGTCATTCAGAATACGCAACTGTACTATGATGAAGAGGAGGAAATACTGTGAAATTTGATAGAGCGTTATTTGACGCAATCTGCGAATCATACGGTGTCGAATTTTGTGAAGGTTATGATCGACCTATGCTGAGAGAAGCGGATGGCAGTATTCATTCTCTTGGAGAAAATGATGTGAAGCGAATGTTTTCTTCTCGTGTTTATAATATTCCTCAACAATGTGTCTATGAAAGTAATGATATACTGGCTGTTGCCTGTTAGGAGAGTATCATGAAGTTGAATGTCATGACAGAATATCATAGCCCACTCACATTGGAGAAACTGGAAATTGTAGAAGGGATATTTCGCAAGAAGGACAGCGTAGTTGACGAGTTGGATCTTACAATTCGTCCGCAATATCGTGTGGAGGAACAAAGCGGCGATTTCTACTGCGTTACGCTGTCTTTGACGCTTGCGGATAAAAATGAAGAAATCTACATTCATGTCAAGGGGAAAGCGTTGTTTCATACAACATCCGATAACCGAATCCTGATCCAAAAAAATACACTTGCGATTATGTTTCCTTATTTACGCAGCTACATAACGTCTCTTACAGCAAATCCTGGCTTCACGCCCATCGTGCTGCCTCCGATGAATATTGTTGCGATGCTTGAGGAGATGGATAAATCGTAAGATGGATCTGCTATTCAGCGCAACAAAACGGCTCCGCTGGAATCATCATTCCGCCGGAGCCGTTTTATTGTGCTGTTATTCGTACGATTGGTGAACCCGTTTTGATCCTGCTACCCACGCAGCGTCTGCATCAACGCCTCTTTATTCTCGATTGGTGTTGTGGTTGGCCGCCCAAGATCGGCGCGGGAGCCGATGGCGGTGCGCACCTCAAGGAAGGTCAGCCCATCGCCCTGTGCGCATCCTGTGAGGGCGCGGGTCAGCTCCTCTGCCGTCGTCGCCGACGGCAGGACGCGATAGCCGAGACTCTCCGCAAGGGCGGGAAAATGGACGCTGTGCGCCGCCGTCGGAGCACCGCCGACGCTCTCATGCGCCTCGTTGTTGAGGAGGATGTGCGTGAGATTCGGCGGAGCGGCGGCGCCAATGGTCGCCATTGCGCCTGTGTGCATGAGCGCCGCACCGTCGCCGTCGAGGACGATCACGCGTCGCTGCGGACGGTGCAGGGCAATGCCGAGCGCAATGGCAGAGGCATGCCCCATCGAGCCGACGGTGAGGAAGTCATGCGCGTGCCCCGCGCCGCGTTTCTCCCGCAGCTCGAACAGCTCGCGCCCCGTTTTGCCCGTTGTTGCGACGATGACGGCATCCCCTGCCGCATCGAGGATCTGGGCAATCGCGTCCTCACGGCGCAGGGTGTAGGCATTCGCGTATTTCCGTTTCGGATAGTCCAGCGCCCCGTCACGTACGAGGAGGGCGCACTGACCGCCTTCTTTTAGATGCGGGTGCATCGTCGCCATCCATGCCGCGACCTCTGCGGGCGTGCTGTCACGCGTCAGCACCATCGTCCGCACCCCCATCGTTTCAAGGAGCGGCAGAGAGAGGCGTCCCTGCACAAGATGCTGCGGCTCATCGTGCAGATCCGGCTCGCCGCGCCAGCCGATGACGAAGATGCACGGGATGCCGTAGACCTCCCGATGCAGCAGCGAGAGCAGGGGATTGACGAGGTTGCCGAGGCCGCTGTTCTGCAGGTAGACGAGCGGCACTTTGCCCGTTGTGAGGTGGCAGCCCGCCGCGAGCGCCGCCGCACTTCCCTCATTGGCAGCGATGAGATGCGCGGGGCTGTTTGCCCCGTACGTATCCATCAGATAATCCACGAGCGGGCGCAGCTTCGAGTCGGGGACACCCGTGAAGCACTCCGCACCGAGCACGGAAATCAGTTCGTTTACGTTCATGGTTACTCCTTTTCACACCGACCCGAACCACTGCGGGCGTGCCGCACGCATCGCCGGCCAAAACTCGCCGTTGTTTGCGATCGCGCGCACAATTTCTCGGGCGCGCGGGTAGAAGAAGCGGCGCAGCTCCGCGCTGTCCAGCGCATAGTCCTCCTCAAGCTCATGCGCACGCGGATAGATCGCTGCCGCTGCGTCCGCAACGTCGACGGTTCCGTCCTCGTCAACCACCTCTTTCGTCTCAAGCCGCAGCGTATGCTCGTGCGTGCGCACGGCGAGCTTGTACGTCTGCCCCGGGAACATCGACATACTGACCACAGCATCGCGCTCCCGACCGCCAAAGACGGCGGGGAGGTTCCCGTCGATATCGGCGGCGACGGGAAAGCCTGCGAGGTGTCCGAGCGTGGGGTAGAGATCCGCCGTGCTCGTCAGCTCGTCCGTGACCACACCCGCAGGGACGCCCGCACCGCGCATCATCCACACGGCGCGGGTCGAATTTTCGCCGATCACATCCACCACGCCGCCCGTCGGGGTCGTGAACACCGAGTTCCCGTGATCGGAGTAGAGGCTGACGATGTATTCGTCCTCCGCGAAATGTTCCTCGATGTAGGTGAGCAGGTATCCGACGTTGCGGTCGACATGGCGGAGGCTCTGCCAAAACTGCTCCTGATAGATTGCGAGCTTCGGCAGACGCACGCTCGCGACGTGTTCGTCGATCTCAAAGAGGCGCTCAGAGAGCGGCAATAGAGTCTCTACTGCCGGATGGAATTTGAGTCCTTTCGCATTCCATGGGTGCACATCGGAGAGGTGCAGATAGAGGAATTGATCCGTCTCGCGGAAGGCCTCAAGCTGCATGATGGTGCAGTCGACACATGCGGCGGAGGGTTGTTTCCATGCGGTTACGTTCAGCATATCGTAGCCGCGCAGTGCGCCGCAGTAGACACTGTCGCTTACGCACCGCGGCGCAGCACAGTAGTAGCCGAGATCCGCCATGCACTCCGAGAGCGTCTGAAAATCAAGCGGAATCTCATGGCTGTCGCGCTCGTTGAACACCTGCGTATGATGCGGCCAGCGTCCCGTCTCGATCACGGGCAGCGAGGGATAGGTGCACTCGGATGTGGAGAAGTGCTGATCGAAAATTGTACCGCGTGCAAAGAAGCGCGCAATGTTCGGCATATCGTCCGGAAAGCGCGTCCGCGCCACATTCCACGACAGTCCGTCGATGAGGAGGTTCAGCACGAGCTTTTTGCGTGCGGGGCTGTGCCCGAGGCGGATCGGCGTGCCCACGGCGTAGGGCGTATCCACCTCCGCCGTGAGACGTGTCGTTTCTCCGAGCCGAAAATGGCTGAACGCCCATTTGCCGAGATAGGCCGCTGCAGGCGGCGTGGATGCCGTCTCCACCGTCAGCTCCTGCAGATACTCCGTCCCCGCGATGGGGACAATGACCTCCGTCCCCTCCGGCACCGCGATTGTCACCGTGCCGCGCACCTCCTCCGCACGCTGCAGCTGAAAGGGGAAGTCGCGCTGCATCTTGTCAACGAAGACCGCCGTGTGGCGTACCTCCTCAATGAGCGCGCTCTTGTCCGAGAGGAAGGCGTTCTCCACGTAGGCAGCGACCCAGTGACGCGGCTTTCCTGCGGGCGGCGTCAGCGGCAGATGCTCACCGACAAAGGCATCGAGGTCGAACCGCAGCCCAATCTCATCGAGAACGGCGCGGCTCTGCGTCATGGGGGCACCCGTGCCAAGCCCTGCGGCGACGGAGAGGCGATTCAGCCCCTCCGCTCCGCCGCGTGCGACCAGCTCAATGGGGATCTCTGAGCCGAGGTACAGCCCGTGGGCATAGCCGTACATCGTCAGCGCGTCCGCCGTGCGCCCGCGCCGCGCATGGATCGCCGCGAGCAGCTTCCACACCTCATAGTTCACGGGGCGGCGGCGATTGGCACGCTCCGCACAGATCGCAGCACTTTCCACATCGTCATGGTGCAGGAGGTACATGGCGGCAAAGAGATCCGCACGCTCGGAGTCCGGAGCCGCTCCCCGATAGGCGGCGAGCAGCGCAAGGAAATCATCATCATACGCCCCGCGCTCCGTGCACGCCAAAAGATCGTAAAAAAGCGCTTGGGCACGTTCGTCATTTTGCCAAAATACGCTGCAATCGTTCGTCATCTAAATCTCCTCCGGCAGCGGGAACATCTCCCCGTTGTTGCCGATCCCCTGTAAGAACTCCCGCACGCGTGGGTAGAAGAAGGAGCGCAGAGCGGGGGTATCCACCGCACGCCCCGGAATCCCCTCGTATGCACGCGGATAGATCGCAGCCTTTACCCGCGCGAGATCGGCCGTTCCACTGAGTGATACGGGATCGAGCGTTTCAAGGCAGAGCGTATGATCCTGTGCGCGTGCCGCGAGATAGTAGTGCTTGCGTGGGAAGAGCGAGTTGCTGTACGCGATCTCCCGCCCCGTTCCGCCGAAGATCTGCGGCAGCACACCGTCCACCGTTTCATCCACGGGAAAATCGAGGAGATGAGCAAGGGCGGGGTAGATGTCGACGGCACTTGTCAGCGCATGGGTGACCATACCCTCAGGCACGCCCGCGCCGCGCATCATCCATGCCGCGCCCGTCAGCTGCGCGTCCACGATGTAGTGCGCCTCACTGAAGATCGGCACGCCGTGGTCAGAGCAAAGACAGACGAGATAGTCCTCGGGGGCATAGTGCCGCTCAAGATAGGAGAACAGTGCGCCGAGTGCGCGATCCGTATCGTGCACCGCCTGCAGGAATGCCGTCTGGTAGAACGCACTCGGGCGCAGATAGGGGCTCGTCACCTTTTCCTTTGACCCCGAGAGGCGTCCCGCGAGCGGCAGACGCATCTGTGCGGCAGAGGAGATCTGGAACGTTTCGCCGCCCCATGGATGGACATCGCCAACATGGAGAAAGATGAAGTGATCCGCCTCCCCACAGCCCTCCAAACAGCGGATCGTGCGCTCGACCGCTTCGTAGGCATGGAGGCGATAGGGCGAGACGACGAGGCGGTCATAGCCGCGCGTCACCCCGTTGTAGATGCCGATGCCGTCGCCCATGAGGCTTGCTGTGGCATAGCCCGCATCACGCGCCCGCTCGGAGATCGTGATATATTCTTCGTTCAGCTCAATCGCAGCCCACTCACTGAAGATGCCCGTGTGCTGCGGGTACATTCCCGTCTCGATTGTCGCGAGTGATGGGTAGGTGTACTCAAGCACGGAGAAATGCTGGTCGAAGATTGTGCCGCGCGCGAAAAAACGCGCCGTCTCGGGCATGTGCTCGGCGAACGATGTGCGCAGCACCTGCCATGGCAGCGCATCCACAAGGACATGCAGGACAAGTTTTTTCCGTGCGGCATTGTGCCGGAGGCAGATCGGCGTGCCGACGATAAAGTCCTCCGACGAGGTGAGCTCCGTATCTTCATCGAGGCGAAAATAATTCGGTGTTGCAGGATTCAGCCAAATACAATCGTCCACCGTCTCTGTCGTTGCCGTGAGCACCTGCCCGTCCGCCGTACCGAAGATGGGAATGATCGCCTCCGTGCAAGCCTCAATGGAGATCGTCGCTTCCTTCGGCGCACGTGAACCGCGCATGATGTCAAAGGTGAAATCCCCGCCGACATTGGCGGAGAGCCCCGCCGCATTCCGGATCGCATTCATCAGCCAGCGCTTATTCCCGTGCACCTCCTGCTCCGTATAGGCACCGACATAGTAGTGCGGCGCAATGTGCTGCGAGACGGGCAGGAACTCCTCGAAGAATACCGTCGACTCTGCCGTAAGCCCCGTCTCGGGAGTGTACCGCATACGGCTCAGTGCGTATGGCGCGTAGTTCGCCTTGCCCGTCGCCCGCGAGAGGCGGGCAAGCGTCTCCTCCGTCAGCACGGAGGCGGGAACATCGAGCGTGATGGGCACATGGAAGAAGTTCAGTGCATAGCCCTGCATGACGAGCGCGTCCGCATAGCGTCCGCACGCCGCATAAGCACGGGAGAGAACGTCCCAGACACGCGGCTCGACGGGGCGATGGCGGAAAGCGCGCTCTGCGCAGGCAGCGGCATCCGCTGCGTCACCGCTATGAAGCAGATACTCAGCGGCAAAGATATCCGCATGAACGGCATTCCCCTCTGCCTCCCGATAGGCGGCAAGCTGCGTGAGAAAGTCATCGTTGTATTCTTCTTTTTCCGCGCGTGTGAGGAGATCGTAAAAGAGATCATAGGCGCGCGCGTTGTTCCGCCAGAATACCGTGAAATCGTCCTGCATCGTCCTGTCCTTTCCACACGGGGGTCTTTCCCTTGTCCAAAGCGCCCCTATCGCCTCGCTTCGCTCGGCACTTCCCCCGCTGTAGCGGGGGAAGCTAATATGCCGAATATCAAAGCCTGCCCCGCCGCAACGGGGAAGGGGGACCGCGAGCGGTGGAAGGGGCGCCTGTAACGCATGCGATTCTTGAACGATAGAGCTGCGCTTACCGTTCAAAGCACCCCTCAGCCGAACACTTCCCCGTTATTTGCGATCTCGCGTACAAACTCCCGCGCACGGGACACGAAGAACGCACGCAGCTCCGCACTGTCCACGGCATACTCCTTTTCTAGCTCATGCCCGCGCGGATAGATGCGTGCTGTCGCCCCTGCAAAGTCCGCCGTCCCATCCTCCTGCGTAAAGCCCTGCGTCTCCACGCGCAGCGTATGCGTCGCACTCCGCACGGCGAGCTTGAACGTCTGCCCCGGGAACTGGGAGGAGCTATAGACCACATCGCGCGCCGTACCACCAAAGATGGCGGGCAGACGCCCATCAATATCATGCGCAACGGGGAAGCCGCAGAGAACACCAAGCGTCGGGAAAATATCCACGCTGCTTGTCAGATCCTGCACCCGTACGCTCTCGGGTACACCCGCACCGCACATCATCCACGCCGCGCCGGTGGAGTTTTCGCTGATGACATCGACCCTGCCGTCCGGCGGTGGCGGCGCAAAAATCGAGGAGCCGTGATCGGAGTAGAGATTGACGATGTATTCGTCCTCCGTATACCGCTGCGTGATATAGGCAAAGAGCTGTCCTAGGCTTCGATCCACATGGCGCAGGTTCGCAAAGAATTGCTGCTGATAGATGGGATAGTGGGGGAGGCGGACGCTTAGCCCATTCTTCTCAAGTGGGAAAAGCCGCTCCTCAGGCGGCAGATGTGTCTCGACCTCGGTCGCGAACTTATAGCCGACCCCGTTCCACGGGTGTACGTCTGCGCAGTGGAGAAAGAGAAACTGATCCGCTCCGTCGAATGCTTCCAGCTGCCGGATCGTACGCTCGATCCCCTCGTGACAGGGAAGATTCCCCGTATGTGTGAGGATACGGTCATGCCCCCGCAGTGCGCCTGAGCAGATGCCGTCTCCGCTCGCCATTACGGCGGTACAATAATAGCCGAGATCCTTCATGCACTCGGACAGCGTCCGATGGGCAGGGAGGAGGGGGTGACTGTTCTGTTCGTTGAACACCTGCGTATGATGCGGGCAGCGTCCCGTCTCGATGGCGGGCAGAGCGGGGTAGGTGTACTCAGAGGTGGAGAAATGCTGATCGAAGACGGCGCCGCGTGCAAAGAACTGCGCTGTCTCAGGCATCCGTGCGGCGAAGCATTCACGTACCGCCGGCCACGACAGCCCGTCCACGAGGATGTTCAGCACGAGCTTCCTGCGCTGCGGCGCATGTCCAAGTGTGATGGGCGTGCCCACAATGTAGGGACTATCGTCCTTCGCACGCAGCGTCACACTCTCATCGAATCGAAAGTAGTTGAACGCCCATTTACCGAGTACGGCAGGACGCTCACTGCCCGACACGGAAACAAAGAGTTTTTGCCCCTCCTCCGTACCCGCCACGGGCACGTAGACGGCATTGCCCTCAGGCACCTCAATAGCGCTTGTGGCACGGCATTCGTGCGCCTTCTGCAGATCGAATACGAAGTCCTTGCAGCGATACGCGAGAAGGTGTGGGTCGGTTCGGAGTGCGTCCAAAAAGATGCTGCGCTCGGACAAGACCTCGTTTTCAACATAGACCGCCGACCAAAAGGGAATCCCCTCGGGCGTATCCAGGGGAAGCGGCTCACCAAGGAGGAGATCGGGGGCAAAGTGCAGTCCTTCCTCGTCAATGACAGCGCGCGTGGGGAGCAGGGGGGCGCAGTTCCCTGTATTGATGGCGACGGAAAAGCGTGAGAGTGCCTCGCGCACATTCTCCTCCGTCAAATGGAGCGAGAGGTGTGCATGAGCAGGATCGTGGCGATAGAGATAGCCCTGCAGGACGGCAGCATCGAGCGTGCGGCCACACGCCGCATAGGCGGCGGCGAGTACCTTCCACAGCGCATGATTCACAGGACGTTTCGTATATGCACGCTCGCCGCAGATCACTGCACTCTCCACGTCGCCGTGGTGCAGGAGATACTGCGTGGCAAAGATGTCCGCCTTTTCGCTTTCGGGCGATTCCGCGCGGTAGGCGGCAAGCTGGGCGAGGAAGTCGTCATCGTAGGCGTTCTTTGCGGCGCGCGCCAAAAGATCCTGAAAGAGATCGTAGGCACGTTCGTTGTTGCGCCAGAATACCGTGAAATCGTCCTGCATCGTCCTGTCCTTTCCGCATCGTGAGAGAGCACTGCGAGGAGTACCGCTCTATTGCATATCGTTGCTACGCCTTTAGTGCCGCTTCCAACACGCGGAAAAAGCCCGTGATGTCGGGGGCGTCAATCGCACCGAGGGCGCAGAGGCGGAACGTTGAGGCGCTCTGCATCTTGCCGGGATAGATCGTATAGCCGCGCTCATAACAATAATCATGTACGCGGGGAAAGTCAAAGTCCTGCGGATACTCCACCGCGACGACGAGTCCCGACTGGATCTCACGGGGAATTGCCTCCGTGAGACCAAGTCTCGCGAGTCCGTCATGAATGGCATTGATGGTTCGTGTATGGCGTGCCCATTTCTTCGCCGCACCCTCGGCAAAGTACTCCGCGAGTGCGCGCCTTGCAGCATAGACGGTCTGCACGGGCGGGGTAAAGCGCATTTCGCCCGTCTCCTCGAATCCCTCGTACTGCATGACGAGGTTCGTGTAGTACGAGCGCACGGGATATGCCTTTGCCGCATCGAGGACAGACTTTCGCGCGATTACAAAGGACAGCCCCGTCATTCCTTGGATTCCCTTCTGTGCCGAGGACATACAGACATCTATATTCATCTCATCGACGGCGAATGGGATCATTGCATAGGTCGAGATCGTATCTGCGATCATGACGGCACCGTGTGCGTGGGCGAGGGTGCCGATCTCGCGCACGGGATTCAGGATGCCCGTCCCCGTCTCCTGATGCGTCGTGTAGACGGCGGCGATGTCCGGATTCTCATCGAGTACCCGTTCAACCTCCGCGAGATCGGGCAGCCCGTCGATGGGGAACTGTAGGTCGATATGCGGCACGCTGTAGGCACGCGCCATCGCAGCCGCACGCGCGGAGTACGCGCCGTTGTTGACGATGAGGAGCTTCCCATCCGCGGGGACGAGCGAGCTGACGCAGGCATCCATCGCAATGGTTCCCGAGCCGCAGAAAAGGACGGTCGCCCAGTCCGCAGGATCTGCGTGGACGACCTTGCCGAGATCCGTGCCGAGATCCCGCATCAGCTGCCCGAACTCCCGCTCGCGCGGGCAGATATCGGGGACGAGCTGTGCACGTTTGACCGTGTCGGTGGTCGTTGCGGGGCCGGGGTTGAGGAGAATGTTGCGTTTGATATCCATAGGTCACTTCCGATACATAAAGCAGGTGAAGATAAACGGATTGTTCCAATAGTGCGCCAGTTCGAGATTGGGGAAGAGGATGGAGAGATCATGCGCGGCAGCAAAGTCCTCGAAGAAGGAGCGGCGGTAGAATAGGCGGCTCAGCCCCTCATAGCGTTCGTCATAGTTTGGGATGTTCGCGCGGCGGAAGGCAAGATACTCCTGTCGTGTCGCGCGGTCATGCAGCTCCGTGATGCCAATGGCGTGTGTGCTCTTTTCGAGCATCCGCTCTAGGACGCGGGTCGTGTAGTCATGATCGGGGAAATAGGAGAAGACGCCGCAGGAATAGACGGCATCGTACTTCTCCTCTGTCGGAATGTCCGCCGCCTCCATCGCGCCCATCTCGCGTGCGTCGGGCACGACCATACGTGCCGTCTCGACCAGCCCCTCGGCATAGTCGCTGCCGCCGACAATCAGCCCCTCGTGCTGCATGAGATACATATTCGCCCCGGCACCGCAGCCAACCTCATAGACGGACTTGCCCGGCGTAAGGTCGAGCAGCTCCACGAGACCTGCGTTGAAGTTGAGATAGGAGTCCAGCGGGATGCCGCCCTCCATCACATCGTAGCCATTGAGGCGCTTCAGTTCGAGAAAGACTTCCTGCCAATCGCCGTCGAGTCCGCCCGTGACGGGGCTCCTGCGGTTCCAGATCTCTTTCCAGTTGTTTCCCAATTACATTACCTCAATCAGTCGAATGATGTCCTTAATCGGCAGCAGCTGCTCGTCGATCTCGCGCGCGCGATGGTGGACGAGGATGGAGCGTGCCGCGTTCTCCATGGCGGGGAATGCGGCGCGTGTCAGCTGGTTCGCGTAGATGACGATGCGTACGCCGTGTGCGGCAAGTTCCGCCTCCGTGATCGTATTGTAGGAGGAGGGGACGGCGACGATGGGGATGTTCGGATGCTTTGCACGGAATGCGTCGCAGAATGCAATGACCTCGTCGGGGGACTTCGCGCGCGAGTGGATCATGATGCCGTCCGCGCCGGCTGCGACGTAGGCGTATGCACGCGAAAGCGCATCCTCGAGTCCCTTTTCGAGGATCAGGCTCTCGATGCGCGCGATGATCATGAACTCCTCTGTACGCTGTGCCGCCTTGCCCGCCGCAATCTTCTCGGCGAAATTCTCGATTGTGTCCTGTGTCTGCGTGACCTCCGTGCCAAAGAGCGAGTTGCGCTTTGCACCCGTCTTGTCCTCGACAATGACGGCGGAGACGCCAATACGCTCGAGTGTGCGGACGTTGTAGGCGAAATGCTCCGCCGTGCCGCCCGTATCCATGTCGAGGATGATCGGCTTCGTCGTCACGTCCATGACCTCGTTGATGGTCTGGATGCGGTCGGAGAGGTCGACCAGCTCAATGTCGGGCTTGCCGCGCGAGGTCGAGTCGCAGAGGCTTGAGATCCACATCGCATCGAACTGGTCAAGCCCACCGTCGTTCTCGACCACCGTCTTTTCGGCAATCAGCCCGGTCAGGCCGTTGTGTACTTCGATGGTCTTAACGATGGGGACAATGTCCAATAGGCGGCGGAGTCTGCCGCGTCGCGCCTCGGGCATGGCGAGCTGCTCGCGCATCCGCCAGTCCATATTGCGGACTTCGACATTCTCCGTGTACGGCGGCTCGACAAGCTCCCCACCATAGTGTGCGAGCGCGGCGAGCACGTTCTTGCGGATGGAGGACTCAGGCCCCTGTGCCCAGTTGCTCCCATGCACGACATAGTCGGGACGCAGCTGCTCAATGATCTCGTCGTACATGATGTGCTCCTGTACGACCACCTCTGCGACCTCGGGCAGCACGCGGATCATCTCCATGCGCTCGGCGAGCGCCTTGGTCGGAAAGCGGTTGTAGCGCACCATCTCCGGATCGGAGAGCACGCCGACGGTCACCGCGCCCAGTTCTGCCGCAGCGCGAAGGAGGTTCCGGTGTCCCTCGTGGATGATGTCGGTGCAGAAGCAGGTGTAAACACGTTTCATAACTTTCATTCTCCCTCTATCCCATTGGCTTTTTGCTGCCCTTTACGCGCTCCTCGAGTGCCCTGAGCTCCTCCACGGTGTCGATCTCCCACACATCCTCCCGCGCGCATTCCCTGATATATACGTCGCATTCGTGCGGATAGTATTTCAGCATGATCTCATCCCAGTAGAGCTGGCGGTAACGCTCCTCCTTGTAAAGTTCGTTCGCGCACGCTGCGAGCCGCCGTCCGTCCTCTGGCGTCCAGTACGACAGCCCGAGCATCTGATGGCACGGGTGATCGCTCGCCGTATCGATGTGTGTGATCTTCCCGGCCGCGTCCGTGTCGAAACACCAGTCGTCTGTCTTTGCAACGGGAAACGCAATGTAGTTCGAGCGCTCCTGCATGGATGTGATGACGGCGGGATGCGCGAGATAGAGATCGCCCTCGATCACGTAGCTGTCTTCGAGAAGCCCCGCCCGCCCTGCGCGCGCAACGGATGAAATATTGTTTGCCGTCGCCCAGTCGGGATTGTCCATGTAGGAGAGATGCGGGTACTCTGCGCGGAGCATGTCGAACGCTGCGCCAGCGTAGCCCCGCACAATAGTAATCGACGAAATCCCCGCATCATTAAGCGCATCTAAAATTGTCGCGATGATCGGACGCCCGTTCACGGGGACGAGAGGCTTCGGCATATGATCCGTCAGCGGTGCGAGGCGTGTCCCGCGTCCTGCCGCGAGGATGACGGCACGCGTCACGCGATGCGCACTCATCAGACGAGGCCCATTTTGCGCATCGTTTTGCGGAGCGTCTTCTCTGCGATCTGTGAGGCGCGTTCCGTGCCGTCCATGATGGCGGCGTCGAGATACGCCGCATCCTTGAGGAGCCGGGCGTAGTTCTCGCGGATCTCGCGCAGCTCCTCGGCGACGACCGTGCCGACCGCTGTCTTGAAGTCGCCGTAGCCTTTGCCGCTGAATTCGTCCGCGATCGCCTCCATGGATTTCCCCGTCACGGCGGAGTAGATCGTCATCAGATTATTGATGCCGTCTTTTCCTTCGCGGAACGCGACCAGGGCCTCGCTGTCCGTGACGGCGGATTTGAATTTCTTCAGGATGGTCTTTTCATCGTCGAGGATGAAGATCGTCGCCTTGGCGTTCTCGTCCGACTTGCTCATCTTTGCCGTCGGTTCCGCGAGGCTCATGACGCGTGCACCTGTCTTCGGGAAATACCCCTCGGGCAGACGGAACGTCTCGCCGTAGACGTGGTTGAACCGCGCGGCGATGTTC
>ERZ773099.1322-NODE-1322-length-18462-cov-2.628783_pt1 | contig 18462 bp, 13 predicted proteins | sample MGYA00511120_ERZ773099 | MGnify/ENA primary metagenome ERZ773099 (study PRJEB29015, sample SAMEA2738012) | human oral metagenome | biome: human oral; feature: human-associated habitat; material: dental | place: China | collected 2104 ...
TCCAAAACCGCAAGCTGGGGGTTCGAATCCCTCCTGCCCTGCCATTTTTATCACGGATTGCAGAATGGCAAAAAAACAGATTCAGGCAGGCGCCGATGCCAGGTCGGACGAAACTCCCAATCCTGTCACGCGTTTTCTGCGATATGTTGAAAATGCCAGGGCGGAATTGCGCAAGGTTACCTGGCCCACTGTCAAGGAAACGCGCAAGGCCACCTTTGCCGTGCTCGGTTTTGTAACCGTGATGGCTGTCATTCTGGGACTGGTGGATCTTGGTCTGTCATCCCTGATAAAGACGATACTTTCCTGAAGGATCCCATGAAAGAGCCCGAAATCAACGAAACTTCGGAACAGTCCTCTGCGGCTCGCTGGTATATTGTGCATACCTATTCCGGGTTTGAGCAGCGAGTGCAGAAGACCATCAACGAGTTGTGCCGTACCGGGCAGGATCAGGGGCTTATCAAGAAAGTCGTCGTTCCCACGGAAAAGGTTATTGAACCCACCAAGGGCGGCCAGCAGCGTACCTCGACGCGCAAGTTTTATCCCGGTTACGTCATGATCCAAATGGTCATGACAGATTTGTCCTGGCACCTGATCCAGTCCATCTCCAAGGTCACAGGATTTGTTGGCGGGAAAAACCGCCCGGCTCCCATGCGCAACAGCGAAGCGGAGTGGATCCTTGCCCTGATGGAAGACCGGCAGGAAAAACCCCGGCCGAAGTTCAATTTTGATCGGGGTGACGAAGTGCGTGTTGTTGAAGGGCCTTTTGGCGGGTTCAACGGCGTTGTTGACGATGTCAACCATGACAAGGGGAAACTGCGCGTTTCTGTGTCCATTTTTGGCAGACAAACCCCGGTGGAGCTTGATTTTACGCAAGTTTCCAAGGGATAGGCAGAGTACGAGGGGTTTGCCTGGCACAGGCACGGACAGGCCGGAGGATGTTCTCCTCCTTCCGGCAGCCCCTTCGCTCCGGCTTCCCCTTTTTTATTGACCAGCCTTGCACGGCAGACATCGTGCTGCTGTCGCTTGAGCTATGTAAGGACATAACCAGATGGCCAAGAAAGAAGTTGCCAAAATCAAGTTGCAGATCCCCGCAGGCGCTGCGAATCCTTCTCCGCCGGTCGGCCCTGCCCTGGGGCAGCACGGTCTGAACATCATGGGCTTTTGCAAGGAATTCAATGCCCGGACGCAGGATCAGAAAGGGATGATCATTCCCGTTGTGATCACGGTTTTTGCTGACCGCTCGTTTACCTTTATCACCAAGACCCCTCCCGCTTCGGTTCTGATCATGAAGGCGGCCAAGGTGGAAAAAGGTTCCGGCGAGCCCAACCGCGCAAAGGTCGGCAGCCTGACCATGGCCCAGATAGAGGAAATCGCGCGTCTCAAACTGCCAGACCTCAATGCCACAAGCATTGAGGCTGCCGTCAAATCGGTTGCCGGAACAGCGCGCAGCATGGGCATTGACATACGCTGAGTTCAGGCCGCTGTTGTCCGCGGCAGCGGTGCGTTGCCCGCAGTGCCGCGAGAGCGCACAGCCGGGATCGTTGAAAGTATTCGTTGAAATCAATTGTACTGCCCCGAAAAGGGGCAGGAGATGCCAAACGACAAGGATTGTGTCCCATGCCCAAACATGGCAAAAATTTTCATAAGGCCCTTGACGGAGTCAACCTTCAGGAACGCTTCAGTGTGGAAGATGCCGTCAGCAAATCCCTTTCCGCCGCTTTTGCAAAATTTGACGAAACGGTGGACGTGGCCATCTGTCTCGGCGTTGACCCGAAATATTCCGATCAGATGGTGCGCGGCGCCGTAACCCTACCCCACGGGCTGGGAAAAACGGTGCGTGTGGCCGTTTTCTGCAAGGGTGAAAAGCAGGCCGAGGCGCGAGAAGCCGGAGCTGATGTTGTTGGCGCCGAAGATCTGGTCGCCCGGATCAAAGAAGGCTGGCTCGAATTTGACGCCGCCGTTGCCACGCCCGATGTTATGGCGCTTGTGGGCCAGATTGGCCGCGTTCTCGGTCCTCGCGGGCTCATGCCCAATGCCAAGACAGGCTCCGTAACTTTTGAGGTTGCCAAGGCCGTCAATGAACTGAAGGCCGGACGCGTTGATTTCAAGGTGGACAAGGCGGGCGTGCTGCATGCCCCGCTGGGCAAGGTTTCCTTTGGACCGGAAAAAATTCTGGGCAACCTGAAAGCTCTCCTTGAAACGGTCAATCGCCTGAAGCCGTCTGCGGCCAAAGGAACCTATCTGCGTTCCATGGCTGTTTCCACCACCATGGGGCCGGGCTTCAAGATCGACATGACGCAGGTCAAAAAATTTCTTGAAGGATAAATCCTTCGGGATGGGCGTCGGACACTGTGCCCGGCGTCACTTGTCTAGGGAAACGGAATTTCGAGTCGAAGACGGCAGGCGGGCATGCCCCTTAATATTCCTGCCCAGACCCTTTTCTTTGGCTCGGCATTCCACCAGGCACCCCCAAACGTGAGAGGTATCACGTGAACAGGTCTGAAAAAGCCGCAGTTATTGAAGCCCTGAAAGCCAAGGCGGACAAGGCTTCCTTTGCTGTGCTGACGGACTTCAAGGGCATGTCGGTGGAAGAGCTGACGAACCTGCGTGTCAGCCTGCGCAAGGCTGGAGGCGAATATGTTGTCGTCAAAAACACGCTGGCCCGTATTGCTCTGACCGACGGCGCGCACCACAGCATCAAGGATCAGTTCCGCGAAAACTGTGGCGTGGCCTTTGGATTCGATGACCCGGTGGCGGTGGCCAAAGCGCTCAGCGATTTTGCCAAGCAAAGCAAGCTTTTTGCGTTGCGCGGCGCCAGTCTGGACGGCAAGAGCCTTGACGTTGCCCAGATTGACGCTCTGGCCAAGCTGCCCGGCAGGGAACAGCTTCTCGGCCAGTTGCTCGGCACCATGACCGCCGTGCCCACCAACTTTGTTTCGTTGTTCGCCAACATGCTTCGCGGCCTGCTGTATGCTCTCAAGGGCATTGAAGAGCAGAAGTCCAAGGCCGCCTAGCGCGCAGCAGCAACATTCATCCGAATTTCAAGCCAAAAGATCAGGAGACCATCATGGCAGTTACCAAAGCAGATGTTGTGGAATTCATTTCCAATATGACGGTTCTCGAACTCTCCGAGTTCATCAAGGAACTTGAAGACAAGTTTGGCGTGTCCGCCGCGGCTCCGGCTGCCATGATGATGGCCGCCCCCGCTGGCAGCGCCCCCGATGCCGACGCCGCCGAGGAAAAGACCGAATTTGATGTCGTGCTCAAGGAAGCGGGCGCCAACAAGATCAATGTTATCAAGGCCGTGCGCGCTCTGACCAACCTCGGCCTCAAGGAGGCCAAGGAAAAGGTTGACGGCTGCCCCGCCACCATCAAGGAAGGCGTTTCCAAGGAAGAAGCCGAAGAAGCGAAAAAGCAGCTTGCCGAAGCCGGCGCTACTGTGGAAATCAAGTAGGGCTGACAGATCTTCTGTTTTCAGGGCGGAACCTTTCGGGTTCCGCCCTTGCTCTTTTTCTCCTGTGCAACAAGCTTGCCTTTTTTTTGAGAAACATATACATATATTTTTTTGACGATGCTGAGGAGGCATCCCTGTACTGCGATTGGCCTGCTGCCGCACACAAAGCTCTTCACTGACGAAGCCCTTGCCCTGTTCCTTTGAGCAGGGATGGGGTTTTTATGCCTTGTGCGCAGCAAAGTCTTTTCACACCCGCAGCGGATCCGCCGGAACATATGGCCGCGCCTGAAAAAGGCACGGCAAACCGCGCGTTGGCCGCCTGCCCCCACGCCGGGTCGCACGCCGAACCCGGAGGGAGCGAACAAAACTTTCGCATCGTTTGAGCTCAGCCGGGCAACCGGGGCGCAACCGCCACCTATGAGGTACCCATGGTCCAGATCACCAAACAGTTCGGCAAGATCAAGGTTTCTCTCCCCATCCCCCATCTGCTGAATCTGCAGATCGATTCGTACGAGGCTTTTCTTCAGGAAGGCGTTGCCCCGGAGAAGCGCGCGCCCGACGTTGGCCTTGAAGGCGTTTTTCGCACGGTTTTTCCCATTGAAGATTTCAGCAAGACGGCCAGCCTGGAGTTTGCCGGATACGAAATACAGCCCCCCAAGTACGATCAGGCCGAATGTATTTCCAAGGGCCTGACCTATGAAGCCCCCATGCGCATCAAGGTGCGCCTTGCAGTTTACGATACCGATGAAAACTCCGGCAACCGTACCCTCCGCGACATCAAGGAGCAGGATATCTATTTTGGCACCCTGCCCCTGATGACGGAAAAAGGCACATTCATCATCAACGGCACGGAACGTGTTATCGTCAACCAGTTGCAACGCTCGCCGGGCATCATTTTCGAGCACGATGGCGGCAAGACGCACACCAGCCGCAAGGTTCTCTATTCGTGCCGCGTTATCCCCATGCGCGGCTCCTGGCTGGATTTTGATTTTGACCACAAGGACATACTCTACGTCCGCATAGACCGGCGCCGCAAGATGCCGGCCACCATCCTGTTCAAAGCCATGGGCATGAGCAAGGAGCAGATTCTCGACTACTTCTATACACGGGAGCACTACCGCCTCGGCTCCGGATCAGACATTGCCTGGGAAGTCCGCAAGGAACTGTACCGCAAGGACAATGCCTACGCGGATATCGCCGATGCCGCCGGAAACATCATCGTCAAGGCGGGCAAGCCCATCACCAAGCGCGCCTGGCGGCTCATCTGCGAGGCGGGCATTGAGGCCATTGCCATGCGTCCGGACATACTGGACGGCATGTTTCTGGGCGAAGACATTGCCGACCCCAAAAGCGGAGAAATTCTGGCGGAAGCCGCCGACGAAATCACTCAGGGCCTGCTGGAGCGCATGCGCGAGGCGGGCATTGAGCGCGTGGCCGTGCTGCACACCAAGGGGGCTGATGTTTCCGCCTCCATCCGCGACACCCTGATGCAGGACCGCATCCCCGACCAGCAGAAGGCCCAGGAAGAAATCTACCGCCGTCTGCGCCCCTCCTCTCCCCCGACTGCCGAGGTTGCGGCCAACTTTTTTGACAATCTGTTCCGCAATCCCGACTATTACGACCTCTCCCCCGTGGGCCGCTACAAGCTCAACCAGCGCCTTGCCCTGAGCGAGCCCGAAAACGTGCGCACCCTGACCGACCAGGATATTCTCACGGCCATCAAGGTGCTCGTGCAACTGAAGGACAGCCACGGCCCCGCAGACGATATTGACCACCTCGGCAACCGCCGTGTGCGCCTTGTGGGGGAACTGGTGGAAAACCAGTACCGCATCGGCCTCGTGCGCATGGAAAGGGCCATCAAGGAACGCATGAGCCTGCAGGAAATTTCCACGCTCATGCCGCACGACCTGATCAATCCCAAGCCTGTGGCAGCTGTGCTCAAGGAGTTTTTTGGCACATCCCAGCTGTCGCAGTTCATGGACCAGACCAACTCTCTTTCGGAGGTGACGCACAAGCGGCGCTTGTCGGCTCTGGGCCCCGGCGGGCTGACCCGCGAACGGGCGGGCTTTGAGGTTCGCGACGTGCATACCTCCCACTACGGGCGCATCTGCCCCATCGAAACGCCGGAAGGGCCGAACATCGGCCTGATCGTTTCCCTGACGACCTTTGCCAAGGTGAACGATTTCGGCTTCATCGAAACGCCGTACCGCGTTGTGCGCAATGGCCGCCTTACCAACGAAATCATGCACCTCGACGCATCGCGCGAAGGGGATCAAATCGTGGCCCAGGCCAATGCCGCTCTGGACGAACAGGGCATGCTGGTTGACGAATTTGTGACCGTCCGGGTCAAGGGTGAAGTCGAAATCCGCCATCGGGACGAAGTCACGCTCATGGATATTTCGCCCAGCCAGATGGTGTCCATTTCTGCGGCTCTCATTCCTTTCCTTGAGCACGATGACGCGAACCGCGCCCTTATGGGATCCAACATGCAGCGCCAGGCTGTGCCGCTGCTGCGCTCGGAAAAACCCCTGGTGGGCACGGGCATGGAAGTCGATGTCGCCCACGACTCGGGGGCATGCCTTGTGGCTCCGGCTGACGGAGTTGTGCAGTATGTGGATGCGGATCGCATTGTGGTCGCCTACGACGGCGATGTGCATCCCAAACAGGGCGGCGTGTGCGTCCATGATCTGCTGAAGTACCACAAGTCCAACCAGAATTCCTGCTTCGGCCAAAAGCCGTCCTGCCATCCGGGCCAGATTGTGCGCAAGGGCCAGATCCTTGCTGACGGCCCCGGCATTGACGACGGAGAACTGGCCCTGGGAAAGAACCTTGTGGTCGCCTTCATGCCGTGGTGCGGCTATAACTATGAGGACTCCATCCTCATTTCCGAACGTGCCGTCAAGGAAGACATTTTCACGTCCATCCATATTGAAGAGTTTGAGGTTGTCGCCCGCGACACAAAGCTCGGCCCGGAAGAAATCACCCGCGACATTCCCAATGTCAGCGAAGAAATGCTGCGCAATCTTGACGAAAGCGGCATCATCCGCATCGGGGCGGCTGTTAAGCCTGACGACATCCTGGTGGGAAAAATCACTCCCAAGGGAGAAACGCAGCTCACGCCGGAAGAAAAACTCCTGCGGGCCATCTTCGGCGAAAAGGCCCGTGATGTAAAAAACACCTCCCTCAAGGTTCCGCCGGGTGTGGAGGGCATCATCATTGACGTCAAGGTGTTCAATCGCCGGTCTGGCGAAAAGGACGAACGGACCCTTGCCATCGAAAAGCACGATATTGCCGTGCTTGACCAGAAAGAAGCGGACCATATGCGTGCGCTGACAGAGCGCACCCGCTCTCTGCTGGCCCCCCATGTGCTGGGCAAACAGATCTCCGCATCCCTGCCCGGCAAAAAAAAGGGAGAAATTCTGGCAGAAGCGGGCACGGCCCTGACCGAAGACATTCTCCATGCCATACCTGTCAAAAAGCTCTCCGGCCTCTTCAAGAGCAAGGAAGTCAATGACGTTGTTGGCGGCCTGCTCAAGACCTACGACCAGCAGGTCGACTACCTGAAGGCCATTTATGACTCCAAGCGCGAAAAGGCCACGGAAGGCGATGATCTGCCTCCCGGCGTCATCAAGATGGTCAAGGTGCATGTGGCCATCAAGCGCAAGCTTTCTGTGGGCGACAAAATGGCCGGACGCCACGGCAACAAGGGTGTTGTTTCCTGCATTCTGCCCGAAGAGGACATGCCCTTTTTTGCCGACGGACGCCCGGTGGATATTGTGCTCAACCCGTTGGGCGTGCCTTCGCGCATGAACATCGGTCAGATCATGGAAACCCACCTGGGTTGGGCGGCCAAGGAACTCGGCCGCCAGATGGCCGAGTTGCTTGACTCGGGAACAGGCATGAAGGTCTTGCGCAACGAGATCAAAAACGTTTTTGACTCCCCGACCATCAGTGCGCTGGTGGACTCCATGAGCGACGACGAATTCAAGGATTCGGTGGAAAAACTGCGCAACGGCATTGTGACCAAGACTCCGGTTTTCGACGGAGCAACGGAAGAAGAAATCTGGGAGTGGATGGGCAAGGCAGGTCTTGCCGATGACGGCAAGACCACCCTCTATGACGGCCGCACCGGAGTCCCCTTCAAAAACCGTGTGACTACCGGCGTGATGTACATGCTCAAGCTTCATCACCTAGTGGACGAGAAAATCCATGCCCGCTCCACCGGCCCCTACTCGCTGGTCACGCAGCAACCCCTGGGCGGCAAGGCCCAGTTCGGCGGCCAGCGCCTGGGCGAAATGGAGGTCTGGGCTCTGGAAGCCTACGGAGCCGCCTATCTCTTGCAGGAATTCCTTACGGTCAAATCCGACGACGTCACGGGACGCGTCAAAATGTATGAAAAAGTTGTCAAGGGCGACAACTTCCTTGAGGCAGGTCTTCCCGAGTCCTTCAATGTTCTGGTCAAGGAGCTGATGAGCCTGGGCCTGAATGTGACCCTGCACCAGGAAGAAGGGAAAAAGCCCAAACGCATCGGGTTTGTGCGGGAACGCGAAGACGATATCTGAGTGCATCCGGCCCGGTCACGAAAGACGCTTTCAAACAGCCTTATTACAAAGCAAGGTACGCTATGAGCCTGGACGATCTTTTCACTGCGCGCGGCACTTCCGTCAACATGACGAACATCCGCAATCTGAAGGCCATACAGATTTCCATAGCCTCTCCCGAGGCCATCCGCGAATGGTCCTATGGAGAGGTAAAAAAACCGGAAACCATCAATTACCGGACTTTCAAGCCCGAAAGGGACGGTCTTTTCTGTGCCAAGATTTTTGGCCCGGTCAAAGACTACGAGTGCAACTGCGGCAAGTACAAACGCATGAAGCACCGGGGCATTGTGTGCGAAAAGTGCGGCGTTGAGGTCATTGCCTCCAAGGTGCGGCGCGAGCGCATGGGGCATATCGAACTCGCGGCCCCTGTTGCGCATATCTGGTTTCTCAAGACCCTGCCTTCCAAAATCGGCACCCTGCTCGACATGACCATGGCCGATCTGGAAAAGGTGCTCTATTTCGATTCGTACATCGTTCTTGACCCCGGACAGACAAATTTGCAGAAGCGCCAAGTCATCTCGGAAGACCAGTACCTGCAAATCCTGGAGCACTATGGCAGCGATGACGTGCTCACCGTGGGCATGGGCGCCGAGGCGGTGCGCGGGCTTCTGGAAGAACTGGATCTGGAAAAATTGCGCACGGAGCTTCGGGAAGAAGGCGAAGCCACCAAGAGCCAGACCAAGAAGAAAAAGCTGACCAAGCGCCTCAAGATTGTTGAAGCCTTTCTTGAGTCCGCCAACAAGCCCCAATGGATGATCATGGAGGTCATTCCGGTCATTCCGCCGGAATTGCGCCCCCTTGTTCCGCTGGACGGAGGCCGCTTTGCCACTTCAGATCTCAATGATCTGTACCGCCGCGTCATCAACAGAAACAACCGTCTCAAACGCCTTATTGAACTGGGCGCGCCGGAAATCATCATCCGCAACGAAAAGCGCATGCTGCAGGAAGCCGTGGATGCCCTGTTCGACAACGGACGCCGGGGACGGGCCATTGCCGGCACCAACGGACGTCCACTCAAGTCTCTTTCCGACATGATCAAGGGCAAGCAGGGGCGCTTCCGCCAGAACCTTCTGGGCAAGCGCGTTGACTACTCCGGCCGGTCCGTCATTACCGTCGGCCCCTATCTCAAGCTGCACCAGTGCGGCCTGCCCAAAAAAATGGCTCTGGAGCTTTTCAAGCCCTTCATCTATTCGGAGCTGGAAAAACGCGGGCATGCCTCCACCATCAAAAGCGCAAAAAAAATGGTGGAGCGGGAAGACCTTGTGGTATGGGATATCCTCTCCGAAGTTGTGCGCGAATATCCCATTCTGCTGAACCGTGCCCCCACACTGCACCGGCTGGGCATCCAGGCTTTTGAACCGCTGCTTGTGGAGGGCAAGGCCATTCGCCTGCACCCCCTCGTCTGCTCCGCCTACAACGCCGACTTTGACGGCGACCAGATGGCCGTGCACATTCCCCTTTCAGTGGAGGCGCAGATCGAATGCCGTGTGCTGATGATGAGCACCAACAACATTCTTTCACCGGCCAACGGCGGCCCTGTCATTGTGCCTTCGCAGGACATTGTGCTGGGCCTCTACTACATGACCGTGGAGCGCAGCTTTGAAAAAGGCGAAGGCATGTCCTTCTGCGCCCCGTGGGAAGTGGAAACCGCCTACGACGCCGGTGAGGTTGCCTTGCACGCGCGCATCAAAGTGCGCATGGCTGATGGCGTCATTCACGAGACAACCCCGGGCCGCGTGCTGATCAGCGACATCCTGCCGGAGCAGCTGCCCTTTGAGCTTGTGAACTGCGTTCTGACCAAAAAAACCATTGCCCGCCTTGTGGGCGCGGCCTACCGCCAGTGCGGCATCAAGGCCACGGTCATTCTGTGCGACCGCCTCAAGGACATGGGCTATGAGTTCGCCACGCGCGCCGGTGTGACCATCGGCGTCAGGGACCTGACCATCCCGTCCCGGAAAAAGGATATTCTGACGGCTTCACAGGCCGTTGTGGACGACATCGAGCACCAGTACCGTGACGGCATCATCACCCGCACGGAGAAATACAACAAGGTCGTGGACGTGTGGACAAAAGCCACACAGGACATCTCCATGGAAATGATCAAGGAGATTTCGCACGACACGGTCACGGATCCCAAAACCGGCAAGCAAGATCAGAACCAGAGCTTCAATCCCATCTTCATGATGTCCAACTCGGGCGCGCGAGGCAACCAGGATCAGATGCGCCAGTTGGCCGGAATGCGCGGGCTGATGGCCAAACCGTCGGGGGAGATCATCGAAACCCCCATCACGTCATCCTTCCGCGAAGGCCTTTCCGTGTTGCAGTACTTCACGTCCACCCACGGCGCCCGCAAGGGTCTGGCAGACACGGCACTCAAAACAGCCAACTCCGGGTACCTCACCCGCCGTCTGGTGGATGTGGTGCAGGATGTCATTGTTGCCGAGCAGGACTGCGGCACGGTGGACGGCATCGAGCTGACCCACCTCAGGGATGGCGGCGACATCAAGACCCCGCTGGCCGAACGCATTATCGGCCGCGTTCTGCTGTATCCCATACACGATCCCGACAATCCGGACGTCATCCTTCTGCCCGAGAATACCCTCATCACGGAAGCGGAAGCCAATCTCATCAACGACAAAGGCATATCCTCAGCCACTGTGCGCTCCCCCCTCACCTGCCAGGCAGAACGCGGCATCTGCGCCCTGTGCTACGGGCGTGACCTGGCGCGCGGGCACTTGGTCAACACAGGAGAAACTGTGGGCATCATCGCTGCCCAGTCCATCGGGGAGCCGGGAACACAGTTGACCATGCGGACATTCCATATCGGCGGCACGGCCTCAAGCACCATTGAAAGAAACAGGTTTGAAGCCCTCAACGCTGGCCGGGTCATCCTCAACCGGGTGAAAGCCGTCACCAACCGCGACGGCGTCGAACTGGTGCTGGGAAAGAGCGGGCAACTCACCATTGTGGACGCCCAGGGACGGGAAAGGGAAAAATATATTCTCCCCAACGGAGCGCGACTTCTGGTCACCAACGGGCAGGAGGTTTCCAAGGGGACCGTTCTCGCGGAATGGGATCCCTTCAACGAGCCTTTTGTCTGCGAGGAAGAAGGCATTCTGCGCTTTACGGACATTATTGACGGAAAGACCGTGCAGGAAAAGATTGACGACATCACGCGCCAGGCGTCCCTGACGATCATGGAATACCGCACGACGAACTTCCGCCCCGCCATCTCCATCTGCGACGAAACGGGCAATGTAAAAAAACGCAGCCATGGGGGCACCGCAGCCATCTACAATCTGCCGGTGGGCTCCATCATCATGGTCAAGGACGGCGAAAACATTCAGGCCGGCGACATCATTGCCCGCAAACCGCGCGAAACGTCCAAAACAAAGGATATCGTGGGTGGTCTGCCGCGTGTGGCCGAGCTCTTTGAGGTGCGCAAACCCAAGGATATGGCGGTGGTTACGGAAATTTCCGGCACTGTTTCCCACACAGGGGAATCCAAGGGAAAACGCAGGCTCGTGGTCACGCCGGAAATCGGCGAGGCAAAAGAATACCTTGTACCCAAGGGAAAGCACATCACTGCCGCCGATGGCGATTTTGTGGAAGCCGGCGATCCGCTGACCGAAGGCTATCCGGAATTGCACGACATCCTGCGGACCAAGGGCGAAAAATATCTGGCCCGTTATCTTGTGGACGAAATTCAGGAAGTTTATCGCTTCCAGGGTGTGGGCATTGACGACAAACACATTGAAGTCATTGTGCGCCAGATGCTCAAGAAGGTGACCATCCTTGATTCCGGCGGCACCAGCTTCCTGGTGGGCGAACAGGTGGACAAGGCCGAATTCCGGCTTGAAAACCAGAAAGCCCTGAGCGAAGGACGCTCTCCGGCCACAGCGGAACCTCTGGTGCTGGGCATCACCCAGGCGTCCCTGACCACGTCGTCGTTCATTTCGGCCGCATCCTTTCAGGAAACCACCAAGGTACTCACCGAAGCCTCGCTCAAGGGCAAGATGGACTATCTGCGCGGCCTGAAAGAAAACGTCATTGTGGGGCGCCTCATCCCCGCCGGAACAGGATACCGCGAGTACGTCAACGGCGACATTGTGGTGCCGGAGCAGAAAGAACGCCCGGACAAATTCCTGGAAGAACTGGAAGAAAACCCCATTCTGGTGGAACTGGGCAACTGATCCGGATTCTCCGCCCTCCTCCGATACAAAAACACCCGCGCACAGGCGGGTGTTTTTGTATCGGAGAAGCCGCCGAGCGGCCTATTTGCCGAACAAGATTTCCTGATAGTTCGGCAAAGCCCAAAGGTCATCAGCCACACGGGTTTCCAGCGCATCCGCATGCTGGCGCACTTCGCACAGTTGCGGCAAAACACGGACGCAATAGCTGTGGGCGGCCTCCAGCCCAAGGCCCTGCGCCTCAACTTCCGCGAGCAAGCGATCCAGGCAGTCCACAGCATCCTGCATGTGGCGCAGATGGGTGGTAACCTCGTCAAGGGTATGCGTTCTGACTTCCTTGCCGATTTTTTGCATGCCAGCCGCTGTTGCGGCCAGTTCCCCCTGATAGCGCATGGCCGCAGGGAAAATGATGGTGCGGGCCATACGGATCACCAGATATGCTTCTGTGCGCACTGTCTTGCAGTACTGTTCAAGATAGATTTCCTGCCGTGCCTTGAGCTCCGCCCGGTTGAGCACACCGTATCTCTCGTACAGATCCACGACTTCGGGCCGCGTCAGGTACGGAATAGCCTCCGGTGTGGTGCGCAGATTGGGCAATCCCCGCCGCACGGCCTCCCTGTGCCAGACATCCGAATAGCCATCGCCGTTGAAGATCACGGCACTGTGTTCGTCAATCACATGACTGATGAAGGATTCCAGAGCCTCGGCAAAATTTTTGCCCTGCGCCAGCTTTTCCTCCAGCCAGGTTGCGGCAAACCCCAGAGAGTCGGCCATGATGACATTGAGGGCCGTTATGGAGCCGGCAGCGGACTGGCTGGCGCCCAGGGCGCGAAATTCAAAACGGTTTCCGGTAAAGGCAATGGGGCTGGTACGGTTGCGGTCGCCGGGATCAGTGGGCAGGGTGGGCAGAGTGTCCACCCCCAGATTGAGCGCCCGGCTTTTTTTCCCGTTGGCAGCACCTTCAACACGGCCCGCACGAAAAGCCTCAAAAATCTCGGTGAGCGGGTCCCCCAGAAAAATGGACATGATAGCAGGCGGCGCCTCATTGGCCCCAAGGCGGTGGTCGTTGCTGGCGCTGGCCACCGTGGCACGCAACAGACCACCGAATTTGTGTACCGCGCGGATCATGGCCGCGCAAAAAACCAGAAACTTGGCGTTGGCATGGGGGGTTTCGCCCGGATCAAACACGGAACCGAGCTGCGCGTTGCCAACAGAATAGTTGACATGCTTGCCCGAACCGTTGACCCCGGCAAAAGGTTTTTCGTGCAGGAGGCATTTGAGACCATAGCGTTTGGCCACATTGCGCAGCATGGACATGATAATGTGGTTGTGGTCCACGGCCAGGTTGCTGACCTCGTACAGAGGGGCAATTTCATACTGGCTCGGTGCCGCCTCGTTGTGGCGGGTACGCACCGGCACGCCCAGCTTGTACAACTCGCGCTCCACTTCCATCATGTAGGAAAGGACACGCTGGGGAATAACGCCAAAGTACTGATCGCTGAACTCCTGCCCCTTGGCCGGGCGCGCACCGAACAGGGAGCGCCCGGAAAGCTGGATGTCCGGACGCGCAAAGTTGAAGTTGTGGTCAATGCAAAAATACTCCTGCTCCAGACCAGCGTAGGAAACAATGGGCAGGGCCGTATCTTCGCCGAACAGGCGCAACACGCGGTGAGCCTCCCGGTTGAGCGCCTGCGCCGAACGCAGAAGCGGTGTTTTTTTGTCCAAGGCCACACCTGTCCAGGAGAGAAACATGGTGGGGATGCACAAAAATGTGCCGTTGGGATTTTCCATGATATAGGCGGGGCTGGTCACGTCCCATGCCGTATATCCCCGTGCCTCGAAGGTTGAACGCAGGCCGCCGGAGGGAAAGGAGGAGGCGTCCGGCTCCCCCCTGATGAGCATGGAGCCAGAGAACTCGGCCACTACCCCCCCCGCTCCGTCCGGCATGAGGAAACTGTCGTGCTTTTCCGCCGTCTGCCCGGTAAGCGGATAGAAGACGTGGGTGAAATGGGTTGCGCCTTTCTCTATGGCCCAGTCCTTCATTACCGCAGCAACGGTATCCGCAATGGCGGGATCCATGCGTTCGCCGAATTCGATGGTCTTGCGCAAGGCCCTGTACACGCTCTTGGGCAGGCGCTCGCGCATGACACGGTCATTGAAGACATTGCACCCGAAAATATCCATCGGTCTGGTGTCCACAAAGTTCAGCGGCGCGGCTTCCGGCCTGTAAGTTGTGATCGCCTGAACGGCGCTGTGCCGGGCTGTCTTGCTGCTCATGGAAACTCCTGTCCGCAAAGAGTGGGGACGACTGCGCTGCAATGCCGGGTATGGCGTTCAGCGAATTTCAACGATCTCGATTTCAAAGGTCAGGGTTTTCCCTGCCAAGGGGTGGTTGGCGTCAAGCGTGATCTCGTCCGCTCCGACCTCGGTAATGGTCACATCCATCTGCCCCTGCTCGTTGGAGAGCTGCAAGGGCACGCCCACTTCCAAGGGGATATGCGAGGGCACTTGGGCGCGGGCCACAGTGAAAATCAGCTCACGGTCAACATCACCGTAGGCCTTGTCAGGAGGCAGCGTAACACAGACCTTTTCTCCGGCCTCGCGCCCCTCCACCGCAGACTCGAATCCCGGAATCAGCGATCCCTGCCCCAGCACAAACTCCAGAGGATCACGCTCACGCGAAGAATCAAAAACCGTTCCGTCGTCCAGAGTTCCCGTATAGTGCACACGCACAGTATCGCCGTTCGTTGCAGGCATAAGCACTCCGCTTTGAAAAAAAGTTTTGCGTACATTGTTTTGCGTGCAGCAGCACGCCCGCATACAATATTTCAGAAAAGCATGTGGAGAACAACATGTCAATAACGGCGAAAGCCCTGTTTGTGGCCGAAAGCTTGCGCATTTCGCCGTTGACGCATATTATGGGCAAGGTTTTGCCCGTATCGGACCAAAAGGCATTCCTGCAACAAATTTTGCCGGGCCACCCGAGGGAGAAAACTTCTGGCAACGGAACTCCCCCAGAGCAGTCTTCAGGAGAACGGATGCAAGACGACAAGGCGCTGCGTCTCATATTGCGGCAAGCCCGCACCATTGCCGTCATCGGGGCCAAGGACAAACCGGAACAGCCGTGGACAGGGTGGGACGCTACCTGCTGAAGCAGGGATACAGAATTTTCCCCGTGCACCCTGTGCGGACGCAGGCTTGGGGCCTCCCCGTGTTTACGGCTGTCACAGAAATCCGGGAGCCCATAGACATTGTCGTTCTTTTTCGCGCTTCCCACTTTTGCCCGGCGCATGCCGCAGAAGTGGCAAGTTTGGACACGCCGCCAAGCGCTTTCTGGATGCAGACAGGTATACGCTCTCCCGAGTCCAGGCAAATACTCTCCAACAGCACCACCATGATTGTGGAAGATGCCTGCATCATGGTAGAACACGCCCGCCTGACGGGAAAAACAAAGACCAGGGATGCGCGCATGGAAGCTGAAACCTCCCTCTTTGATTGCCGCATGTGCGGTCACTGCTGCGAAGGCAAGGGCGGCATTGTGGTAAGCCCGGCGGATCTCGCACGGCTTGCGACCTGCCTGCGCGTTTCTCCTGCGACTGCCGCGCGGGACTACTGCGAGAACTCCGGGGGAAAACTCAAGATACGCACAGGCGATGACGGATATTGCCTGTTTTTCCGTTCCGGCAAAGGCTGCCTGGTGCATGAGGGAAAGCCTGCCATTTGCAGGGCATGGCCGTTTTTTCGGGGCAATCTGGAAGACCCCCTGAGCCTTGAAATGGCCAAGGAGTTCTGCCCGGGCATCGAACCTGCTGCCGACCATGCAACGTTTTCCGATGCGGGCAAACGCTATCTGCACGAAAACGGTCTGCTGGCCAGCGACAGCCAGTGCGAAGCCAACGCCCTCATCCTGAAGTGATCCACTGACTGCCATGAGACGCAACTCCCGTCAGATATCCCTCAAAGAATGCTACGAGATCCTGGGAATTGAAAAAAATGCGGACATGGATGCCGTCAAGCGGGCCTACCGCAAGCGTGCGTTCGAACTGCATCCGGACCTGAACCCGGACAATCCTGATGCCAGTCGCAACTTTCAGACGCTCAACGAAGCCTATGTCCTCCTTTCGGGTGTTCTTGAGCACGAAAAAAGCCTGCACAAGAAAGCCGCAGCCAAACGGGCCGCGGAAGAAGCGGCCAGGGAGAGCAAAAAAGAGGAGAGCCCAAAACCCGAATCTTCTCAAGAAAAAACGGACGATACCTCTGCCGGGGAACAGGCCAACGCCGCGCAGGAGGGGCTGGCAGGGGCTGCCACAGGACCGCAGGACACTGGAGCAGCAAAACAGGCCCGCGCTGCGTATGCCGAGCATGATGTCTTGCGTGATCTGCTCAACGATCCCTTTGCGCGCCGTGTGTTTGAAGACATTTACAGCGAGTTGAACAAACAGCAGGGCACGCAGAAGGCGGATCCCCCCCCGCAGCAGGAAGAACCCGCGCGCCCAAACAAACGGGAAGACAAGAGAGAAGACAAAAAGCCTGTGCCCCCACGCAAGACCGCCAGATCTGGGCCCAAAACCGCAAAGGAGGAGGCAAAGGGCGTGGGGGGCGTAGTCAAGGGCTGGTTGCGGCGGCAGATTGACGAGGAGCAGAGCCTGACCCTGCCCGCAGCCAACCTCTCCCCCGGCAAGCGTATCCGCCTTCAGATACGGCAGGCCTTTTCGGGCGAACTCAAGACCGTGGAAATCACCCTGCCGCCGGACTTCGCCGTGGGCAAACCCATACGCCTGCGTGGTCTGGGCAAACGTGTCGGCCCCTGGCAGGGGGACCTTTATCTGACCATTTCCAACGAGTAGCCAAAGGCCGTCCGCATTGCCAACGCCTGCCGGGACGCCGTTCCGGACAGATCTTCACGCTCTGATTGCTTGGTAGCTTTTCTCATATACCGTGCCCCCGCTCCGGACGGCGCTTCAGAGGGGTGGGGAAACAGTGCTGCCTTGAGTCCCGAACAAAAAGCGGACTCATGCGGAGAACTTTTCTCAAGCGCGGCACACAGCAAACAATTTTCCCTGCAAAAAAGCCCGTAAAACCAAAGTTTCACGGACTTTTGCGAATTTATGCCCCGCTCGGGGAGGCCCCCGATGGGCCTCCCGGCGGGCATTTCAGGACCGAAGAGGCAAGCCCTGAAATTTTTGTTCTGCACAATTTTGGCACAAAATGCGGCAGCACCAGCGGCATGCCTTTTTCACAAGGGGCACTAGTCGGCCTGCGTACGAATAAAGGTCGGAATTTCCAGATCATCCTCATCGTACATAAAGTCTTCATGGCCGGGTTTGTGCGCGTTGCGGCGCTCATGCCCCAAGGCTTCACGCTTCAGTTGAAAAGGAAGCCGGTCGCTGTTTTCATCATACCAGCCCTCAACCTGGGCGCGGCGTGACGGATTGGGCAAACGCCCCTTCGCCTCCTCGGCATCCGCCATTTCCTGCATCAGCAGACGATTTCCCCCGCGGCGCGGCTCTGCCAGCACAGCTCCGGGGCCGGGCTTGCGAAAATCCGTCACCTTGGCGGGTTGCGCCATAATGGGCTGAAAATCCTGACGCTGCTCAATACCCGTGGCAATGACTGTCAGGCGGATTTCGTCGCCAATGCTGTCGTCAATGACCACGCCAAAAATGATATTGATGTCTTCCGGAGTGGCATCGGCAATGGTGTCACCTATTTCGCCGATTTCCTCGGCCGTCATGTCCATGGGGCCGGTGATGTTGTAAAGCACGGCCTTGGCGCTCTCCAGCGACACATCTTCCAGCAGGGGGCTGACAATGGCCCGCTGGGCCGCTTCGCGAGCGCGGTTTTCTCCCGAAGCCACGCCCGTACCCATCAATGCCAGCCCAGCCGCAGACATGGTGGTGCGCACATCGGCAAAATCAAGATTGATGATGCCTTCGCCCACAATGATGTCAGAAATGCCCTTGACAGCATGGTACAGAACATCGTTGGCCTTCTGAAACATCTCGAAAAAGGGAGTCTTTTTGGGAGCAAAGGCCCGCAGGCGGTCGTTGGGTATGGTAATCAGGCAATCCACATGCTGCCTGAACTCCTCCAGCCCGCCTTCTGCGGCCCGCATGCGTTTGGCGCCTTCAAAGCTGAAAGGCTTGGTGACAACCCCCACAGTCAGCGCGCCCAGTTCCCGCGCGGCCTGAGCCACTGCCGGGGCGGCTCCGGTGCC
>ERZ773099.1324-NODE-1324-length-18435-cov-12.592818_pt1 | contig 18435 bp, 14 predicted proteins | sample MGYA00511120_ERZ773099 | MGnify/ENA primary metagenome ERZ773099 (study PRJEB29015, sample SAMEA2738012) | human oral metagenome | biome: human oral; feature: human-associated habitat; material: dental | place: China | collected 2104 ...
TGTCGTTGGGCATGAGGTCGGGCGTGCACTGGATGCGGCGGAAGGAGCCGGAGACGGCGGAGGCCAGCGTCTGGGCGGCGGTCGTCTTGGCCAGCCCGGGCACGGACTCCAGCAGGATGTGACCGCTGGACATCAGCGAGGTGACCAGGGCCGTACGCAGCTGCTCCTGGCCGACGACGCGCTGGGAGAAGATGTCGGCCACCGATTTCAGCAGCGCACCGGCGCGCTCGACGTCGGCGTCCCCGGCGCCCCGGCGGCTGGAGGCGACGCGGGCCTCTCGGCGCAGCGCCTCACGCGAGGGCAGCGGCCCGGTACCGGGACCCTCCTCCGCCGGAGCCGCAGGCCCGGAGGGGTAGCCGGGAACCGTCACCCTCGCCGACGAGGGAGCCGAAGAGGATGCGAGCGCCCCGGAGGCCAGCGGGTCGGCCTGGGGCGGGAAAGAAGGCGGCTGCTGAACCATGGCCGGGCCTCCCTGCCCCGCGGAGGGCATGGCGGGCTGACCGGAGGGCTGCCCGGTCGACTGACCACCGCCCCAACCACCCGGCTGACTGCCGGGCTGGGCGCGGTGCTCGGGCTGCATGCTCATGGTTCTCCTTGCTCGGGTCCTGCGTGATCCCTCACGCAGCGTGCTCGCGATCGGAAAGGCCGAAAGACGGAAAGGCGGAAACGCGATGTGTCGGCAGGCTATACGAGCCGACGGAGTCTGGGGCACCCGGGAGGGGGAAGTACTCCCCACCAGCGCGCAGCAGCCTCATCTTTCGCCGCAATCACGTGGGTTCAGAGGAAATGTGAGACGAATCGTGGTCGGGCCAGCATCCTCCGGATCACAGACGGCCGAGGTTCACCTGGTTCCCGGTCAGGCTCAGCCGGAGCCCGTCGTCGGTGACGATCGCACTGGTGGGGTGCAGACCCTGCGGCAGGGACCCGGCTGGAACCGTGATCTGCGGGGAGTCCAGTCCGACGTAGCCGAGCAGACTGCTCTCCGCAGTGTCGACATCCACCCCAGTCTCGTCCCCTCCTATCCGGGTAGAGGTGATGGTCAGCACCAGGCTGCCGTCAGCCCCCACCGACGGTACGATCTCCGCCTCACCGTCGATGCCGAGCAGGGAGGCCGAGGCCTGGATGGCTCCCGGATCCTGGGCGCTCGTCCCCGTCCGCTTGGCCTGAAGCGTCATGCCCTGCATCTTCGGGTGCGATTTGGCGGCGAGTGCGGCCACCTGCCGCCAGCTGACGGTGCCGGATACCGTCACCGTATCTGTCGGGTAGGGCGAGCGCAGGCTGATACGGCTGAGGTCGACGTCGACGTCACTGAGCGTGATCGTGGCGCCACCCTGGCCCTTGGGGGTGATCTCCAGGCTCTCGGAGTCCACCGCCAGGCTGTCCAGCGACCCGCCGACGAGCTGGCGCAGGACGATCCCCTTGGTGGCGATTCTCGCGTCCGAGCTGAGCCCCGGCAGGGCGGAGCGCACCGCGGCGTCGATCTGACTGCGCACGAGGTACTCCGCGCCGACGGCCCCGGCAGTCAGAACGACGACAAGCACCAGGAGCACCACCCCCCAGCGGCGGGCGCGACGGCGTCGGGCATGACGGCGCTGATCGCCTTCCGATGCGTCGGGCTCCTCGGATTCTTCCGCCAGAACCTCGTCGAAGAACGCACTCTTGGAGGCGGGTTCACTGTCCTGCGCCTCTTCCTCCTCCCTCGGTTCCAGCTCCTCGGAAGGATCGGCGTCGTCCTGGTCATGCATCACGCCCCGCGCCACGTCATCGCCTCGATGCCGCGGGCGAGCTCTGGGCCACCGGAGCGGTGGTCGCCGAGCGCTCAGCCGTCTCATCGACGGCCGCCCGGTTGGCGGCCTGCTCCTCATCGAGCATGTAGAGGTCCTCAGCCGTGACCATGAGAGTGGATACGGCATGCTCCACCAGCGCGGTGCGCCGGTTGGAGGCGGCCCCGGCAACGCGTCCGCCGCGCAGCCCGCGCACGCCTACCCTGTCGAGCTTCTCGCAAACGTTGTCGAGCTTGCGGTTGAACTTGGTCAACGGCCACCCCAGGCGCGCCGCAGCCGCCGCGGAGGAGGGGATCTCGGCGGCCCCGGTCCCGGCCCGCTTGAGCACCGGCTCGGACAACGCCAGGACGAGCAGTAGCTGGGAGCGGGTCATCGGGGTTACCCCGATGGTGGTCTGTCCCGTGGACTGGCGCACGCCGTCGATCCCAGAGAAGTGATCCTCCCCAGAGGTGATGAGGTTGATCTCATAGGTGGTCGGGCCGGCGGAGAAGGTGAGGATGACTCGAGGGAAGACCAGGGGGATGCGGGCTCCGGGAGCCAGGCGCGACTGGACCAGCCCCTCGCCGTCGGTCAGCGTGGCCGACAACCGGCTCCCCTCGTTGGCGATCCACCACAGCTTCTCGGAATAGGCGAAGACCAGGAAGCGGCGATGGAGGTAGGGGTTGTCATCGATGTCCAGGTCGCCCCCTCGGCCGATGACGAAGGTGTCGGTGGAGGCCACCCGATGGATTTCGCCGGAGAAGTCCAAGACGAGCTCGTCGGGCTGGTCCGGATTGACCTCCGGCATCTCCGTCCAGGTCAGGTCGCTCATGAAATCTCCTTCCACAGGTCCAGCCTCGTGCCGGAGTGGTCAGCAGCGCAACGGCGGGGCTGCTATTGCATCAATTCTTTATGAGTCGTTGTAGGTGCCCGGGATAAGTCTTGCCGACAACCCGATTCCGCACCGGTGAAGCATTGTCAAGCAAAATGTGACCTCAACCACTTTGGGGTCTCAGCCATGCTGGCGGATCAATGCGAAGCGTCACGCCGTCGCCGATATCCATCAGGTCCCCCATGAAGACCGGCGTCGGCACGCCCGAGCCCAGCAGGACGGGCGTCGCGCCGGGCCGCGCCAGCACCGTGCCGTTGGACGAACCGAGATCCTGAACCAGGATGCTCCATCCCGAGGTCGTGAGCATGAGATGGGAGCGCGAGACCATGTGCTGCGGGCTGGGCACCGCCACCAGGGCCACGATGTGCGGGTCATCCCCGCCCGGCACCTGGGGAGCACGTCCGATCACGACGTCACCGGCCACCTCGACGGCGGCACCGGTCGACAGGGTCAGCGTGGCCAGCGCCGGTCGTCGCACATAGGAGAACACTCCCGTCAGGGGCTGCGAGCAGGTCAGGCACTCGCGGATCTCGGGCGGGTTGGCGTGACCCCGGGGGCAGATCGAGGCCCGTACCGGGGGCGCCGCGATGAGAGCGGCCTCCGAGGCGGAGACGACCTCGGTGTTGGGCAGCGCCTCCAGGGGCTGGGGAGCGCGAACCGGCTGGGGCTGCTTGCTCTTGGAGTTGTCCGGCGCCGTGGGGGTATCCGCCGTCGGCTGCTCGCCCGAGCCGGCCGAGGGAGCCGTCGGGGCCCGGTGGGCGCCCCGACGACGACGGCGCCCCGAACCGGGTTCTGGCTCGGGATAGTCGGGGAATGTGCCGACGTCGCCGGTGTCGGCCCCATCGGCCCCATCGGCTCCGTCGCGCCCCCGGCTCTGGCCGAGGGGGTCGGAGGCGTCGTCGGGATCCTCCCAGACACCCGTCTCCAAAAGCTCGGGAGAGGAATCTCCGGGGCTCGGCGGTGCCGGCTGCGCGACGGAGCCCTCGTCGCCGACCGCGGCGCCCGTTCCCGCGTCGAGCCCGACCGCGGCGCCCGCGCCATCAGCGACGGTTGCGGCATCATCGGTGTCCAGACCGGGGGCGCTCTCGGGCTCCGGGTGCGTCGGGGCCGCGTCTCGCGGCAGCTCCGTGACCAGGGAGACAGGCTTGAGCAGTGTGGTCTCGTCGCTGGGCTCCGCCGGGGCGCCACCGCCCGGACTCCTGTCCGCGCCGCGAGCGCTGTCGTCGAGATCGCCGAAGGCCGCGGTCCGCAGGCCGGACGACCGCGTAGCCGTGGTCGTCGCACTCGACGCCGTCGGCCCCACCGTGGGCAGGTAGGTGCCCCCCAGGGCCTCGAGGACCCGGAGCCCCGCCTCGACGGAAACAGTGCGGGACTCGGCCCCGGCGGCAGGACTGATGACGGCGACCCCGTCAACGCCGTCGGCCCGCAGGGACCCGTCCGCCAGGCGCGTCAGCCCCGCGGGCAGCGGAACGCGCTCGCCCGGCCGGGAAATCGGGGAGATCGGGGAAGCGGTCACTGCGCCTCCTGAACGGCGGCGACACCGGGGACGGCTGCGTGAGCGGGGGTCGGAACCTCGATGGAGTCGACGACGACGGCCGTGGTGTTGTCGTGACCGCCCCCCTCCAGTGAGGCCGCGACCAGGAGCTCGGCCGTGCGCTGCGCCGTGTAGCCGGCGGCCAGCACGGTGGCGATGGCCTCGTCGTCGAGCTCGTCGCTCAGACCGTCGGAGCACACGAGCAGGCGGTCTCCGGCAGCGACCGGAACGCTGTAGAGATCGGGGACGGCGGAGTCGGCGATCCCCCCTCCCAGCGCGCGGGTGACGACATTGCGGCGGGGGTCGCGCCGCGCCTGCTCGGGGGTGATCTCGCCGGTCTCGACCAGGATCTGAACCCGGGAGTGGTCCCGGGTGACCTGGGAGAGCATGTCGTCGCGCAGCAGGTAGACCCGGGCGTCACCGATGTTGAAGATGACCCAGGTCGGCCGCGTTGCCCCATGCTCGTCCTGCATCCAGGCCAGGACGACGCCGGCGATCGTCGCGCCGGGCAGGTAGGCGGCATGGGATGGGATGGCGACAATCGCCTCCTGTGCGGCCATCACCGCGCGGACCACCGTTTCCACATCGGTGACGGTCGTTCCGGCCAGCGAGTAGAGGGAGTCGAGGGCGACCTGCGTGGCCATCCGGCCGGCGGCGTGCCCGCCCATTCCATCAACAACGACGAAGGCCGGGGCGATGGCGAGGTAGCCGTCCTCGTTGATCGTACGCAAGCGCCCCACGTCGGTGGCCGCGCCGACGACGACCCCGGAAGCCCCGACGCCGTCGGCGCCACGGATCACCAGGGCTTCGGCATCGGCACGAACGTGCTCGGTCATCATCTCCCTTTCACCTGCGTTGCTTGCACTCCCCTAGTAAACCCCAGCACACCGTCCTGAACCACCGCACCACGGCGAAGATTCCACCATACGGGAGCCTGGAGCGGTCCGAAGGCGAACGGCTCCGGCGCCCGGGACCCTCCCGGGCGGAGCCCTCCACCACCCGTTGCCGCCCGTGACGAGGGACCACCGGTCGACCCCGCAGAGCCGCGACCGTGACCCGTCAGGCAGTCGGCACCACGAGGTCCTCGGGTAGTCTTTCCGGGTGGCCGGATCCCCGGTCCGTGCGCCACCAGGGCAGTACCGCGTTCCCTGACCCGGTATCGCGGGTGGTCCCGGTACCCGCCCTGCGACGGACCCGGGTACCGATCACAACCTGGACCGACGCAGTTTTCCCGACCCTCGAAGGACCCAGCATGTCTCAGGCCAAGGATGAGCTTGTCGCGCGCGCGCAGGATCCCAACGCGGAGCTGGAGACCCTCCACCAGCTGGCGCAGAACTACCCCGGTCTGCGCCCCTACATCGCCGCCAACCCGCGGACCTACCCCGCCCTCCTGGAGTGGCTGGGCACCCTGGGCGACCCTGCGGTCGACGCCGCCCTGGCCTCTCGCAGCGGACATCCCCAGTCGGATCAGGCTCCACAGGCGTCTCCACCCCTGGCGGTCGTCTCACCCCCCGGGTCCCAGCCGGGATCGCCGTCGGCCATGCCCTCCGAGGCCCCGACCCAGGTGACCCTGCCCCGTTCACTCCAGCCCGGCAGCGCCGCCTCTGGTGTCTCAGGGGCCTCCGGGGCCTCAGCGACCAGCTCGAGGAGTGCCGCGAGCGCATCCAGCGCCTTCAGCGCGGCCGGTGCCAACACCCAGGTCGACAGCTTCCGGGCCACGGGCGATCCAGCCGTCTCCAACCCCACCTTCGACCCCAGCCAGGCAGTCCCGTCACAGTCACCGGCCAGACCGGCCCAGCCTGCCCTGCAGCAGACTTTCCAGCAGTCCGCGAACCTCTCCCAGCCGCAGAGCGCGGTGATTCCCGCCGCCGTACAGGCCTCCGCCACGACCGACGGCAACGGCGGTGTCTTCGGCGTCGGCACCGAGGACGACGACTCCTCGGCCCCCTCCTCCTTCCTGACCTCCAACCGCATCCTGCTGATTCTGGCCCTCTTGGTGGCCACCATCCTGGTCTTCCTGGCGACCTGGTACTTCTCCGGCAGCGACAACCACAAATCAGCGAACGAATCGGACACCCAGCCCACAACCCAGAGCAATCAGGCGGCCGGCGCAGCCCCGAATAACGCCTCCGCCTCTCCTACGGCGTCAGCCACGCCGAGCGCCTCGGCGACACCCACACTCAAAGCGCCCGCACCCAACGGAGCCCAGGAGCTGTCCGCCTTCGACGCCCCCAGCGGCAACATCACCTGCACCCTCGGGAAGGATGGCGCCACCTGCGTCATCAACAAGCACGCAGAGAGCTCCTGCCGCGACAAGCCTCTGATCGTCAAGATCGGCGCCAATGGCGGCCAGTCCACCGAGTGCGGCTCGACCTTCTCCGCCAACGGAGTCAGTCTCGGATACGGCTCCTCCGCCAAGAACTCCGAGTTCGCCTGCACCTCGACCGAAGCCGGCATGCAGTGCTGGAGCCAGGTCAGTGGCAGGGGCTTCACTCTCAGTCGCGAAAGGGTCGAGTCCACCACCCACGGCCAGTAAACGTTCCCGCCTCGGCCGGTTCTGCACCGGCCGAGGCGCCGCGCCGTCTTCCTTCAGTTCCCCCAGCAGCACGCAGCTCCTCCCATGGCTACCTCATACAACGCGATTCTCACTCGCCCCGGTGCCCGCGCCTTCACGAGCGCGGGGCTGATCGCCCGGTTCCCCATGTCGATGGTGGGGATCTCCACGATTCTCGCCGTCGAGGAGCTCTACGGCTCTTACACGGCTGCGGGCCTGGTCAGCGCCGCGAGCTTCGTGGCGCTGGCCATCGGGGCGCCGATCCTGGCTCGGTGCGTCGATCGCTACGGTCAGTCCCGGGTCATGCTGCCGGCAGTCCTCATCTCGGCGACCAGTCTGGCCGGATTGATCGCCGCCGCATCCGCGCACGCGCACCTGGGGATCCTGGCCGTGCTGGCCGCCGCCGCAGGAGGGCTGGCCGGCTCCATGGGCTCCTTGGTGCGGGCGCGCTGGACCGCGGTGCTCACTCGCCCCGAGGACATCCACACGGCCTTCTCCCTGGAGGCCGCCCTGGACGAGGTGGCCTTCATTCTGGGGCCGGTACTGGCCACCGCCGTGTGCACAACGCCGTTGCTCCCGGTGACCTCGGGATGGGTGACCTGCCTGATCATGCACGCGGCAGGCGGACTGTGGTTCCTCAGCCAGCGCGCCACCGAGCCCGTTCCACACCCTCGTCGGCACGCAGCCGAGAAGGATGAGGGGACCGGGGAGGCCGGCCGGGACTCGACGCATGGCTTCGAGGGGCAGCGCCCGGTTCTGCGCCACGGGGCAGTCATGGCCACCGTCGTCGTCTTCCTGCTCTCGGGAGCCATGTTCGGGGCCAACGACGTCGCCGCGGTCGCCTTCGCCACCGAGGCCGGGCACAAGTCGGCCTCCGGTCTCGTCCTGGCGGTCTGGGGTGTGGGCTCCTTCATCGCAGCCCTCCTCTACGGCGCACGCACCTGGGGGTGGCCGCTGTGGAAGCAGTTCATGACCGGTACGGCGGCGCTGGCCATCGGCACCTCGACCTTCGTCCTGGCCCCGAATCTCGTGGTGCTGTCGGTCCTGGCCCTCTTGACGGGACTTGCTATCGCCCCGACCCTGACCAGCGGTAACAACATCATCCAGGTGACGGTCGCCCCCTCCCAGCTCACCGAGGGACTGGCCTGGGTGAGTACCGCGCTCAACGTCGGGGTCTCGATCGGGTCCCTGCTGGCAGGGCAGGCCGCGGACGCCGGCGGTTCGCACGCCGGATACCTCGCGGTCGCCGGCTTCGGCTGGGCCGCCGTCCTCGCCGGCGTCGTGGGTCTGCCCGCACTCAAACGAGCACGGACCACTCGGTCGCTGGCCGCCGACTGATGATCAGGCCCGTCAGCATCGATTCCCAGCATCCTCTGTGACTCTTCTACACTCAGCACGATGTCGATCGCAGGGAATCCACAAAACGACCCCCGTTCAGCCCCTCCGGGCGCCGGCTGCGCAGAATGCCCGGACCGTGCGGGCACCACGGGCGGTGCACCCGCTGCCCGGTTCCCACGACTGGTCGCAATCGCGCGCACGCCGGTCCTCGCCGTCATCGGGTGGCTGACGCTGCTGGTGCCCGCCTACTGGTCCCTGGTCGACGACAACGGCCAGTGGATCTTCAAGCTGGACTCCTTCGTCTACTACGAGGCCGTGCGGCAGTGGCTCGAGGGCGGGGACCTCTACGGCTGGTACGCCCTGCCGTCCAAGCACCTGTGGCCCTTCACCTACACGCCGCTGGCGGCCTGGGTGATAGCGCCCCTGACCTGGATGTCGTACCAGTCGGCCACCGTCCTGCTGATCGTGGCCACCCCCTTGTGCGCCGCCATCACGGCCTATGCGACCCTCCGGCGCCTGGGCGCCAGGGTCCGGACGGCGCACAACCTGGCACCGTGGCTTGCACTCATCGGGGTGATCGCCCTGGAGCCCTTCCCCAAGACCATGGAGTACGCGCAGGTCAACGCCATCCTCATGGCGCTGGTCGCCGTCGACCTGCTCGCCGTGCCCGGCCGCTCGCGGTGGCGCGGGGTCCTCAGCGGCCTGGCCGCAGCGATCAAGCTGACGCCGGCGGTCGCGATCCTGGTGCTCCTGGCGCGCCGCGAGTGGCGGGCGGCCGCCACCATGGCCGGCAGCGCCGTCGGGCTGACGGCCCTGGCCGCCCTGGCCGCCCCCGCTGAGTCCTGGGAGTTCTTCACCTCGGCCATGTGGGATCCGGGGCGCGCCGGTTTCGCCGACTACTCGGGCAACCAGAACCTCAAGGGCGCGATCGCCCGGGGGCTGCCGGAGTCGGCCTGGAACCCGACTTGGGCGGCCTGCTCCCTGCTGGCGGTGGCCGCAGCCTGGTTCCTGTGCCGTCGCCTGGGCCGGTTGCAGGTCACCTCCAACGACGCCGACGACGAGGCCGGCCTGGTCCTGACTCTCCAGGTCGGCGTCGTCATGGTGCTGGGCCTGCTCGTCTCCCCCATTTCCTGGTCGCACCACTGGGTGTGGTGCCTGCCTGCGCTCATGTCGGTGGGGGTGGCGACCTGGCGCTGGCGCTCGACCGCGCTCGGTCTGGCCTCCATCGCCGGGGTCCTTGTCTTCGTTCTGTCGATGCAGTGGTGGTTCCCCGAGCAGAACCACGTCGAGCAGAACTGGCCGTTCTGGGCCAAGGTCGTCGGCTCGAGCTACACCTGGTGGGCGCTGGGCTGCGGGGGCGCCCTGTGGTGGGCCTCCGGCCGGCGGTCTCGCGCCGCTGAGGGCCGGGACCGGTAGCCCGCGGGCATCTTCACCCTCATGGCAAGGGCGTCTTCCCGATCGCGGCCCTCGCCGACTCTCATCGCCCTCCTCCACTTCGACACCCGGATTCGGCCCGTCAACTAGGATCGGGGAGTGCCCCTCTCCGACATCGCCCGCGCCGTCGAGGACCAGTTCCACCGCGATTCCATCCCCGTCCTCAAGCGCCAGGGCTGGCGCCCCCGCGTCATCCCCTATGACGGCTACGGCACCAGCGCGCCGGCCGAGTCGGCGCCTTCGAGTCTTGCGGATCCGTCATCGGAGCGACGCCGCTGGCAGGCCCCACCCCGGCCCAGGATCGACGGCCGCCCGGATACCGCCCCCGATTCCCGGGCGGCCCGCCCCAAGATCTCCCCCCCGATCTCCATGGCTCGGGTCCTGGCCCGTATGGTGATGCGCCCCCAGGACGCCCCGGCCGAGGGCCCTCTGTTCCGCTCCCTGCCCGCCTCCCTACCGGCCAGTCCCGCCCAGGCCCGCGACTTCGCCCTGACCAGTCTGCTCGATGCCCAGCGCGGCTGGCGCCTGTTCATCGAGGTACCGGCGGCCTTCCTGCCGGTAACCGTTCACGTGGGCCGGGCCAGCGTGCGCACCAGGGCCGACCGCAGCGGCTACATCGACGTCGTCGTGCGCGATCACGGGCTGGAGCCGGGCTGGCACGAGGCGAGGATCGCGGCGGCCGGGGCCGAGGCGGTCGCCGCCAAGGTCCTCATCATCCCCGAGGGGCCGCGCCTGGGCATCATCTCCGACATCGACGACACCGCCATGATCACGCACGTGCCCCGGGTGCTCGTGGCCGCCTGGAACCAGCTCATCAAGTACTCCTCGGCGCGGGAGCCCGTCCCCGGCATGGCCGAGCTCTACTCGCGCATCCAAGCCGCGCACCCGGGAACCCCGATGATGTACCTGTCCACCGGCGCATGGAACGTGGTACCGACGCTGCGCTCCTTCCTCTCCCGCCATGGCTTCCCCTCGGGGCCCGCACTCATGACCGACTGGGGCCCGACCAACACCGGCTGGTTCCGCTCGGGGATCGAGCACAAGCGCACCGAGCTGCGCCGACTCATGATCGATCTGCCCCAGATCACCTGGATCCTCTTCGGCGACGATGGCCAGCACGACCCGCATATCTACGGCGAGGCCGCCCGCCACCACGCCGACCGCATCGCCGCCGTCGCCATCCGCCGTCTGACCGCCACCCAGCAGGTGCTCGCCGGCGGGCTGACCGCGCATCCCATGGGCATCGGGCCCGAGGCACGCACCCTGGCCGAGGCCGACGTCCCCGTCGTCGTCGGAGCCGACGGATACGAGCTGGCCCGGCTCCTGCCCCGCGAGCTGTTGGAGACCTCGCCGCACCGCTGACGCCCCTTCCAATAGCTGACGACAACAGCTGACGATCGCCGAACGTCTCGCGGCCGTGCCTCACGGGCCGCTTTCTGCTCCGGGAGCTCAAACCGGGGCCGTAGGGTACGAACGCGCGCCCCTCAGCGGTGCGGCATGTCTCACGTCGCCCGCTCACCCGCCATCGATCCCCGGCAGCACGCGGCTCAGCCAGCGCAGTCATTCGTTCACAGGGATGCCACAGGTTTGCCCTACGAGGCCGACAGGTCACCGCAGTTACCTGTTTCCACCAGGGGGCGGACGCCCCCATTCCCATCCCCGCTTCAACAGGAGGAAACACATGTCCCCCTTCTTCTCCAAAGACTTCTCCAAGAACTCCTCGACCGTTCCGGCAAGCGTCCGCACGATCGCCCCGGCCTCCTCGACCGCCGCCTCGCTCCGGCGTCACGCGATCCTGGCCGACCTGAACGTGCTGCAGGTGGCGACCCTCATGGGGACCGCCCTGCTGGTGGCACTCGGCGTCGCCCTGGGCGGGCGCTCCTACATCACGACCGTCTCACCCGACGGCCTGATCAGCTCCCAGCCGGGCGCCTACGGCTCCAACGGCGCGAACCCCGCTGAAACCGTTGACGGCTCCTCACCGGCGGCCATGTGATTCTCAGCGCCCCCGCAGGAGCGATCCCTCGGAGCCCGGTGAGGGGCGACCGCAGCGCCGGGCATCGCGCCACACGTGACGCTGTGGGCGATCATGCCGCCGATGGGGAGTCCTCACGGAGACCCGGCCGGTTCGCGGCCGGTATGGTGATGAGGCATCAACCAGCGCTTCCCTCAAGCTCAGGAGACAGATATGGCCGGCAAGATCCCCTTCATCCTCGGACTCGGCGCGGGATACGTGCTCGGGACCCGCGCGGGGCGCGCCCAGTACGAGCGCATCAAGTCCGCCGCCTCGAGGGTCGCCGAGCAGCCCTTCGTGCGCACCCGGGTCGACGCCGCCTCCAGCCACGTCAAGCAGGCCGTGCGCAGCCAGGGCGAGGCCGTCACCGAGAAGGTCGCCGATGCCGTCAAGGAGCGGCTCTTCGGGACGCCATCGGCTAAGAGCGCTGGCCAGTCCCAGCCCGTCGACGCTGGCGAGGCCAGCCTGCGTCCGGTCAACGAGGCCAGTCAGGGCCTCTGACGCCCCCTACCCCTGCTCGGACTGTTCGGACTGTTCCGACGGCGTACTGCTGTCTGTCGCCCGTCCCCCGCGACCACGCCAGGCGGGGGCCTTGAGCGGCCCCATCATGAGCGCTCGGCGCCAGCCGACCAGCGCCCCCGGTCCAGTCCGCCGCCCGGCCCGACGCCGTTCCCGATCGGAGATGACCGGCAGTTGCCAGGAGCGCCAGTAGGCGAGTACGCATAGGCCGGCCCCGACAGCGGTGGACACCAGCATGGCGTGCGCGTCGGCCGCCCCCATCCGCACGGCCAGGACCTGGGTACCGGCGGCGATGAGCGCCGGGATCGCGTAGAGCTTGTTGCCGCCGAAGACCGCCGGGGTCTCCCCCACGGCGACGTCGCGGATCATGGATCCCCCGATCGCCGTGAGGCAGCCCAGCAGGAGCGCCGGCATGACACCGAGCCCGTGGGTGAGGGCCTTCGATGCGCCGGTCGCCGCCCAACAGCCCAGTATGACGGCGTCGGCCACCACGAGCAGGCGCCGGGTGGGACGCGAGGTCAGGGGCACGAACCAGGCGACCGTGGCGCCCAGGCAGGCGGTGTAGAGGTAGTAGGGGTCGGTCAGGGCGAAGGGCGGACCCGCCTGGATCATGACATCGCGCAGGATGCCGCCGGCGGTGGCGGTGAGCATGGCCAGGACAACGAAGCCCACCAGATCGAAGTTCTTGCGTCGGGCGATGAGCCCGCCCAGGATTCCGTTGAGCAGTACGCCGCACAGGTCGAGGATCCGGAAGGTGTCGGTGAGGGAGGCCGGCATGTGCAGCGCGAGGGAGGAGACGTCCAGCACCCCGATCCTCCCGCCTTTCGCTGATGTCGTGGTTCCTGCTTCCTGCGTTGCGTCGTCCCGGTGTTGTCCGGGCGGCGCCCGTCGCCACCTTAACCCACAGCGGTCCGCGAGCTCCGGCGCCGGCCACTCGCGCATTGCGGCGATGCGAAACCTCGGCTGGTCAGGGCGCAGCGGCCCGCGCCATGATCGAGGGGTGTCCTCACGATACGCACCCCCCAAGGACCTCAGTTCCTACGCGTGGCTCTCCATCGGCGCCGCCCTGGGCACCATCGCGCTCAAGGGTGCCGCTGCCTGGGTGACCGGCTCGGTGGGCCTGCTCTCCGATGCCGCCGAGTCGATGGTCAACCTGGTGGCCGCGGTCGTGGCGCTCATCGTGCTGAAGATCGCGGTCAAGCCCGCCGACGCCGATCACCAGTTCGGCCATTCCAAGGCCGAGTACTTCTCGGCCGTCGTCGAGGGCGTCATGATCTTCGTGGCGGCCGCCTTCATCATCATCTCCGCCATCGGCCGCCTCATCGACCCGCAGATGCCCGAGCAGCTGGGGCTGGGTCTGGTGGTCTCGGTCATCGCCTCGCTCCTCAACGGCGCGGTGGCGTGGGTGCTCTACCGCGCCGGGCGCCGAGAGCGCTCCATGACCCTGGTGGCCGACGCCAAGCACCTGGCCACCGACGTCATCACCTCCGCCGCGGTCCTGGTCGGGGTGGCCCTGGTGGCCGTCTTCCACTCGGCGCTACTCGACGCCGTCGTCGCCCTGGGGGCCGGGCTCAACATCATGTGGACCGGTTTCACGCTCATCCGGGACTCGGTGGGCGGGCTCATGGACATCGCCCCGTCCACCGAGGTGCTTCAGAGGGTCGAGAAGGTGCTGGCGCGTCACCGCCGCCAAGGCATGATCGACTTTCACGCGGTACGGGTGCGCGAGGCCGGCAACCGGCGATTCATGGAGCTGCACGTGCTGGTTCCCGCGGTCTGGAGCGTCAAGAAGGGGCATGACTTCACCGAGCAGGTCATCGACGAGCTGGTGGATGCTGACTCCAGCCTACGCATCTCGGCGCACCTGGAGCCGATCGAGGACCCCAAGTCCTACGAGGACCTCGAGGATATCTGAGGACATCTGACGTCAACTCGGTTTTCATCAACGTCCCGACATGTCAGACTCGGCCCCATGAACGCAATGAGGCTCACCGGCTCAGCACCGTCGCTGCGCCAGCACGCAATCACCGCCCCCACCCCCAGCTGGCGCCGGCCGGACCACGTCGTCCTGGAGACCTGCGTCGAGGACGTTGAGGGTGTGCGGATCTCCGCCCGCGCCGGAGCCGACCGGGCCGAGCTGGGCGACAACCTCACCGCCGCCGGCACCACTCCCTCGATCGGCACCATCGAGGCCGCGATCTTCGCCGCCGCCGAGCAGGTGGAGCAGCGCCGCGCCCAGGCCGGCGCCCACTGGGCGGACAAGCCCGAGGCCGCCGCCCCCTTCGGCCTGCGGATCCTCATCCGTCCCCGAGGCGGCTCCTTCGTCTACAACGCCGATGAGGGCCGGGCCATGATCGCCGACGTGCGGCGTATCGCCTCTCTCGCCCTGGAGATGGCCGAGTTCACCCGCCCCCAGGCCACCGGCGGAGGGCGAGGGGAGCTGCCGCCGGCCGTGGACCTGGGCTTCGTCGTCGGAGCCCTGACAGAGGACGGAGTGATCGACCGCGGCCTGGTGCGCCTGCTGGTCGACATGTCCAACGGCGCCCCGGTCACCTTCCACCGGGCCTTCGACCACTGCCGCGACACTGTCGAGGCCTACGGGGACCTGGAGGGCCTCGGCATTCGCTATGTCCTGACCAGCGGCGCGGCGCAGACCGCGGCCGACGGCGCCTCGGTGATCGCCGGGCTGGTGGCCAGTGGCGGGCCGATCGTCGTCGCGGCCGGGGCCGTGCGCCCCAACGGACTGGTCGACCTGGTGGAGTCCACCGGCGTGCGCGAGGTCCACATGCGCTGCCCGCGCGAGGGCCTGTCTCCCGACGAGCCCCAACGCACCGACGAGGCCCTGGTGCGGCGTGCCGTCGAGGCGGTCCGCGCAGTTCCACTACCCGAGTAGCCCGACCGCAACGGTTCCTCCCCCCTTCCTACGGTATTGACGGAGGGGTGCCGCCCCACACGCTCCGGGGCGGCACCCGATGTCGCAGTCCCCCATACTCCTTCACTCCTTCCCAGCGTTCCCCGCGCCCTTCCGCGGAGCGCCTCCCCCTCCACGACTCGCCCGATGTCCGCAATCCTCACGGTTCGTAGATATCTACAGTCCTCGGTGTGCACAACCGTCTCGACGCATCTGTCACGCTGCAAGCGCAATCGGGACAACTACCCCCATGAGCCCCATGACCGCCCCTATTTTCTGTCTTAGGTTGACCCCATGAGCGACGTCCGTATCGATACCCCTCGCGGAATCACCCTGGCCGGTACTCTCCGCCTTCCCACCGGGGCCGCCCCAATCGATCTGGAGGTTTCCACGACGCAGGAGGATGCTCAGCCCCCGCAGCCGCGCGCCGAGGGCGTGGTTCTGCTGGCGCACGACTTCCTCACCGACCGCCATGGCCAGAACGGCCGCCTGGACCGGATCGGCGCCCGCTACCGCGAAGCGGGCCTGGCCACGCTCAGCCTGGACTTCTCCGGCCTGGGCGAGTCCGACGACGACGTCATCACCCTGGCGGGAGAGGCCGAGGACCTGCGTGCCGCCTCGAGCTGGCTGGCCGGCCTGGGATTCACGCGGCAGATGATTCACGCCAACGGCTTCGGGGCTACGGCCGCGCTCCTGGCCCGCCCCAAGCAGGTACGCACGGCCGTGCTCGTAGGCGCCATCGTGGGCCCGCAGTCGATCCTGTGGGAGGAGGTCTTCTCCCCCGAGCAGCTCGACGAGCTCGCCCGGCACGGGCTGACGCGCCTGGTGGATGACAACCCCAACTCGCGCGAGTGGAACGTCCTGTCCAAGGAGACCCTGGCGGACTTCTCCATGCAGGAGCCGAACCGGACTCTGGCGGACCTGCCCTGGCCGGTGCTCATGGTGCACGGGGTGCTGTCCAATGAGCTGCCGGGTACCGCCGAGGCGACGGCCGAGGGCTTCCCGCTGCTGCCCGACTCCAGCCAGATGGTGCACGTCCACGCCGAGACCCTGGACCAGGCCCAGGAGGAGGTCGCCCGCCTCAGCCTGGAGTGGGCCCGCCGCCGACTGCGCTGAGTCCACCCGCACCGACAAAGAGCTCATAGACGACACGGAGCCGTGTCGTCTATGAGTTCTTTGTCGAGACTGACGTCTTCACCTACCGGTGAGCTGGACGACGACGGCGCGGTGGTCCGTCCCGGGGACGGTAACCACTCTGCCGTTACTCCCCCGCCAGGCACCATCATCGACCAGGACGTGATCGATGGTGGTACCGAGCCACCTGGTACCGGTGGCACTGGGCCAGGTGGCCAGGCCCCCGACACCAGCCTGCTCCCCGGCGCTCGCACACCCTCCCAGGTTTCGCAACGGGGCATGGTCTCGGGTGGCGTTGAGGTCGCCGGCCACGATGAGTCCAGCGGGCGGGTGACTGCACAGTGAAGCCACACCCGCCACCGAGCTCCTCCACCAGGCCATGGCCCCTGACACCGGTGGGTAGGTATGGACACCCACGATGACTGGCCCGTCCCCGTCAGCCGGTTCGAGCCGGACCGCACCGAAACCGGTATCGGTGGGTCCCTGCACCTGACGGTGCTCGCCCAGACGCGAGGAGACGAGGACGGTCGTGGAGTGGACCGGGTCCGATTCGAGGTCGACCCCCTGCTCGGCCAGGTCGGACGGCATCCCACTGGCCGAGAAGACCGCGAAGGTCTCCCCGCCCTTGGCCGCCGACGAAGCCTTGAGGGCCTCAGCCAGGTGCTGTCCGTAGCGCTGTGTCGTCTCCGGCAGGACCACGATGTCCACCCCGGCATCGTCCGCCAGCCCGGCAACCGTCTCAACATCGACACCCTCCCGTGCGGTGTTGAGGTTCAGGACGCCGACGGCACCGGCATGATCAGCCGCGACAGGGCTCTCCCGCACGCCTCGGGCCAGCAGAACACCGCCGTGGGCTCCCGCCACCAGGAGAAGAACCATGCCGACCACCCCGGTGCGCAGGCCCGCCCTGCGTGCTCCCTCCCCCGGCTGCACAGGTCGCCGGCGCGCTCGCCACCACAGCCCGCCGGCGACCACAAGGAACACGGCCCCCACAAGCACCGCCCCCAGTGCCAGCAGCGAGCGCATCGCGATGAGCTGGACGAGGACGAGGACCGTCGTCGGTGGGAACAAGCTCGCCAGAGCCAGGGCGATGAGGACACCGGCGGGAAGCCACCGCAGGATCTGTCGAGGACGGCTCACGGCCCCACTCAACCAGAAACCACCCTCGCCCACCAGTTCCCAGGATCTCCAGGAGCCGGTCAGGAACCCACCGGAAACCGCGGTCGTGCGCACCCTCAGCCTCCCGGGCGGGCAGAAGGGTGCGTATGAGGAACAATAGGTCCCCTATGAAGCAGGGAGAACAGAACGACAGCCGACGCAGCACTCCGGGCGGAGGCGGCAAGCGGGATCGACTGGATCGGCAGTCGGGCCACAACCGTCACAGGCGCTCGGGGAAGCGTCGCAGCGCCTGGAAGGACTACTCCCCCGAGCAGCTCGCCGCCCGCGCCGCCGCCGTCCCGGTCATCGTCTACCCCGAGGAGCTGCCGGTCAGCGCCCGCCGCGAGGAGATCGCCGCCGCCATCGCCGAGCACCAGGTCGTCATCGTCGCCGGCGAGACCGGCAGCGGCAAGACCACCCAGCTGCCCAAGATCTGCCTGGAGCTGGGCCGGGGCGTGACCGGGATGATCGGCCACACCCAGCCGCGGCGCATCGCCGCGCGCAGCGTGGCCGAGCGCATCGCCTCCGAGCTGGGCACCCCGATCGGGCCGGGCGGCGTCGTCGGCTACCAGGTGCGCTTCACCGAGGAGGTCGGCGAGAACACCCTGGTCAAGCTCATGACCGACGGCATCCTGCTGGCGGAGATCCAGTCCGACCCCCAGCTGCGCCGCTACGACACGGTCATCGTGGACGAGGCCCACGAGCGCAGCCTCAACATCGACTTCATCCTGGGATACCTGGCGCGCCTGCTGCCCCAGCGCCTGGACCTCAAGGTCATCATCACCTCGGCCACCATCGACTCAGAGCGCTTCGCCGAGCACTTCGGCCGCGAGCTCACCGGTGACCGAGGGCAGCCCTTCACCGTTCCCGCCCCGGTCATCGAGGTCTCCGGGCGCACCTACCCCGTCGAGGTCCGCTACCGCCCGCTGGCCCCCGACGACGCCCGGCCCGCCTCCGACGCCGCCGACGGCGCACCGACCGGAGACTCCCGAGGCTCTGCCGGGCCCCAGTCCGGTCCGGCGGCACCCGGTGAGCTGAGCGAGGCCGAGCTGGAGGCACTGACCTCCCCCGACCCGGCGGTGCGCGCCGCGGCGCGGGCCCGCCGCGAGGCCATCCGCTCCGACGTCGGATCCGCTCCACTGGCTCCCCGGAACCAGGGCGCTCGCGGCAAGGGCCGGGGGCGG
>ERZ773099.1325-NODE-1325-length-18432-cov-3.643685_pt1 | contig 18432 bp, 15 predicted proteins | sample MGYA00511120_ERZ773099 | MGnify/ENA primary metagenome ERZ773099 (study PRJEB29015, sample SAMEA2738012) | human oral metagenome | biome: human oral; feature: human-associated habitat; material: dental | place: China | collected 2104 ...
GCGCAGTGAATCAGGAACAACCGAAAGCACCACGACAACCATTGACTGTCAGTGCTCCTCGTATGAGACGCCCGCAAGCACAGGACTGCCTTGGTCGTCCCAGAGTCTCAGGTCAGCGACAGCAAGCTCTTCGTCTTGCTCCGAGTCTTCCAACATCATCGGCGCAAGGAGCTCTTTAATGTCGGCCACAGAACGTTCGAGAATCCTTGCTTCACGGATGGCATCTCGCATCCGTCTTCTAGTTTCTTCTCCGACTCCTGTATCGAGCTGTTGAGCCGCGACATCGAAAGCAACCGGAATCGATAGATCCGCCTTGTAGAGATCAGCAATGTCGTAGATGAAGGAGCGATAGTTGCCCGTGTGTATGAAACCTAAACCTGGTGAACAGCCAAGGGCGACGACAACGGCATGGATGATCCCGTACATAGCGCTATTCGCCGCAGATAAGCACCTGTTGACCACTGACCCGGACTCAAAACTGTCCGGATCGTAGTCACGGCCGTCCCATTCGACCCCAGTACGGCTTGAATTCTCCCTGTAAATCCGGCGTACTCGAGCTCCCTCTCGTCCGCGTAATTGCTGCATGCTGAGGTCGGCAACATTCTCACCATGGAAACGTTTGAGATACATCTGGCGAGCAACAGATAAGCGTACACGAGGGTCGCTGACCGCTCGCGCTTGTGCTTCAAGAAGCCGGGAGGAACGCGATGGTGGTACACCATGAGCGTAATAACGAACGCCGTTCTCACCGACCCACACAGCGGTCGCCCCACTTTCAGCGAGTAAGGAGACCGCACTATGCGTGATCCGGACGCCCGGGCCGATCATGAGAACCGATAGTGCCGCAGCAGGGACATGAGCCACACCTCTCCGGTCAGTCACGGTGATTGCGTTCGAGTCGCGATGCACGACACAGCGCTCGATGTAAAGGAAAGTCAGGCGGTCCCGGACCCGAAGAAGGTCCTTCGGGTCCGGGGGGCGAATTCCAGGAAAGCCTGTCATGCTCGCGCCAAAGACAAGAGCCCTGCACCGTACCCTTTTGCCCTGCCAATTCCGTTGACGAGAGCATGTCTCAGCAAGTCGGGATCAGTGACTCGCAGTTTGCCTTCGAACGTTGCCAACTGCAAAGCAACCACGTCTACTCTTTCATCGTGGTTACGTCGGAAACGCTCGCTGCGACGTTCGACAAGCCCAATAAAGGGAGCATCGCTTCCCACAAGTCCCCCATCTGCACTCAACGTCCGAGAGACATCCCCTCCAAATTCACTCATAAGAGGAATCTCGAAGCCATTCGGTACAGCGCGGTCGAGGAACCATTGAGTCTGCTGTGCGACGGTGACATGTGCAAGCACTTTCTTCCGGCCCTTCTCGTCCTCTTGCCCGGCACGTCGAAAGGTGGGATTAACCGTGACTCGGAACGACCACAGCTGCCCCTCTCGCAGTGAGTCCAGGAAGTCATCTGTTCTCTTGACCAAAACACTTCCATTGACCTCATATCCGGCTTGTTCAACGATGGCTGCTGGATCCGGGGCAACTGGGCTCGAAATGTAAAGAGCGATCGCAGGGCTATTCTCATTCGTAGAACGGGAGGTCTTTGGCGGACGATCAATCCTCCAGAGGACACGTCCCTCACTAGAGCTGGGAATACTCCCCGGAGGAAAGCTTGCGAGCACAGCTGCATGCATCCTCTGTGGTGAAGAAATGAGGAACTTGCACCCTCTTCGATATGGGTTCAGATACACCCGGGTCAGGTACATCAGATCACCTCCATCGGATCGTGGGAGATTCCTGCAGACAACTGTGAAGGCACCACGGGAACATACTCCGGATTGGGAAGATCGACCCTGGCCTCGTCAATGTTTCGGATTCCGTATTCCCTTCGCTCGGAAGCGAAGCTAAGAGGAACGTCCTGAATCGTCCTCGTCGAATCGATTCTGCCGGGAATGATCCCCTCATCAGCTACGACTCGTAGGCTCACCGTCTCCAGCGTCTTATGTTTTCTCTGGTGAAAGCGCGCTGCCTGCCAAGGGAGTTCTGTGATTGCGGACCACATCTTCCCACTCCGGCTCTCGAGAAGGAGCGGGAGGGCCGGAGGGCATGCCCGTCTTCCAAGGAACAAGGGGAATTTTGGACGCTGAATCGCATGAAGGAGAGCATCAATCAGATTGTCTTCTCCCTCAATGAAAGCGACGAAAACACCATCGGAGATGTAGAAGCGATCTGAAAGAGGCATCGGCACACCACCCCTATGCGCCGTGTGGAAATCCCTGAGGAGCTCGCCGGGTTGGTCGATACGCGCCGCGATTCTCAGACCTGCAAGGTCTTCGATTGGGTCGCTTCGGCGTCTTCCCTCAGCAGCCGCGAGAAGACCAACTATTCCGCTTTTCGTCGGAAACGCTTCCGTGCCACGCTGCGTGAATCGACTCGACGCCCCCCATGACTGCATGGGTGCAGCGAGCCTCAAGATGAGGATCTTGCTCATCGAGCGTCCCGAATTGATTGCACAACCGTAGTGCCGAGCTCTGCCAGCGGAATCCTTTGTCCAAGCTCCGCGAAAGCCGCTGCACGAGAAGTGGTCCACGAGACGAAGGAAGACAATGGCTTCATACCGCTTCCTTCCTCCAATTCACGCTCGAATGCGACGAACTGCTCGACTGCGGGCGCGACGAAACCGTCACGATCGGGACGAACTGGAGATTCGAAGGCCCCGACAAGGTTGATCGGCTGGTCGTCGCGCACCTGGATGAGAACAGCGTCCGGGAGGGTTCGATTCGCGAAGGTCGTAAGTTTGCCCGTTGGCATCGAACGCAGAAAACTCCCGATGAAGACCTCAATCGCTTGCTCTGCAACCTCAAGGGAACCGAGGTTTTCAACGAGGAGATCAACGTTAATCGTCGCATACCGGTAGAGAGTCGCCGAGGCGAATTCGATCGTACCGATCATCCCAGCGCCCTCGTCGGCATCATCATCGTTGCTCTTGGCATCATCGACCGCCGTGAAGTAGTCGAATTCAGACTCGACTTGTCCGACGCCGAGTGCGTGAGCAACTTGGCAGGCGGCATCGACGTTGAGAGAGTTCGGCTCGGCCACCATACGACCGAAGAGAGCGATGTCCACAGAGTGTTCAGTGTCAACGAGTGATTTCGGCTTCAACGCCTTAAACGCCTTCTTTACATCGTCTTCTTCGGCGACAGAAATAACCGCCTCTGCGACATGTTCAACCTGTTTGGCAGACAAAAAGACGAGGAATCCCGCCTCCTTCATCTGCTGTTCAGTCTTCTTACCCTTCGGGTCGGAGATCTTGAAGCCGATTTCGGTCAGCGCGAGTTCTGCGAGTTGGGTAGCACGATCCTCAAGATCCGCCCTCTTCTCAACAATCACGTCGCGCAGCAGCTCGACGATTCGTTTCGTCCGAATGCCACGATTACCATCCGGAAGCGACTGTTCAAAGTCGAGCCTCGTCGCACGCTTGATGGCCTGCGAAGAGATGCGCATACGGCGTGCCCCACCGAAAGTCGCGGTCTTCGGAGCGCCAGTGTCATCCCGATTCGGATTGGACGGAGGCAAAGTCTGGAGAATGTGGATGTCGATGTAGCGAGCCATGGAAGTCGGTCCTTTCAGTCTTGGGGAATTGCAGATTCGGATTGAATTGGTTCAAGGTCTACGACGTTGCCTCCGGCCACGCCGTCTTCAGACAGGGGCGTACGCGCGAAGTCTCGACCCCATTGGCGTACGACTCTGGAGCGGAGTCGAGGATTCTGCCACGAGTAGAAGTCAGAAGCGAGGCGTCCGTAATCGATTTGAACGTCCGCTGATGACATGACGCTCACAAGGCCCCGAGCGTGAGTGACGAGCGCATCGAAAGTTTGAGCGGAGATCATCGCACACAAACGGCGGTAGATCGGGTGCTCTTCCGGGCAACGATTATCCGATGCTCCTGAGACCGCGACCCTTCGAGCGGAAGCACCGATCGTCGCCCCCCGCTGGCTTCGCATATGCATCGACGTGTCGTGCGATCCCTGATGCATCGCCCACAGCGTGAGCGCCGCATGAACTGCAAGCTCACCCTGGGTCGCTTCATTCCCGATCTGGCGCTCGTCCCCAGACTCGAGAGTGTACGCCCACACTGAGGGCACCTCACCGACGTTCTTACCCAGAGCTGAACGCAACTGCGCCCGTCCAGCTATCGCAAAGGGATTGTGGCCTTTCAGCCGTGCGATCACCGAAAGAACACGATTCCGCACATCCTCGGGACTACCAAGATCTCTAGTGGGCACCGATATCTGCGCCCGAGATTCCTCTGTCATTCCCCCATTCCCTTCTGCGCCGTCCGCTTCGACGGCACGATCTCATTCAGCTTCTTCATGAAGTAGTTCTCCGCGATTCCCACACTGATATAGGAACCTCCCACGTCGCGTCCTCGGACTGCGGATTCAGATGCTCGACTCAGTAGTTCCTCAGACGTTCTCAGTGCGATGCGACGAAGTTCGGCGGACCAGCGTGCACGCTCGGCAAGCGGATCGGAAGAGGGGCCGATGCTGGAGAGCCACTGTCTGAAGGGATCATCGATGAGAGAGAAGAAACGCTCCTTCGCTCGGTCGCGCGCCGCGTCGCCGGCCCCATCCCCTCTTTCTCCTGAAGCCCGAGAAATGTTCGCCCCCAGATTGCCGATAACTAGAGCGACGGACTCCACGTCTTCAACAGACTGCTTGACAATGTCGCCGAGCCCGCCTTCACCCGGTTCTAGGAGCACAGAAGCCAAAGCAAGAGCATCGTGATAGATATCGTCGATAACGGCTTCATTGGAACCATAGGTCACACCGATCGCTTCCATCTGAAAACGAATCGGGTAAGCGGTCGCGACACCACGAAGATCCTCACTCGAATGGAAGCGCAAGATATCGCTTTGGAGGAACATGTCGTACTGTCCCCTATCAGCGCCCTTCACCTTCTGCGTGAAAGGAAGAGCGCCAGGTAGAGCACGCCAGAAAGCCCTCGCCGGATCATGCTTACGGGGCATGTAAGTCGCGATTCGGGCCTTCTTCGACTGCGGCATCGAGTATCTCCACAGACTCATCGGCTCGTAGAGGTGCATGTTCTGCGGATTGAGCCGATCCCCTTGAGTAAGAACGACTCCTGTCACGCCGTCTCGGCTACCGATTAGGCGCACTCGTCGAGAATGCCAGGTAAGCAATCGCGAAACCGAGTACCCATCGGGATCCGGGTTCTCGGCATAGTTGCGCCGCAGTCCCGTCTCCACGTCATTGACCTCCCAGGAGCAGGCTCCTTTCGGTCCTGTGCTGGCGGGCCCTCTCAGTCCGGAGCGTTCAAAGGGGACGAGGTTCAGCACGAGGGTCTCATCCAAGGTTTCTCCCTTGAGGATGACGAGTCCCAGTTGTCCCGTCCAAGAGGGGCCAATCGGATATCCTTTCCCTCCTTTCGTCTCCGGATCGTCCACTGCCCCAGAGCGGATTCCGGCAGGGTCGAAGGTCTGAGCGTGCAGAAGCCACAGTGCAGCTTCTGCTGCGGAAATGTTCCGAATCGCTTCACCGTTCCGCGTCGTGAAGAAAGGCTCACCATTGGGGACATCCGCAATGATCTTGTCCAAGGAAGAGACGGTATCCTTCGCCGTCCGAAGGTCCGGGGCCTGCATGAAGGGGTACCTGCCTCCGAAGAGGAAGAACCTGTCGTGCCACCTATCGAGGTACTCCTGAATGGGCTCTTCAGGGACACCCTTGTCCCAAAGATCCAACCAGGATTCCACATCCGGAACATCAAGTGTGCGATAGCAGATCGCAAGCAAGAGCCTTTCAATTGCAATATTCAAAGTCGGCAGCTCACACGCGATGTCGCGAATCGCCCCCGCTTCATGAAAGACCTCCCTGATCCCCATGCTTCGCGCAGTTCCGTCGACCATGAGAACGGGAATCCACGCTTCGTCGAGAAGGTTAAAGTCGAGTTCACTCATCAGGCCTGCACCTCTAATCCTCGTTGATTCGTATACACCACTCGTCGACCTCTAATCGTCGTTTCCAAACGTTGTGAGTGCTCGTCAACTCTGCGCATCGGAAGCACCAATTCGCCACGCAGAAGCGGATGCTCGAGGAAGCCCCACTCCCGCATACGAGGATCATCCCAGAGGGCACAGGCAACTGCGTCCACCGCATCATCAATGTTTTCTCCCCTCTCTCGGAACTGCCAAGGGGGAAGCGACACGCTCCACGTGCGGATTCGCGAGACCATTGACGGCGAAGGCCACACGGAGACATCAATGAGGGTCGGCTCCCCCTCGGCCTCTTGCCATGGGGGAGGAGTCACTGCCCCGCCGTACTCCGGATTGATGGGAATGATGAGCACCGGAATCTGATCCTCAGCATCCCTCACCGCCGGGCGGGCCGCGAGCCCTGTTTTCGGGTCGCTGATCTCTCCCGTCGCCGCTTCTCCGGCAAACTCTCGCAGCAGCGCTTCACCCGTCCACGTCGAGACCCTTGCCGGGTCAAAGGACCATACTTTCGCCTTCTCGGTTACTCTATTCGTCTCAGCCTGATCAACACGCGAGGCCTCTTTGAGAGACGGCTGCCACGAACTCGGTCCGACGGGAGTATTTGAGTAGGCGAGTTGAGTGAAGGAAGCAAAGTCCCCCGCCTTTTCAAGGACGATCTCAGCATTGTGATCGTGGAGGATCGCAAGCATCCTCAAAACCCGCGACTTCCCGTACACGGCTTCCGTCCCCTGCGAGAATCCCCATGCTCCATCACCCGATTGATCGACGAGGACGAAGCACTCGGCTTCTTGAAGAAGCGCGGGCCTCGCACGGCCCGAATGACGATGTAGACGTCCGATTCTCTGCAAAACGAGATCCATCGGCGCCGGATCCGTGATCATGAGGTCGAAGTCGACATCGAGGCTCTGCTCAATCACCTGAGTCGCGACGACCACATGTTTCTTCGGCCTACGCGAAGATCCTTTCCCAAACAACGCGAGCATCTGCTCGTCTCGTTGCGCTCGATCGCACGCAAGGAACCGAGAATGCAGCAGCGTCGTGGATTCTTCCCCGAAACGTTGGAGCATTGCGTCGTAGGTCCGCTGCGCATCACCAACGGTGTTCCTGATGACTACCGCACAGCCGCCCGAAGCGAGACGGGAATCGATGAAGTCTGCAAGCCCCTCATCACCCGCTTCGAGTGGCCGAATGACCTTCCTGGTCTCCTCGCCCTCGTCGCGGACTACTTCACTTCGTATGTTCGTCCCTTTGTCCTTAAGGATCGTGAGGACCGGATACCCGATGTCGCCCTCGAGTTCCTTTATCTCCCCCGGCTCCCCACCGGTTCGTCCTCGTCGATAAGCGGCGATCAGTGCTTGTCGACGCGCGGACGGCAAGGTAGCGGAAAGGAGCACAACAGGAACACCGAACGCGCCGAGCCATGCGAGTGCGGACTCCAAATAGATCTCCATATAGGCATCCGCAGCGTGCACTTCGTCGAGGATGACAACTTTTCCGAGGAGACCGAGATGGCGCATCAGCACATGCCTGGACTTCAATGCTGCGAGCAGAACCTGGTCGATCGTTCCAATGACGATGGGAGAAAGAGTTGAGCGCCAGCGGGCTGCCATCCAGCGGTTGGCGAACAGACCACTCGTCCCTTCTTCTTCGTCTAACACTTCTAGCGGCGCGGAGTCCTTTGCGAGGAGGCGGACGAACTCTTCATTGAGATCATTCTTCCCATGCGCAAGGTGGATCCCAAGTCTTTGGGGTTCATCTCCAAGGAGATTCGACAGCCAAGTCTCGGCACGCTCGAACATGGCGTTCGTCGTCGCCTGGGTCGGCAGGGCGATCATCACTCCTTGAAGGCCTCGCATCCGCACCATTCGCTCTGCAACAGAGAATGCGAGTTCAGTCTTGCCCGATCCGGGAGGAGCTTCGACAATCATCAGGTCAGGGTCTTCGGTCTCAGCAATAGCCACGGCCCTCAACTGCGCTTTTGTCGGATGTGTATCCTCACCCCACGAAAAACGACGGCGATATGAGGCCTCGATATCCACCGGGGCGCCGTCCTCGATTCGGAGCGGACGCGGCATCTGAGCACGCCCCATACCGCCCCGTACCCGTTGAATCTGAGCCGAGGGACTCATCGACTCAGCGCGACTGTCTCGAAGGAAGAGAGGAAAGAACTCCTCATTCGAGGCGAGCCAGTCCGCCATGACGATAAGAGCACCATAGGCGGAAGCGACAGCGATCGGCAGTCGCGGTAGTTCGCTCGGCTCCGAAGAGTTCAAGACGATACCTGTTCTCCTCGCCATCCATTCAATGAGTTCACGCCGCCCCTTCGACCAGACACTCTGCTGTTGTCGCCCCTCCACAAGGGGAAGAACTCTCCCTGCCTTTTCCATTGCGGAAGGATTGGGATAACGGCCGTGGTGAACGGCGACGAGCGCAGCCCACTGCGTCGCTCTGCCGCGGGCACCGCCCCCGTCCTCGATCGCATCGACGAGGGCGAAGTAGCTGAGGAAACCGTGAGGGAGGCTCTTCCGATCTGGAACATCACTCCAATGTGGCACGTCCACTCCGAAGTCCGAAAGGAAAGAGGCGAGCGAAGGAACCTGCGATGAGAATGCCACCGAAGCTTTGCCGACATCGTGAACTCCAGCAAGGAATCGCAGCATCGACCGTGCGCGGGCCTCGTTGCCGTCCCACACGGAAGCCATGAGGCTCCGCACCTCCGGAGCGGCGTATTCATCGAAGAGAACTGCCGCGACATCGGACGCGTCCATGAGATGCTGCGCGAGCGACAGCCACATCTCTGACCCCTGTCCGCCGCTCTTAGCCCAAAAGCTCCTTGCAACTTCGGACAACGCAGCGTCAGTCAGAGACTGATCCGCATCTGCGAACTGGACTCCGCGTCGAGGGGATCGGGGAACAATGGATGCAGCCCCCTTCTTCGATGCCATTCTCACCACGGCACACCTCCTCACTGAGCAGCTTGCTCGACTTTCGAATCACCTGCTCATATCTCAACACCAAAAAGAAGGGCTGTCAAGAGCCCTTAGTTATCCCAACTCCACTAGTGTTCTGCTGGTTGCATGAAGACCTTTAAAGAGGACAAGCACCCCCGCTCTCGCCGGAAACAAAGGCTAGGCGACCCCTGCGTGATCGCCTGCCGTGACCAACCCCGCTCACGCGGGGAACAAAAAAATCCCAACACCACTAGTCGGGTCATCCCCGAATCCGGGGCCATCACAGGATATCCGGGGTTCAAACGCCCCCGCTACCCTCACTGCCAAGACGAGTGGGCCTGCTCTCCCCGCTGTCGGCGTGAGCCTGGAGTTACAACGGTGACTCGGCGGATACAAGTCGGACACTTGCCACAACAACACTCCCAAAAGAAAGCGAACTCCGACTGTGAAGACGCGTCCTCATTCCACGCGTTCGCTACACCCCTATTCCCCAGCCCGAAGCGAGGCGACCTCGTAGAGGGCGATCCCCGTGGCGACCGCAGCATTCAAGGATTCGACCGCCGAGGAGATCGGGATCGACACGATCTGATCGCAGGTTTCGCGCACCAAACGGGACAGCCCCGCGCCCTCGGCCCCTGTGACGACGACCAGCGGGGATGTGGCCAAAGACAGGTCGCGCAGCTCAGCGTCACCACCACCGTCGAGTCCGACGACGAAGAAACCGGCGCGCTTGCAGTCCTCAAGCGCTCGCACAAGGTTGGTCGCCCTCGCCACGGGCACGCGAGCAGCCGCACCCGCCGACACCTTCCACGCCGTCGTGTTCACTCCCGCGCTGCGACGCTCGGGGATGATGACCCCGTCCGCGCCGAAAGCGCCCGCCGAGCGCAGGACCGCCCCCAGGTTATGCGGGTCCGTCACCTGGTCGAGGGCGACGAGCAGCGGCGTGCCCAGCTGCTGCAAAGAACCCACGATCAGGTCATTGACCTGCGCGTACTCGTAGCCTCGCACTTCGATCGCGACACCCTGATGGACAGCCCCATCGGTCGCAACATCAAGATCGCGGCGCGTCACCTCGAACACCGGGGCCCCCAGGTGCGCGGCCTGGCGGATGACCTCTTCAACACGGTCATCCTTGACATTGTCGAGGACGAAGACGCGCTCAATCGGGACGGAGGCGCGCACAGCCTCGGCGACGGGATTACGCCCGGCGATAAGCTCATGGCCTGGGGCGATCTTGATGGAGCTCTTCGCGCGCGCGCGGGCGATCGCGGCCTCTTGAGCTTCGCGCGCCTCACGCTGCATCTTGCGCTTATGAGCCGGATGGTAGGCGCGGTCCTCGGCCTTGGGCGTCGGGCCTTTGCCTTCGAGGCGACGGCGCGAGTGTCCGCCCGTCCCGACTTTCGCGCCCTTCTTCGAGCCTGGCTTGCGCACGGCTCCGCGGCGCCCGTCGTTTCCAGCCATCGTGTTCGTCCTTCTTCGTCGCGAGCGCCTCCCGGCGCGCCTGATCCGATTCAGCCTAGCGGGGCCCGGCGCTGACCCGGCACTCCGAAGCGGCCATTGCGGCCCGATTCACGCGGATTCACCTTTCACAAGAAAACAGCCCGGAGTTCAACATGCGCACCGAACCTCAGTCGAGGTGTCCTTGTTGTTCTTCCTTCTCATACCAGGCGGCATAGCCACCGGCTTGAAATGGCCATCGAAGGGGTTGGAGGTTCTCATGCTGAGTGTGTGCCTGCAGCATCTGGTCACATAGACCGCTGTACGCCTGCGGAGTCTGAGCTCTTCCTTCTTTCACACCGCGCGAAATCGCCCAGAGAACACCTGCGACCTTGAGGTCCGGTGCAGTCTTGCGAATGATCTGACGCGCTTTCGCGTCGTCAATGATCGCCACCGCATCCCGGAGCTCAGCCACGGCAGCAGCCCACGCTTCTCCGCTGTCCCGCCCATCAAGCACGGCTGAGCCGAAACGTGCCATCCACCCGGCAAGCACCGAGAACTCCTCAATCTCCTCCAGATCGCAAATTTCTAGACTTTCATGAGATGGGGTGTGACCGAGCCGTTGAAGCTCCTTCATGACACCGCTCGGAACAAGATGCCGACGTTCACGCCCAGCGGCGTCAATCAAACCATCAAGGCGATCACATGCTTGGGCATAAAGCAACCCGGTCGTGTCCCAGACGAAGATGGGCTCATTCATCCCCGGCCTCGACGAGTCCGCACGTCATCTCCTGAGCGCGTCGACGAGAAATGAAGTCCTCATCGACTGCGCGAACACAGGCTTGAACCCACTTCTTCGCAAGGCCCGGAGGGACCATATCCTCTTCAGGCTTCGAGCCCACAACCCTATAGAAATCCTCATCAACCGGCGTTGTATTCCGCTCGACCTTGGATAGATCCACCTTGGCCGTGTCTCCACTTTGAACGATCAAGGACCACGAGACCCTGTATTCAGCAGCCAGCCTGACAAGATCATCCCTCGTCGGGCACCTGAGTTCTTCGAGGACGCTGGAGGGGAGGAGAAGCTCGGCAGCAAACACCTCGATCAACTCCTCGGCTTGCTTTGCTGAAGAGAAGTGACTCGACGCATCATAGGTGTCACCGCTGATGTGATGGCCGATCTCATGAGCCACGGTGGCGCGTCGCCGACCTGGATCCAGGCCCTGACCCACTAGAGCGACACCGAGTCCGATTTCAGGGGAGAAGGACAATCCATCAACCGCGACTTGAGTCGTTCGACACCACAAGCCAAGCTCTGCCGCTACATCCGTCATTGAGCCCAAGGGCGCGTCGCCGACTTTCAGAAAGTCCCGTGTTTTCTGCGCAAGCTCACGTGCCTCTTTGCAAGTAGCAAGACCGTGCCCGCCGAATGGAAGCTCCACAGCTTCGATCAAGTGGTAGTCGCGCAACTGGCACAGATCTCTCCACGCTCGATCAATCTCGACACCGGCGAGGAACTCCTCGCGTTCTTGACTCGTTGATTCCTCAGCGATCGGTTTGCGTGCGGCGAGTACAGACGGCTCTGGAACGGACACGAGGTCAACGAAGGAAACACCGACTATTTCCGCCAAGACCGAAAGCTCGAGGGCAGATACTTTCCTGTCCCCTGTTTCAATACGAGAGATGGCCGTGCGGTCAAGGTGCTGACCTCGAGAAGCGCACTCCCGAGCAAGAGTCTCTTGATCGAGATTCGCCCCTTGGCGAAACAAACGGATCCTCGCACCGAGTTCAGCAAAATCCTTCACCTGTGCCACGTGTGTGATTTTCCCACATATGGGGTGCAACGACAAGACTGAACACGTATCAGTTGTTGTCATTGTGAGGCGAGAAAGCTGCCTCACAACACCGTCTCAGGCTTCAGCCCAGCCTCCAGCTCGCGCCCTCGCGGCCGTCGGCGACGGCGATCCCGGCCTGGGCGAGTCGATCCCGCAAAGCGTCTGCACGAGCCCAGTCCTTGTCGGCGCGCGCCTGAGCGCGCTCTTCAATGAGGGCACGAACCAGAGCATCCAAGGCCTCATGCTCGGCAGAACCCTCGGCCCCTCCCGCGCCAAGTCCCCCGCGCCACTGATCCGAAGCCGGATCGAGGCCGAGGACGTCAAGCATGGAGCGGACGAGCACCTGCTCTCGACGGACGAGCGTCTTGTCGCCCTCGTCAATGGCCGTGTTGCCCACCTTCATGTGCTCATGGATGACCGCGAGCGCCCCCGCAACATTGAGATCGTCGTTCATGGCGGCGACGAAGCCTTCGGGAAGCTCAGAAGCGGGCAGAGCAATCTCCTCAGCGGAGGCTTCACCTGCGAGGTCGATGGACCTCTCCACGAAGCCTGAGAATTTCGACCAGGCGGCCGCAGCGGCGGGAAGAGTCTCCTCGCCCCATTCGATTGCGGAGCGGTGATGCACGGTGGACAGGGCCCATCTAACCGCGACGGCAGGGAAATCCTTGGTGAGTGCGCCGAGCGAGAGGACATTGCCGAGGGACTTGCTCATCTTCTCACCCTTGGTCGTCACCCACGCGTTATGAACCCACAGGCGGGCAAAACCCCAACCGGCGCCATGCGACTGGGCCTGCTCGTTCTCGTGGTGAGGGAAACGCAGGTCGATGCCACCACCATGAATGTCGAACTCCTCACCGAGGTAGCGCCTGGCCATGGCGGAGCATTCGAGATGCCATCCGGGACGGCCCTGACCCCAGGGGGACTCCCAGGATGCGGTTTCAGGTTCGCCAGGCTTCGTGGACTTCCACAGGGCGAAGTCCCTGGGGTCGCGTTTGCCCGCTTCGACGGCCGCGTCGATCTGGGCCTCATCCTCGGTGGTGCGCATATCGGCGAGGCGCTGGCGCGTCAGGGAGCCATAGTCGGGCTGGCTGTGCACCTCGAAGTAGACATTGCCGCGTCCGTCGTCGTAAGCGTGGCCGCGCTCAATGAGGCGGCGCACCAAGTCGATCTGCTCGGGGATGTGCCCGGTGGCTCGAGGCTCATAGCTCGGCGGCAGTACGCCCAGGGTCTCGTAGGCCTGAGTGAATTCGCGTTCGTAGCGGTACGCCCACGCCCACCAGGGGACCTGCGCCTGCGCGGACTTATTGAGGATCTTGTCGTCAATGTCGGTCACATTGCGCACGTAGGTGACCTCCATGCCCGAGCGGCGCAGTCACCTGACGAGGGAGTCGAAGGCGACGGCGGCCCGCAGGTGGCCGACGTGGGGCGAGCCCTGCACGGTGGCCCCGCACAAGTAAATCCCCACGTGTCCGGGAGTCACCGGGGTGAGGGGCTGGAGTCGGGCCGTTTTCGAGTCGTGCAGGTGCAGCGTCATGCCCTCGATCTTAGCGGCGCTCTTCACAGGCGGGGCCGACCCCTCCGCCCGCCCTCAGGCAACCTCCCCACCCGCCCTCAGCCGCGCTCTCCACAGGCGGGCCTGGCCTCTCCGCCCACCCTCAGCCGCGCTCTCCACCCCGCCCCCAGCTGACCTCGCCGCCCGTCCTCAGTCGTACTCCCCCCCTCAGCCGTACTCTCCCCTCAGCCGGGCGCATTGAGAGGACTTGAGCTCAGCGCGCGCCCCAGGCCCGCTGCACAGTCGTAACCGCCCCACAGAGTCGTAGCCGCCCCACAGAGTCCTAGTCGCCCCGCACAGTCGTAACCGCCCGGCACACTCGAGAGTATGTGGAACACTCGGCGCACAGGCGCGCCGAACGGCAAGATCCACGCGGAGTATCCGGCGATGCGGCACCCCTGCAACCTTGAGAAAGCAAGATCCTTGACCGCCCTCCCGCCGCTACATATACTCCGAAAATCCCCGCCGAACAGGCATGACATGACTTTGCTCGGCCATAATATGGCCCCTTTCACGCAGGGCATGGCTCCTATCCGGCACAATACGACCCCTTCGCCCTGCGCGACCCGCACCGCGAAGACTCATCCATCGCACGCCGCAAAGGTGCCGCGAGGAAGGACCCCGATGGAGTGGATCCCGACCGGAACCGGTCACGAACTCAGTATCGAGGGCGGCAAGATCGTCGCCCGCAACGACAAAGGTAAAACTCTCAAATCTGTTCCCGCGGCCGCGAAGAAAACTCAAGTCTGGGAAGACCTCGATTCGACCCTGATCTTCCTCCACCAGCACGACCTTGAGGTCGGGGAGGCCGTCGAACGCTGGTTCTTGCGTTCCCTTCCCGTTCCCCGAAGCCTCCTGGCTGCCGTCTGGCCCGATGAAGGATGGAGATCCTGGCTCACTGACCTCGTCGTCTCCACCCCGGACGGAGAGGTCGCCGGATTCTTGCGCGCCGCACACTTAGATGCGCTCGGCGTCGTTGACCTCGACGGGGAGTCTGCACGCATCAGCGACGAAGCCGTCCTCATCCCCCACCCCGCTGCCCTCGCCGACCTCGATGAGCTGCGAGAATTCGCAGCAGAACTCGGCATTTCCCAACGCTTCGACCAGCTCTTCCGCGATGTCCACCGCGCAGACCCCGCCAAGGCCGAAGCACTCGAACTCAACACCTGGTCGGGCGGCTCCTTCAAACAACTGCGTTACGCCGCAGGACGCGCCACCGCCGCAGGCTTCAAAGTCTCCGGCGGCTACTCGACCTGTCCGGTCTACGAGGACGGCGCCCTCGTCACAGCCCGCTACTGGATCGGCGCGGACAGCCCCGAAGCCGAAACGGAAACTGGCGACCTGCACTGGGTGCGCGACGACCACGTCATCCGCATCGGCGAGGTCGGCCCCATCGCCTACTCCGAAGGCGTACGCATGGCCGCCCACATCTACGCCGGACGCGCCATCGACGACGAATCCCGCCCCTGAGTGAGGCTCGTACCCCGAACACGATCGCCCAACCCCGCACCCCGTTTCTCCTCGTGCGCACACGCCCTGAAGGACCCCTCATGATCACCCCAGCTCGAGCCGCCGAACTCGGTGGCATCATCTCCTCAGACGCCCCCGGAACCATCCCCGCCTCGGCCCACTCCTACACCCACCCTGCCCTTGAGGGGCGTACCGTCGTGCGCCTCACCCCCGACGCCCTCGGCGAAGTTGAGGACATCACCCTCACTTCCCTCGGCTTCACACCCGGGCAGAAGACCCCTATCGGTCGCGTGCGTCAACGCGCCATCGGCTTCCCTGCCTGGCCGATCATCCATGACCCGAAGAATGCGCGCCACGCCCTCAACCTTGTCGGCGACCTGCAGCGCGCCGCCAAAGCTGCGAAATCCAAGCCCGGAAATGCGAAGCTTCTTCTCGACGAGCTGGCGAAAATGCTCGGCGACTCCGCCCCGCATTTCCTTCCGACCTTCCTCGAAGAGGCCGCCCGCATCTTCTTGCGCCTCGACAACCGCGTCTACGCAGCCCAGTACTTCTCCAAAGCGCGCGAAGCCGAGCGCGTCCACAGCCTCAAGGTCGATGAAGACCGCAACTCCAAGGCCTTCCTCGAATTCGCTCTCGCCGGGGCCATCACCGCTAAAGAACTGACGAACGAGTCGAAAACCCTGTGCGAACGCTACGAACCCGAACGCGCCCTCGACATTTTCCTCACCCTCAACATCGACCGTGTCAAAGGCGGGATGCCGCCCTACGGCGGGCTCGCCGCAGACCTCAAGCGCCTCGCGAAAGCCGCCCACGCGGACCCTGTGGAAGTCCACGCCCGCTTCCTGCGTGCCGTCCTTTCCTCCCCGTCGCTGTCCAAAGCGCCCGCCGCCTTCTGGAGGGGCTTCAAGAAAGCACTCCCCGTTTTAGTCGCGCAAGAGCCCACGACCACGAAGGCACTCCTTGCCCTCACCCCGGGTCCTGTCCCCTCCGACGAGTGGATCGACATCCTCGCCTCCGTCGGCTTGAGCGAAGACCTCGCCGCCGGGCGAGTCGACGCCCGCGAATGGGTCGAACGCTACACGCGCATGCTCCAGAGCCAGTGGAACGCCGGATACCCGCGCAAGCTCAGTCTCCTCGTCAGAAGAATGAAGAGCCTTAAGGGGCAGAGCATCACCTTGTCCAAGCGCGTCTTCGGCCTGCAACCCGAACTCCTCGACGCGCTCTTGTCCACCGGGGCGAAAGTCGAATTCGATGCGCCTCCGGGCGCCTACTCGTACTACAACCGCTTGAGCCTGTCCGACTGGGCGGAAACGCAAGACCGCCCCAACCTCGACGCCCTCGCCGAAAGCGAATACGCGCACCTGGTGCTTGGGACAATCGGCAGGACGGCCTCAGACCATCTCGACGTCATCCTCTCCCATTCCGGTGCCCGCACGATGCTCGGACGCTGGGCGGAGTCCACGCTCGGTGAGCACCCGACCTCCCAAGAAGTCCTCACCGAAATACGCCGACTGAGCCCGCTCTTCACCCCCGCCGGTCTCGATGCGTATCCGCACCAGATCAGCGCCCTCGTCGAGCGACTCAACGCCGGAGAGATTCTCGCCGATGTTTTCCGCGACGGTTTCCTCACCGAGTACACCTGGCCTGAACTGGAAGCTGCATCCGCCGAACTCGGCACGAACACCACCTTCCACGAGGCCTTCCCCTACTTCGCGCAGGAATTCGGCCTCCATATCGTCGCCGTCATCGAGCGCGAGCCGGGCAGCGAGCCAACCCCGGCGGAGCTGAAAGAGACCATCGAAAAGGTCAAAGAACTCCCGGTGAAGGTACTCTTCACCGAGCCACAGTATTCGCCGAAAGCGGCGGAAGCGATCGCCCGTGAAACCGGCGCGAAAATCTACACGCTGGATCCCGTCGTCACCGGTGAGGCTAACGACGCCGCCAAAGACGCCTACATTACCACGATGAAAAAGAATCAGGCGACGCTCGCGGAAGCGCTGAAATAAAGCGCTCCCCTCACAAGACCCGGTTCCTTTTGCGATAAGCAAGGGGGATCGGGCCTTTTTTTTGCCCGCGAAGTGTGCTATATTCATACCAAACAAGAAGTGCCGGCGGTTTTCCCGCGTCTCCGAACGCTCCCGCAAAAATCCGTGACGCACGAGAAAAGCACGTGACGCGCCCGCCGCTATAACGTTTAGGAAAGAAGCTGTTATCATGATTTTTGCCGCCATGCTCCTTTTAGGAGCGCTGCTCGGTCTGACCGGCGCGGGCGGAGCCGGAGTCAGCATCACGCTCCTCACCGTAGGCTTTGGCGTGCCCATCCATACCGCTATCGCCGTCTCCCTCTCCTGTATGACCTTCACCGTTCTCTCCGGAACGGTCAGCCACTTTCGCGAGGGCGACGTCCTGCCCCGGCTTGGCGCGCTGACCGGCGGCGCGGGGATCTTCGGCACGCTCCTGGGGACGCACGTTGCCTTTCAGGTTCCGGCGCGCTTTTTATCGCCCGCCCTCGCCATTATCCTGCTCACCACGACGACGCTTCTCTATCTCCAGCTCTTTCACCCCTCCCTCATCGCCGATTATGTCGCCCGCAATCAAGCCTCCGCCGTGGGACGTGCCTTCGTCATCCGCGCCGTCCTCATCGGCCTCGTCACCGGCTTTCTCTCCGGCGCCTTTGGCATCGGCGCCACCGCCTTCATCCAGATCGGCCTCATGCTGTTCTTCGGCGTCACTCTCTATCACGCCATCGGCACCACCATGATGATTATCTTCCCCATCGCCGTTGCCGGCGGCCTTAGCTACTTCGCCGCCGGGCTTATGGATATATCCATCTTCCTCCAGACGCTGGCGGGCCTTTCCATCGGCGCCTTTCTCGGCGCGAAATTCACCCGCCTCATCCCCAACACCGCCCTGCGCTACATCATGGTCGCCATCCCCCTGACCGGCGGCCTCGTCCTGCTCCTGCATGGGTAAAAACCTGATCGCGCCAGTATGGCGTAATGTGTTGGAAAGAACAGAGCTTTGTGGTAGAATGTTTTTACGATATGTAGTATCTTCTTTTCGCAGATGTTTGTGCATCTTCATCTTACTACAGCTTTTCCTGCTTGTTTCTTTTTCGTTTTACAACGCACCTACTTTTCGTTTTGCCGGATTAAGGATTTGAAAAAGAATGCTAACAGTGAT
>ERZ773099.1326-NODE-1326-length-18431-cov-3.190248_pt1 | contig 18431 bp, 16 predicted proteins | sample MGYA00511120_ERZ773099 | MGnify/ENA primary metagenome ERZ773099 (study PRJEB29015, sample SAMEA2738012) | human oral metagenome | biome: human oral; feature: human-associated habitat; material: dental | place: China | collected 2104 ...
ACATCCTATCCCAGTGATGCCCGAGGGGCAAGGTGTGGGGGACGCCCTTGCGATCCTCCCCGAAACAGGGCCGCCCCTGAAAGCAGAAGTTCCCCCGCACATGGAGCGGGAAATCATGCATGCAAAAAAGCCCCTGCGCACGAACACAGGCGGCCATCATGTTTTGTGTGCACTTGCGTCAGAAAGGCATTCCCCCTGCCTTTTCAAGGGACTCCTGTCCACGTCTGAAGATATTCATCGGGCAGCGTATGTGCATCTTTTGCATTGCGTATGATGCAAATCTCACGCAGGTTCTGTCACTGCGTGACTGTCCGCGCACAAAAAACAGGGGTGGAAGCTGCGGCAGCGCTTTCGGCACTGGCGGTTGCACGGCGGTACAGCCCGGCAACCGCCGCCCGGCTGGAAAGACTCCGGGGATAGGGGATACTACAGGGGCATCAGGGTTTGCAGAAAACGAAAAAAGGGTCCTCATTTTATGCGAATGGGGACCCTTTGAGAAGACATACCCTGTGCGCTATGCCTTCGGCTCCTGCGTTTCGCAGTTGGCGCTGACCGTGCGCAAGGTGGCACTGATTTCATTGTCCGTGGCAGCGGGATTCATCTTTTTTTCCGCTTCCCACACAAAGTCAGCGGTATCGCTGTCAACGCGGACCCTGTCGCCGGGGGCAAAATATCTGGCAATGCTTTCCCCAAAGGGGATATTTTTTTTCAGCGCCAGGTGCGTGTAAACCTCCTGACGTTGCCTGGTGAAAAAGTCCGGGTTGCGGATGACAATGGGCCACATGGCTGCGGTGGACATTTGCGGGTACTTCAGTTCAAGGCCTTTTTCCAGAAGCAGGCTGCCTGCCAACCACTGGTCAATCTTCGATCTCATCGCCGCTTTTTGGGGGTCAAGTTCAAGAGCGCGCAGTTTTTCCATATAGGCGTCAAAATCATCGTTGCAGTTTTCCAGAGTGATGCCCTGCTCCTCGGCCTGCAGGGAACGCTCGCCCATGTCCGGCACTTTTTCGTTGGGCTTGAGCAGGTTCATGACTTTTGCCACCACGTCAATGACAATGCCGATGACCTGTGCGGCAATTTCAATCTTTGGACCCACCAGTTTTTCCAGCACAGGTGCAAGCACTTTTACCGCCTGGAGCACGCTTGTCGCAACGCTTGTCACTGCGCTCGCCACACCGCGCACAGCACTGACAATGGCCGTACCAATACTGGAAACGAGATCTCCGACACTTGACAAGAATTCCATACTTCCTCCCCAAAAAGGTTTTCAAAAAATCCGTTTGTATACGTTGTCCGCGAGCCCGAGCCACCCGTCAGCAGGCGGATTGTCAAACTGCCGGACAAGGCGGGGCAGTTTTTCCTGCATGGTGCGGCGGTGCTCTGCGGCATCGGGGCAGGGGACGAGCATGTCCCACGCGGCCAAGAGAGTCAGGAGCAGTTCGTCTGTTCTTCCGTTCAGGGTCTTGCGCAGTTCACGCCACGCTTCCCGCCAGTCTCTGCCCTGTTTGTCGAGCAGCAGCGTCCAGAAGTTTTCCCTGAGGCGCACTGTCCGGAGAAGTTCTTCCCGGTTCAGCGTCCCTGCCATGTCTGCGGGTATGCCGGGGCAAAAAAGGTGGGGCCGTTGCAGCCAGTAGGCCCAGCCTGCTGCGTTCACCTGATCCTGCGGCACATCGGCATCACCGGTTTTGACATCCAGCGGCTCCACCTGCACGTTCACGGGTTTTTTCCAGCCCTGGGAGAACATGACAGCCTCACCGGGCGCAAGGTGGGAAAGATAGGGTTTTTGCTTGTCGTCCAGGGCCATGGTATCGCCGACCACATCCTTGTCGTCCCGGGCAAAGAGCTTGTGGATGATTTTGGTATTGGTGTTTTTCAGCACTTCCGGGGCCAGTTTGTTGGGAATCTGGTCCACGATGATCAGGCTTTCTCCGTACTTGCGCACTTCGGCCAGAAGGTCGGTGAAGGTTTCCACGCCCAGCTTGCGGTTGGGGCTGTCGCCGGGCATGGGCCGGGTGAGCAGCCTGTGCGCCTCTTCCAGCAGGGTGATGTGCCGGAAAGAGGGATTTTCCCGGTGGCGCGCCTTGAGGGCTTCGACCATACGGCCCAGTACAAGCCCCATGAGAAAAGACTTGTCTTCACCGGACTTGAGCTCTTCCAGTTCCAGAATAACCTTTTTGTCGATAAGCTCCATAAAGTCCACGGAAAGCGGCGTATCCAGCATGAGGCCCTTGGCTCCGGCGCGCAGGCTGTCCAGTCTGCCCCGGATGGAGCCTTTGTAGTCGTTTTGCAGGCGTTCATCAAAGCCCTTTTCGTCCACAAGGCCAATGGTGATGTCAATATAGCTGGAAATGGTGGGAAAGTAGCGTCCGCCGCAATTCCAGGCATCCAGGCGGTTTTCCAGATAGCGGTTGGAATCGTCGCGAAAATCCCAGCCATAGGCTTCATAGGCGCGGTACATTCCTTCTTCCAGCAGGTTGGGGATGGCCGCCTCCATGTCAAAGCTGGCGATAAAGCAGGCCTTGAGCAGATCCACATGGCCCGAAAGGCTTTCTGTAGGGAGAAACTCGAAGGGATTGAAGCGGAAGGGTACGCCTTTTTCGTTGCCCACCGTAAAGATGATGGTGTCGGCAAGCCGTTGGTCGCGCAGCAGCGCCCGGTACTCTGTTTTGGCAGGTTCAATGGCCAGAAAGGGCAGGGCCTGCCCTGTCGAGGCCGAGGAGGCCAGCAGTTTGTGGCAGGTGGTGGTTTTGCCGGATCCCGTGGTTCCGGCAATGAACACATGTTTGCTCAGTTCCTGGCGATCCAGACTGACCCGCCGTTTTTCGAGGTGGCTGCCTTCCTGCATCATATGGCCGAGTTCCAGGGCATCGCCGGAACCTGGAGGAGCGATGTTGAGGCCGAAGGACACCTGCTCCCGCAGTTCCAGGCCGGGAACCTCCTTCTGCGGCATGCCGGCCAGCATGCTGATTTCCGCTGCGGTGAGCCATGTGCCCAGACTGACCCTGCCGCGCACGACAGGCCGGGAATCCAGCAGGAGCAGGCTGACGTCGGTGTCGAGATGGTCGTGGATGTTCAGGGAAGAAACGAGGGCATATGCCGCTTCCGTGCGCGGCAGGGGCCGCGCGTACAGGGGGGTGAAAACAGGTTTGTCGCCCTGGCAGATGGACAGGAGAGCGTTTTCCAGCAGGGAGAGGTCCAGAGGGGTTGCCGCGCCCACATAGACCGAGGTTTTGTACATGCCCTTGGCCTTGCCCCGGCGGATGCGCGGTTGCAGTTCGTCCTTGATGTGCTCCATGGCGTCCTGCACAAATTTGTTCTGTTCTTCCCAGGAAAGATTGTCGATTTCGGTGCGCGTGGTGGTTTTGGAAGTTTCCTCGTTGTGGTTTTTTTGCTTGCTGGTTCCGCCGGATGTGGTGTTGCTGGTGTTTTTGCTGCCTGTACTACAAGTAGTGGTTTGGCTTTTTCCTTCACTTTTCCCTTCGGCGTAGGAATCCTGGATTGTCTTTCCCTCTTGCTGGCTTGTTTGTGTGCTGTGCTGGACATTGTGTTTGGCCTCAGCAGAGAGCCGGGAATAGAGGTTTTGGGCTTCAGCTTCAATGCGCGCCACATCCTGCGCCGCCACCGGCTCCCAGAGCACCAGCAGATGAAAGCTGTGTCTGAGGCTTTTGCCGCCGCTGATCATGATGTTGACCAACCTGTCCACGCCCTGAAAAGCAATGTCTTCCCGCTGGCTGTTGCGGGTGGGCACGCCCAGCAGGGTGCTGAATTCCATATGGGGCTGGCGCAGTTCGGCCAGCAGGGAGCGCGTTTCCTCTTCCTTCAGTTCGTCCAGTTGCGAACCGAGAAAATTGCCCTGGAAGGCACGGGAAAGCATGTTGCCGTAGTCGCCGATGTTCAGGCGGTCGTCCACGCCCATGTTCACCACGCCGACATAAAATTCCACACCGTCCCCTGTGCCCCGCAGGTAATATACAAGGCGGCATCGCATATTGTTGATGGAGGCCACCACGTTTTCAAAGGCTTCCTGTCGGGGAAAATCCTTTTCATAGGTCAGGCGGCTGACCCGGTACAGGCGGCAGGTGCTGTTGTTGATGGGAATATCGAGGGCCGTTGCGTTGCCCAGAGTGATTTCCTCATCGCGTGCCGTGCGGAGTTTGTGGAGTTCGTCGGCAAGATTTTCGGGCGAAGGGAAACTGTTGTCCATGCATCCTCCTAATGTGCCAGTATGAGCGTGTGTGCATTGTCCAGATCTGTTTCGTCCCCGCTGCCTTCGTTGCCAAGGGCCAGCACGGCCTCGCCGGGGCCAGCGGCCTTGATGAAGATGGAGCGCCCGAAGTTTTCTGCACCCCAGTGGATTCTGTGTTCGCGGCAGCGTGTGCGGGGAATCTGCTGTTCCATGGCCAGGGGGGAATCGGAGTATCCCAGCAGGGTCCAGCCGTTGCGCACGACCCTGCCCAGGGGTTCCCATTTGCCGTATTCGGCGTTGCGGTGCAGAACCGGCACAAGAAGGTCATTTTTGAAGGTGCCCACAGAAAACAGGAAAGGCGACTCTTCTTCGCGGTTGCGCTCCACAATGCCAGTGGCCTCACCGGGCAGAAGGCGCAGCAGGCCCAGGGCCACGCCGGTTTTGAGCGTGGGGCTGATGCCGTTGCTGCCGATGGCGCTGCCCCCGGCATTCTGGTTGGCATGCTTTTCTTCTGCGGAGGGGATCATTTCGTAATGCACCGGGACGCTCTCGCTCTCATTGGGCGCGACTTCCGTGCTGATGAAGTGTTCAAAGACCTCCCGCACCAGAGGAGAACGGCAGGAGTTGCCTGCCAGGAGCACATGCAGTTCCCGCGGGTGTATTTCGTGCATTTTGAATGCCTGCCGGAAGGTGGTGAAAAAGGCCAGCACGCCCTGGCGGATGCGGTCTTTGAGGCAGGCGCGCAGGGCATCTTCGTCCACGGAAAAGGTGACGTTTTCCTCCTTGTCCTGGCCCTGCAGCATCACGCTGATCTGCCCGGTTCCCTCGTCGGGGAGTTTGCCTTCTTCCCAGAGCGGCCGCAGTGCCTCACGGAGGCTGATCATGTTGGCATGGGCCTCCCGGCTTTCGGCAAAAAGAAGCTCCGAACCGGGAAAGGGGGTCATGCCGGTGGGGCAAAGCACGGTGACTCCTTCCGGCATCTGCTTTTCTTTTTCGGCCTGTGTTGCCTTGGTCCGGATGATTTCGTAGGCCAGCAGATCCAGCAGGTGTTCACCGCCCAGATTTTCGTCTCCGGAGACGTCAAGAATGTCCAGCACACGCTCCCAGCCGTCGTTGCCGCTTTCTTCCGGCGTTGCCGTGCGGTAGAGGCCGAAAGCAAAATCCGTGGTGCCGCCGCCGAAGTCGAAAATGCCGAAAGGCGTTCCCCCTTCTGTGGGCATGATGCCCAGATGCGGCAGCACGCTGGCGGCAAAGGCCGTGGGTTCGCTGGCCTGTTCCGCAAGCGTGAAGGGGGGCTTTTCCTGCCAGCGGGCAGAGCTTGCCAGACTGAGCGGCATGGAGCGCAGCAGCCCCCGCGAAAATCCCTGCAGAATGCGCTGGCGCACCTCACGGGGAAATTTGACCGGAAAGGTCATGGTGTAGTCGCAGTAAATGCGGCCGCCGAAAGCCGACTGGTTGTTGAGGGCAAGGCCGAGAAAGTAGGCGTACAACTCGACGGGATCCAGCGGGCGCTGGTCAAAGTTGCCGATACCTTGCGTATTTTCTTCCACCGGCAGGGGAACAAGCTCGAAGTTTTCGCCCTGTTCGTCGTGCAGGCGCAGGGGGCGCTGCCCGGGACGGGCACGCGCCCATGTTTTGATCTGGCGGATGCCGCACAGGGCCAGCGGGCCTGCGCCCAGTTCGTTTTTGGCCTGATGGGAGCACTTGACGTTTTTCCACTCGATGGACGGCCGCCACGGCTCCCTGGTCCAGGGACGCAACAGTTCCCTGTAGTTGGAAAATTCCAGAGCCGTGGGATTTTCGTATTCCGTGGGTGCGTCCCGTGCTGTCAGGTCGCCCCCGATGCGCAGCAGGCGCACGCTGCCGTCATTTTCGCGCACGGCAGCCACGGTGCTGGAAGTGCCGAAGTCAATGCATACAGAACTGCCGTGGCGCACGCTGTCCCACGGGTCGGCAGCCGCGCATTCTGCGGCAAGGTTCACGGGGAGATACCATTTTTTGTCAGGCTCCGCTCCCTGCGGCCAATACGCATCCCACAGGCCCAGGTTGCTGTTCAGGTAGGTTTTGTCCAGCACGGGCAGTTGGGCGCGCTCGTGATCGCCCTTCAGCAGGACCTCCGGAGAAATTTCAGGGAACAGCTTGTCGGGAGCAGGGGGAATGAGCATCTTGTCGCTGCTGCTGCGCTTCATATGCAGGAGCACATAGTCGTGCTTACGGGCAGCTTCGATATATTCGTCACTACCATAAAATGATATTGAATGCTCTGTACATGTTGGAGGCTCGGAGCGGGTGTCCAGGCTGTAGGCTTCGCCACGGTCGGTGTATGCAAGCATTGTGGATTTTTCTGGAAGATATGCGGCAGCGTCCTGTATATTCCCCTCCCATTCGCACACAAAATCGAAGTCGAGATTGTTTTCGTGCTTTATGGTGGGGAGAATCTGCTGGAGAAGATCTTGTATGCTCACCCGATACTTGTTGTGGATATTTACCGTCGCATCGGAAATATTTTCTGTTTTGAGGAGCAGATACACGTGCGTGTGGGCAACAAAAGTGCGGGATGTGTTCCGCAGCAGGGGAACAGAATGGAAGATGTTTTTGCCGGACAGGAGCGTCTCGTGCAGATCCGGCAGTTGCTCCACGGGCGGCAGGCCGTACAGGCCCCATTCCAGGGCATCGTGGACAACGCGCAGGGCAAGGTGCTCATCGTTCAGGCAGCGCCATACGGGGAAATACGATTTTCTGGAAAACACGGCAGCTCCTATGGGCGTATGTTTGACAGGGAAAGCGTGAAATTGTCCCTGCCTTGCGGCAGTTCGTGCCCCACATCCAGTGCCACTTCCACCGTGTCCTGGCCCACAGGGCGCACAAAGGCCTCGTGCCCGACATCCCCGGGCTTCCAGTCAATGACGGTTTCCGTGCATGCGGGGTCGCCGCGCAAGATCCTGCCTTCCAGAGCCAGGGGAGATTCTGTATGGGCAACGATCTGCCGCAGATCCGCGCGCACAAAACCCAGAGAGTGCCACTCGCCCGGCGCGGAAAAGCGCGTCAGCAGCGGTTCCAGTACGCCCCGCCGGAACGTGCCGAAAGCATAGCGGAACACTGTGTCCGGGTCCGCCAGTTCGGGCACGGGGAGAATGCCCACGCTTTCGCCCGGTACGGTATTGAGCAGGCCAAGGGCTACGCCGGTTTTCAGGGTAACGGCCTCCGGATTGGCATCGTCCGGCAGGCGGACATCGTGCAGGCGAAAATGGTCTGCCTTGAAGTTTTCCTGCCGGGCAATGGCCTGCATGTGTTCCACGAAGCAGGCATGCACCAGCGGCGAGCGGCAGGCGTTGCCCGCAGGCAGGATGTGCAGCATATCCATGCCCTCCACATTGTGGCGTTTGAATGCTTGCCGAAAGGCGATGAAAAAGGCGCTGACCCCTTGCAGGATACGGTCGTGGAGCAGGGCTGTCAGTTTTTCCTTGTCTGCCTTGAGTTCCACAAGGCTGGCATTGCCGCCGTTGTGGTTCTGCATGTCCAGACGCAGCAGGCCTTCGTTTTCGCTGTCAAAGGCATCCGGCCCTTTTTCCCAGAGGGGACGCAGGGCTTCCATGAGGCGGGTGGTGTTGGCCCGCGCGGCCAGGCTGTCGCCAAAGATGCGCTCCATGCCTGCAGGGGCCTGGGCCGTACGCGGCAGTACAAAGGGCAGCGCCTTGGCGAGCAGGGTGTCTGCATTGTCGCACATGACGGCAAAAGACAGCATGTGCAGCAGAGCTTCGCCGCCCAGATCGGCGTCGCCTGTCACGTCCAGCAGTTGGAGCACGCTTTCCCATCCCTTGTGCCTTTCTTCTTCCTGGCTTGCCCGGCGGTAGAGGCCAAAGGCAAAGTCCGTCGTGCCGCCGCCGAAGTCAAAAACGCCAAAGGCCAGGCCCCTGTCTGTGGGCTCCAGATCGCTTTCTTCCAGCACGGCGGCGGCGTAGGCCACCGGCTCTGCCGCTCCCTCGCGCACGCTGAAGGGGGTTTCTGCCCGCCACTGGCTCTGGTGGGCAAGGCTGGCGGGCAGGCTGCGCTCCAGGCCGCGGCCAAAGGCCTCCAGAATGTCCTGCCGTGTGGCGGAATCAAAGGTGGCGGGAAAAGAGAGATGGTATTCGTGATAAATGCGCCCGTTCTCCCTGTACTGGTTGTTGATGGCAAGGCCCAGATAGAAGGCGTAGATTTCCAGCGGATTCAGGGCAAGCCCGCCGTTTTCGGGCGCGGCATTGCCCGGGGTCAGGCGCAGTTCTGTTCCCTGCTGGTCGCGCATGTCCAGCGGCGGTCGGTCGGCTGCAAGCCGCGCCCATGTTTTGAGGTCGCCGATGATGCTGTAGAGGGTTTCCGGGCTGGCAACAGGGGAAATGTCGTTTCTGGCCTGATGCGAACACTTGAGGGATGTCCAGCGCACCGGGGGGCGCCACTGTTCCTGCTGCCACTTCCCGGCAAATGCGGAGGCGTTGATGAATTCCAGCGCCGTGGGGTTTTCAAAATGTCTGGCCCTGATTTCTTCGCTCCAGTCGCTGACGCCCACCCGCAGCAGGCGTTTGCGGCCGTTCTCGCGCAGGGCCACCACCGTGGAACTGGTGCCGAAGTCAATGCACACCGGCACGCGTTTTTGTATGTCGCCTTTGGGGTTGCGGGCCATGAGGCCGTCTTTTGTCTGCACGGTCTGCCTGCTCTGGTCGTGCGGATTTGCGTCGGGTGCCCACAGGTCCCAGTGCCCGCGCAGGGGATCGTGCAGCAGGCTTTCTTCCAGCGCGGGGTAGCCGTTGCGCCGGGTATCGGCCTGCAGCAGAGCCTGAAGGCGTCTCTGATGCAGGTCTGCCAGAACAGCCTGCTCCCGTTTTTTCCTTTCTTCCTTCTGCCGCAGTTCCCACACTTTGTGCCGCCGGGCAAGGCAATCCCAGGCAGGAGCAAAAAGTTTTTCTGCCGCGGACATATCGACATCTGGAGTGCGGCCCGAGACCGGGACGCACTCCAGGGAGAGGAGCAGACTACCGAATAGTCCGGAGGCTGCGCCTGTTGCTTCTTTGTGGGGACAAAGCAGAGAGAACCATTGCGGAGGGAAGGACTCCTGCGGCTCTGACAGTGGATGCGATTCCGAGGCATCAAAAATTTTCCCGATCAGACGGGAAAATTCTTCAGCTTTTCCTGCGCGCTCATAGGCAGACCAGAGCCAGGCCAGAAGGCTTTTGTCCAGGGGGTGTCCGGCACACGGGCAAGGGTCATGAAAAATGCCTTTACCTTCTGGGGCCGAGGACTCATCGGCAGAACGTCCTTTACGGCGCAGGCAAGCTCTGTGCGTTTTTTCTGAAAATCTGCGGCCAGTCGCACAAGAACAGGCAGCCAGACAAAGGCGTTCAGTTTGTGGCCGTACCACCAGCCGCCGACATCAGCCCAGAGGCGGCGGACGGTTTCTCTGATCGTGTCTGTTTGCTTTGCGGGCAAGGCCAGGCCGCGCAGCGCGTCCTCCAGCAATGCGGTCTGCTCTTCTTCGGAAAAAGAAAATGTCTTGTTTTGTGCGGGACGGGCGTTGGGCATGGGCTTCTCTTTTGTTTACCGGAGTTCCACCAGGGCTTTCTGTTGCAGCTTGCCGCCGGGATTGCGCAGGCCGGGCAGCAGCAGCGTGCGGACCGTGCGGCCATCGCTGTTGACGCGGTAATGGATTTCGGAGTTGTAGGCATTGCCTGGTGTTGGGGCAACTGTGGTGGCAAGGTTTTCTCCTGCGGCCCTGTTGTAGAGAGCGAGCAGTTTTTCCAGGCACTGCGTCATGCCGGGCGTTGCGCGCCCGGCGGTAACGGCTTTGCCGCAGGCCTCCCACAACTGGTTCAGCCGGTTGAACTGCCCGCACTGGACAAGAAAGGTGATCAGGCTGTCTGTGGCAAAATAGGGGGACAGGAGGTGCGCTGTTTCCTGCGGCAATGCCGCCAGAAATGCCTGGATTTCGCCCAGACTCTCCTGCTCCGGCACATGGCATTGCCTGGCGGCTGCGAGCGATGTTTCCGCGTCATGGGCCTTGCGCAGGGCCTGCTCAAGATCGTTCTGCCATCGCGCCTTTTCGTTTTCGTGCTGCGTCTTCAATCGGTTGAGGTCGGCATCTGCCTGGTCATGTTTTTTCCGCCATGTTGCGGCTTCCCGCTCGGCCGCCTCACGCTCGCGCAGCAGTTGCCCGGTTTCGGGCGTGTGTTGCGGCGCGGGCATGGGCTGCTCCGCCTCTGCCGGGGACTGGGGGGCGGGCGGCACGGGATTTCTGCTTTCCATAAAGCGCAGGAATGCCGCGACAGCTTGCCCGGCCTTGTCGGTAAGCATGTTTTTTGTCAAATGCTCATACAGGGCCTCGCAGGCCAACCGGACTGCACGATCGTTCATGACGGTTTTCTCCCTGTTCCGGAGGACTTGGGCTGCACCCTGGAGCCCCGCACATAGCCATCCAGTTCTCCATGAGGGACCGGCGGCGGCGCGCTTTTTTCTTCCGTTTTCGGCGGGGCAGGTTCCGGAGCAAAAAAGAGCCGCGCCACGTCCTTTTCCTCCAGGCGGAATGGCGCATTGCCGCTGGCCTGGCAGGGAGTCACGGTCAGTTCTTCCACACGCCATGTTGCTGCGTCAAAAGTGATGCAGGCGGCGCTCTGCCGGGGAATGCCCATCTTGTGGCAGAACTGCGGCAGCAGGTAGGGGATGGTGTAGAGGGCAAAGGGGATGTCCTGATACGTCCCGGTGATTGCCGCCACGGCCAGCGCCGCGTCCCTGCACGGGTCCCCGCAAAGAAAACTGATGCGCGTAGCCCGGCCATCATTGCCGTAATTTTTCAGCATATACTCCAGAAACAGGCGGACATCCTCGGCAGTCGCGCAGGGCATTTTCTTACTGCCCCGGTAGTTGAGGGGTTTTCCATTGCCGGGATGACAAAAAGCCCAGGCATGCCCGCTGTTGAGCAGAAAAAGGAATTCCTTCACGTTCTTCATTCCTCGCTGTTGCTTGTCATGGGCGCGGAGCATTGTGCCCGGCGCGAAAAGCCTGCTGCCGCAGCCTTCAGGCGTTCTTTCCACCCCGTGCGCCCGCACACGGCCAGGGTCAGGCTTTCGCGCGCCCGTGTCATGCCCACGTGGGCCAGCCGCCGATCCTGGCTTTTTTCCGGATTCAGGCTGTCCAGACCCAGCAGAAAGACGTGGGCAAAGTCCAGACCCTTGGCGCTGTGGATGGTGGAAACCGTCACGCTGTCCGTGGTGATGTCAAAGGAACGCTTGCTGGCAGCGTCCCGCGCGGCCCAGCGGGCCAGAGCACCGCGCGCCTCGATGGCGTGCAGCAGGGCTTCGGGCAGGCTGGCCGTGCCTTCGCCTCTGGAGCGGACATAGAGCACCGCAATTTCGCTCATGGGCACGCCCCCGTGCGCCAGCCTTGCCACGGCATCGGCCACGTCCGCCACCTGGGCGGGAAGGTCGGGGCTGACCAGCCATGCCGGTTCCGGCCCGTCGGCTCCTGCAAGACTTTCCGGCTCCGGCTCTGTGCCGAGCGCCAGACCTGCGGCGCGCGCAATCTGTTTGGTGTTGCGGTATTGGCGGCACAGGCGGCGCACTTTCAGCCCCTTGATGCCCATGTGTTGCCATGTTGCCGCTTCGGGCCGGTACAGGCACTGGTTTTCGTCCTGGGCCACATTCAGCGTGCCGTGGGACGGCACAAGGCGCAGCAGCACCTGCGCCATGTCTGGCGAAAAATCCTGCCCTTCGTCCACAAGCACGGCGTCCCAGTATTTTTGCAGGGGGTGCGTGCCGTCCAGACGTTCCAGTGTTTCCTGCACGACCAGATGGTAAAAATTTTCCGTTTCGGCAGAATGCGCCAGCGGTTCGCCGAGGATACGCTCGCACAGACTGTAGAAGGGAATGACCTCCACGCCGTCTCGGCCGAGGCTGACGCCCTTGCGGGCCAGCAGGCGGCGGATATACCCCACCAGCGACAGATTGAAGCAGGTGATGAGTACGCGCCGCACGCGTTTGTCCACCCGCGGCAGATGCCAAGCCTGATGGGCGAGAATGAGCGTTTTTCCGCTGCCGGAGGGGCCGGTGATCAGGTTTTTTCCCGGCCCGAAAGAGCGGGCCAGATTTTCCTGCTCGTGGTCAAGGGTCAGCACGGCCTGTGCCTGCGCGGAGGCCGCTGCCGCGCGCCGGGGCAGGTCCAGCCGTACTACCGGGAAAATGCGCTCGCGCAACCGGTGCACATCTTCCGGCGACAGGGAAAAATCAAAGAGCGGCGGAAAGTGCTCCTGCAGCCAGCGCCGCCGTGTCTGGCCGGAGGCATCGCACAGCAGGGGAGAGCGCTCGCACAATTCGTCCCAACACAGCACGTCCCGTCCATGACAGTGTTCAGGCCCGAAGCCTCAAACTCCTCCCGCCGCATATGGGGAAAAACCGCTCCCCACGTCACCGGGCAGGGCCGCCGCCTGCCTTTCGCACCGGGGGTTCCCCTGCCCAGCAGGCTCATGAGGTTGTTGACGTATTCACGGGCCTGGGCCAGAGGCTGTTTGCGCCGTTCCTCCCTGTCGCCCATGCGCAGCAGAGCTGTTTTGGGGTCGGCCTCCAGCAGTTGCCCGGCCAGCCAGTCCTTGACCTCCAGCACAATGAGGCCGCAGTCGGGCGACAGCAGGATGAAATCCGGCTCCCTGTCCTCAATGTCCGGCGAATACCAGACAAGAAAATCCGCATCAGGCCGCGCCGCCTGCCGCAAAAAGCGGTAGACCGCGCCCCCTCCGGGCGTGGAGAAATCCGTGACGTCAGAGGGAAACATGGTGGCCATGCCGCAGACCCCTTACAGGATATGAAGCATGGATATCTGCCCGCAGTCCTTGCATTTCACAAACTTTCGTCCGCCCGGCTGGGACGGCAGCGCCATGTCCCGGAGCGTGCTCATCAGTCTGGTCTGCCAGTCGCTGGCAGGCAGGCTCGAACTCTGCTCCGTATTGCGCGAGCCGCAATGCGAGCAGGAAAGGGTCGGAGTGTTCATTCTTTCTCCTTTGCGGGCAAAAGCCGCGCTTCGTCTCCAAAGCTGCGCGCCCAGGCTTGCAGCTCCGGTTCGCTGCGCGTGGTGATTTCCAGCAGGAGGCCGCCGTCGGGCAGATCTTTCAGCGTCTGCTCATCTGCCCAAATGCGTTCCCGCACGTAGTCTGCGGCTTTTCCCGCCGCAAAGCGGATGCGGAAGGTGCGCGGCTCGTGCCACGGCAAACCAAAAGTGCCGGGGTCTGCCTCGGGGATGGCAAAGGCCACGGGCCTGTCGGTAAGGGTGACGGCCAGGATGCGGTGTACCGCCAGGCTGGTCATGCGCCGGAGGGTACGCCAGTCCTCCTCAACATCCGCGCCCAGAGCGTAGATGGCGTTGTTCATGCAGGCCATGCGCCCCACGGCGAAGCGCCGTTCCCCGGCTTCGCCGCGCCCGGCGGGCCTGTAGCGCACAAGGCAGATGCGTTTTTCTTCCTGCGCGCGCAGCAGCTGGTCGATGTGCGTGAAGTGCGGGGTATAGTCGATACGCCCCTTGCCGAAAAAGGCGAAGCGGGAGGCCCCATTCCCGCCAAGGCCGCCGGAAGGGGACTCGGCCAGATGCATGGCAAAGCGCAGAATGCTTTCGTCCACACGTTGGCCGACCTGCTCCGGCAGATAGGGCCGGGCCATGTCCCGGCAGATGCACAAAAAGCGCAGTTCTTCGGAGTCCAGCCCCAACTGCGGGCGGGAATGGGGGCAGAGCTGGTACCAGCGCCGCCGGCCCTCCAGCCCTGTACGCAACTGCGTACCTGCCACGCCCTCGATTTCACGGGCAAGGCGGATGATCGTCTGCTTGGAGCAGTTGAGCCATTGCGCAAGATCGGCCTGAAAGTGCCTGCGCCTGTCGGCCATGAGCCTCTGGAAGAAGCGCAGCAGCTTGGTTCCGGTGGTGGCGTCGGCGTCATGCTTGAGCGGCATGGCATCTCCGGTTGGTGTCCGCGCCGGGCAGGCGGCGCGGACGTTGTGCGCCAGGGCAATTTTGCCTATACGGCCATGCTGGTGGCCCCTTCCTCTTCACGCGGCGGCGCGGGGGACTGCCCCACAAGGTTTTCCAGGCGCGAGGTCAGGGTGAGGGCCGCTTCGCTTGTGCGTTCCGCAAAGTCACTCAACATGGCCTGAAGTGCCGCCACTTCTTCGCCCCAGTTCTCGTTGGATGCGGAGTTGTTCAGGGAGAAGTCGTGCCCGGCCAGCGTCAAGTCCTTCAGGCTCACGCCCGCCATGCCGTGCGCAGCCAGCAGTTGATTGGCCCGCACAAAGACCGGGCGGTATTCCTGATACAGCCCCTCAATGCGCTGCCTGGCCTGACGCAGGTTGATCTCCTTGCCCCTGCGGCCGATGGTCGTGCACATGTCCTGCACGCCGTTCTGCATTTTTTCGGTCCAGGTGTCTTCCGGCTGGGCAAAGGAACCTGCCACCAAGTCTATATATTCGCTGTCAATCACCAAATTTGCAAGAGACAGCCGGGTAAGCTGCCAAGAATATCGGCTGAGTTGCCGGATCACCGCGTCCGCAGGCATTCCCTTTGCCGCATCCGGCGTGAAGTCTGCGTGCTCTCCTGTTTTGGAGAGTGCATTTTTGTCCCTATCCAGAAAAACAGCGGCGGTCAATCCTCCGATGCCCAGCAGCACGCCGCTCCAAAAAGATTTCATCCTGCTCATGCCCGGCTCCTATACGGTTTCGGTTTCTGCATCGGGAGGGAGGCTCCCTTCCGATGTGTCCAGGGTGAGGCAACCGTCGTCGCTGTTATCGCGCTCCACGTCTTTCCGTGCCTCATACTCGGTCACAAGCCAGGCGGCTGTGCCCAGGGCTGCAACACCGGCCAGCACTCCGCCAAGAAAAGAAACAAACCTGCTCACAAGAACCTCCAGATGGTTGTAGTATTGCCTTGGTGGTTCTCACAATAGGGGGAGAGTATTCCGTAAGAAGGAATTTTCGGGGCTTTCCGAAATTTTTTTGCGGATTTTTTATCCCGGAAATTTTTTTGCTGGAAGGAATTTTTGCCTTTTGTCAAAAAGCAGAGCGGGGATGCGCCAGCAAGCGCATCCCCGCTTCAAAGCATTGGGGGGCAGGTTACATGCCCAGTTGGGAGAGCATGTCGTCAATGGCGCTCTGGGAAAAGCCGTTCTTGTCCGGTCCCTTGAGCTCGCCGCCCTGACGCTGCTGGCGAAAGTCCTCCACCGCCTTGCGGGCTTCGGTCTGCAACTGGGCGGGGTCTTTTTCCGGCGCGTTGCGGGCGCCTTCCAGCATCAGCCCTGAAGAAACATAGAGCTCCACCACCTTGCTTTCGATCTGGTTCAGGGCCGTGACCACGCGCTTGATACGCTGGCCGGTGATGTCCTGAAAGCTCAGGCTGGTCAGCACATTGCCCAGATCCTCGCCCAGAAGCGCATTGTGCTCCCGCAGGCGGGCCACCTGTTCCGGCGCGTCGCCCCTGGCTGCCATTTCGTCCAGAATGGCGGCGCTCTCGGCCTGAATGTCCATGTGCCGCTCCACGATTTCCATGATCTTCATGGTCGCCGCTTCCGTGGCCTTGAGCACTTCGTCCAGCTGGTCGGACGCTTCGTGAAAGAGCGTGTCCGTGCTCATGTCGGTCTGGGGCGCGTCTTTGGAGGCAGTGGCGATCTGCTGGTAGATGTCCTTGAGCCCCTGACGCATGTCTGTGCTCAACTGCCTGTACACGGCGGACTGATCCATTTTCTCACTCATGGCGTCTTCCTTGTGTGCCCGGAAAAATCGGCACAATTATTTGTTTGTCTTGAGAAAACTCTTGGCGCGCGCTGCCTCTGGCGAATTGGGGAACCTGGTGATGAGTTCCTGCATGCGTGCCCTGGCGGCCGCCCCCTGGTTGAGCTTGCTGAAGCTGATGCCCTGTTTGAGGTAGGCGCCGGGCGCGCTGGAAGACTTGGGATACTGCTTGATCACCGTATCATAGCTCAGGGCCGCATCGGCAAACTGGTTGCGCTGGAAATAGCATTCCGCCAGATAAAACTGGGCTTCGGCCGCCTGGCTGTGGTTTTTGTAGTTCTTGAGAAAGTCGGAGAAAGAGCGCTGGGCCTCGTCATACTTGCGCGCGTTGTAGGCATTGACGCCCGCGTCAAAGAGGGCCAGCGAAATGTCTTTTTGCGGAACCTGAACCTGCGGCTGGGGCTGGGGAGAGGGCTGGCCCCATGTGCTGGAACTGGGGTTGATGACCGGCTCCACGGGCTGGGAAGACTGGCCTGTGTCGGCAGTGGCCGCAGGCAGCCCGTACGACGGCAGGGAGCCCGCCTGGGCCAGCGACTCTGGCTGCGCGGCAGGCGTGGCGCCTACAGGTATGGCGGGCGCAGGCGCGCCCAGATTCAGGTTGAGCGCCATGCTGCGCTCCACCTGTCGCAGGGCCTCGTCATGGCTCTGGACTCTTTCCGCAAGAACCTGCGCGCCGCCCACGTTGCGCAGGTCGTCCATCTGCCCCTTGATGGTGTTCAGATCCTGGCGCAGGGCCTGAAGCTGGTTCCACACATCGGCCTGGGTGGGCTGCATCTGGCGCAGTTGCGCATCGTGCTGCTGCACCTGCTGCTCCAGGGTCAGGCTGTTGCCGCGGCTGCCGCTGCCGCCCAGGCAGCCGCCCAGGGGCAGGGTCAGGCAGATCAGGGATACAATAGACAGAGAACGGATGGTGCGCATACTCTCCTCGTCATGAAGGTTGGACTTTGCCCAGCACACGCTTGCGGCCGGTGCATATGTAGATGATGCCGCCCACCACGGGCAGAAAAACCACCAGAACCAGCCAGAGCGCGCGCTGCTGCTGCGTGGGAAACTCGTGCCCCCAGATGTGCAGGATGCTCCACAGGGTGGGAATCATGGGAACCATCAGCAACAGCACATGCCACCAGTGGAAAATCATGGCCTTTCCCCCGTCATGCCGGGCATGCGGCTCCGGCTGTCCGGCGCGGGGAGCGGTTTGCGCCAGACCAGAAAACAGGCCAGTACCGCTCCCGTGAGTATGGCCGAGTCCGCCAGATTGAAAGCCGGCCAGTGCCAGTCTTTCCAATAGAAATCCAGAAAATCCACCACCGCGCGAAAGCGCAGCCTGTCGGTCAGGTTGCCCAGCGCGCCGCCCATGACCAGCCCCAGGGCCGTGACCAGCCACGGCTCGTCATGGGCATTGCGCACAAGAGAAATGATGGCCGCCACAGCCACCAGCGTGGCCGCCAGAAAGAGCCAGAACTGCCATTCGATGTCGGAGCGGTTCAGAAAGCCGAAGGCCGCGCCCCGGTTGCGGATGTTGACCAGATCGAAAAAACCCTGAATGACGGTGATTGCCCGGTGCTCCGGGATTGTCCGCACCACGAGCCACTTGCTGGCCTGATCCAGCACAAGGACGAGAGCGGCAGTGCCGCCCAGCAGGGCGTAGCGTTTGCGCATTCATACACCCGTTTCGGCCACAACGCGCGCGCACCGCGGGCAGAGCGCGGGGTGCGCGGGCTGTGTGCCCAGTTGCGTGCTGTGTATCCAGCAGCGCGCGCATTTTTCGCCGTGGGCTTTTTCGGCGCTGATTTTGAGACCTTCCAGCTCTTCGGCGCAGCAGGCGTCCTGCGGGGCCTGATCCAGAGGGGCAAGCTCCAGTTGGGAAACAATGCAAAAAGCCCGCAAGTCCGTATACAGGCTTTCCAGACGCCGGGCAAGCTCGTCGCTCAGAAAGAGGGTGACGTGGGTGTCCAGCGAGTGCCCGACAGTGCCTGCCTGCCGCAGGGGCTCGATGGCTTTTGTCACCGCGCCGCGTACTGCCAGAAGGACGTTCCAGTCATCGCGCAGACCGTCGGGCAGGAAAAAAGCGTCGGCTGCCAGCGGGGGCAGGGCGAAAACCGTTTTTTCCTCGCCGCGCAGGCCCGGGGGAATGTGCCCGAGGACTTCTTCTGCGGTGAAGGAAAGAACCGGGGCCATATCGCGCAGGAGCAGACCGAGCACATGCCAGAGAGCCGTTTGCCCGGAGCGGCGCTCCCGGCTGTTTTTGCCCGAGGCGTACAGACGGTCCTTGAGAATGTCCAGATACAGGGCAGAAAGGTCGGTTGCACAGTATTTGTGCAGGGAGTGGTAGACCTTGTGGAAGTCGAAATCCAGATATGCCTGTTGCACGCGCTCGTGCATGCGGGCCGCAGCGTCCAGCGCAAAGCGGTCCAGCGGCAGCAGGTCGTCCAGGGGCAGCACGTCTTCACGGGAAAAAT
>ERZ773099.1328-NODE-1328-length-18417-cov-17.592092_pt1 | contig 18417 bp, 8 predicted proteins | sample MGYA00511120_ERZ773099 | MGnify/ENA primary metagenome ERZ773099 (study PRJEB29015, sample SAMEA2738012) | human oral metagenome | biome: human oral; feature: human-associated habitat; material: dental | place: China | collected 2104 ...
CGCCCTTGCCAAGGTTGACCGTGTACATGCCGCAGCCGATGTCGACGCCCACGACATTGGGGACCACCTTGTCCTTCACGGTCATGGTGGTTCCTATGGTGCAGCCGGCACCTACGTGCACGTCGGGCATGATGCGTACCTGGCAACCTTCCGTGAACTTGGTGTCGCACATGGTGCGCACCTGCTCGATGGCCTCGTCCTCCACGACTGTGGCGAAGCACTTCGCCGTTGCGTAGCGTCCCTCTATCTCAAACATTCCTTTTCCTCCTTTCCCTTGATTATAGGCAAAGTTTGCCTGGCGCGCGCCTGCTTTGCCACAGCTCTACATGGAGAGAGACGCGCACACCATACCTACCGTAAACAGTGCCACGCCGCAAAGGCCGGCGACCAGCCAGCTTTTGCGGCGGTGCCCCGTCGGGTCGATGAGACTCCCAGCTGCTACCAGAAGTACGGGAACCAGGCAACAAACGATGCAGCTGCCGCCGATACGCTGCAGCGGGGTGATGGCTTGCATCGTGTCCAGGGCCTGTCCTGCGTTCTCGCTTGCCATGGTACCGGCCATAACGCTGACAAGGTTGTTCATGAGGTGCATCAGCATGGGTAGGATCAGATTGTTCTTCTTGACTATCAGGTAGCTTAGCAGTGCTCCCAGGATGGCCGTGGAAAGAAACCTGAGCGCGCTCAGGTGGAAGAGGCCAAAGAAGACGCCCATGATCAGGATGATGAGCCAATCCTTCTTAAGAGAGCGCAGGTGCGAGAGAATCGCGCCACGTTGGAGTGCCTCCTCGCATATGGCGGGCATGATCGCAACGATCAGTACCATGACAGGGAGGCTTTGTCCCGTATAGAGAAAGTCATGGAGCTCTTTGATCTCCGGCATCGATTGGGGCAGCAGTATGAGGGAGACGTGGGTGGCAAATACAGAGAGCATCAGCCCCGACAGGCAAAGGAGAAGTACACCACCCAGCTCACGGAGGGTAGGCCGCTTGAGGGGGAACACCTCTTTCAAGGACGTCTTGTGAAGGAGCGCCGTGCCCACGGCCAGCGCGAGAAACGCCAGCTCTGTGAGGATTAGGCCCGTCCGGCCTAAGTTCGCTTGCAGGGGGGCGAATAGCCAGATTTCCAGCACGAGCACTATGGCCTCGAGTGCAAACGCGCCCCACGGTCGCCATTTCTCTTGGTTAGACAGTGCAATCATGGATGTCCCCTCTATTATGGTCGTAGGTAGTCTTGGCGCAGGGAGAGGATATATCGCGTCCTCGTGCACGTCAACAGGGCGTCTGCTCGAGGAGTCTTTCGAAACGTGAGGCCGTCCGGTCGGCCGGAGAGCGCGGAGCAACCACCCGCCAGATTCCGGGGCACTTTGGGAGATGGCCCAACTGGGCAAACGCGCCCGGGGAACCACCCGCCAGGCTGCGGGGCGGTTTCTCCCCCGCCCCCGGCGCTCCTTTGCCCCCGGCGCGCCCTTGCTCCCTTGCCCCTTGGCGGGTGATACAATCGGCACGCAAGAAGGCGTCGTATGAAACGCTGCCCCTACGATGACGTTATCACTGTACTTGGCGGTTGGCAGTCGCAGGGGCGGGCGGGGTCGGTTGCCGCTCGCCTAGGGTCTTTCCAGAGAGGGTGTACATGTTCGACGTTCTGCGCGCATATGCTCCGGCCATCGTGTTTGGGGGACTTTTCGTCCGCTCGTACCTTCGTGAGCCTCGGCAGTTCCGCAACGCCCTCTACCTGCTCGCGGCAGTAGGGTGCGCGCTTGTCTCGAGCATCGTGATGCTAAGAAACCAGATCTGGCTGATACTGCTCGTTGTCGCGCTCATCGTCCTCTTTCCCCTCCTTGCATCCGTTCTTCTGATAATGAACGGGGTCATTGTGCTGAGGAGAGAGGGCCTTTCTCTGGCAAGCCTTTTGCCCATCCTGCTTGCCGTGTTCATCGTCGCACTCTACGTGAGCTTTCCCCTTACGGTGGACTTTAATGGACCAAGGTGGCTCATGGCGATCGTGGGGCTCTTCGTGTTCGAGGGCCTGTGGTTCTCGTTCACGCTCGTGGCGCTCCTTCTCTACTCCTGGCTCTATCGCACGCTGCCTCGAAAGCGCGTGTACGACTACATCATCATCCACGGCGCCGGGCTTTCGGGCGACAGACCCACGCCGCTTCTGGCCGGACGGCTCGACAAGGGTATCGAGCTGTGGCGTCGTCAAGACAAGCGCGGACGGATCGTCGTCTCGGGCGGACAGGGGGCAGACGAGGTGGTCTCAGAGGCCGCAGCCATGCATGCCTACCTTGTGCGCAACGGTGTCCCCGCAGAGGCGATTCTCGACGAGGATCGCTCAACGACCACGATGGAGAACCTGCGCTACTCGAGGGACCTCATAGATAGTCTGGCGCAGGGGAGCCCATATCGCTGCGTCGTGGTCACGAGCGACTTTCACGTGTTTCGCTGCGTCGAGTATGCCCACAAGCTTGGGATTGCCGCCGATGGGGTGGGCAGCAAAACGAGTGGGTGGTACTGGCCGACGGCCTTCATCCGTGAGTTCGTGGCCATCACGAAGGCCCATCCAAGTCCCTATATTGGTATTGCAATCTTGTGGGCCCTCGCCAATCTCATCCGATAGGAGAGGGCATCTCCCGGGTGTCGCCTTACGCCTGGTAGAATACGTGACGACTGCGGTGCGAGCACGAGAGAGCTGCGGCGCGGGCGGGACGGGCGCGAGAGAGCTGCGGCGCGGGCGGGACGGGCGCGAGAGAGCTGCGGCGCGGGCGCGAGCGGCGCAGGCGTGAGCGAGACGGACGCTGGCGCCACCAGTGGCTGGCAGCTGGGTCGACGGCCGGACCGGCAGCCTGGTTGGCAGCTGGTCGTCGGGCGGGCCATTGGGAACAAAGGGCTATCGTGAGGAGCGTACTTATGGGTGGCAGTGGCAGTGAATCAAAGACGACCGAGACCTATCCCTTTGCGGTCACGTTGAACCTGAACGCACGCTTTATGCCCATGGATCGGGGCGTCTTTGAGGATGTCTTGGATGAGACTTTGAGGTTACACGAGCTGGGAGAGGTGAGTGGTGGCGGGACACTGCTGTCCGATTCGGGAGAGATCGAGGAGTGTGACATCGAACTCTGCCTGCGAGATGGATCGCCCGAGCTCATCTCGATGATTGGCGGGCTTATCAATGCTATGGGGGTGCCCAAGGGGTCGAGACTGCTGTGGGACGGGGAGGATGGCGAGCCCGGGGAGCTCTTGGTGGGGCAACAAGAGGGGCTTGCCCTCTACCTGAACGGTACCGACCTCCCCGATGAGGTCTACCAAAACTGCGACGCCAACGTTATGATTGACCACCTGGTGAGGTTGATGGACGGCATCGGCTCCTACTACAGCCATTGGGTCGGTCCGACAAAGACGGCCCTGTACTTCTACGGAACTAGCTACGAGGGCATGCTGGCGGCCATCCGTGACTTCTTGGACGAGTATCCCCTGTGCCAGCGATGCCGGGTTGTGCAGATCGCGTAGACCAGAGGGCGAAAATTACGCAGGCCGCAAATCTCACAGACCTTGGAGGGAAGAGCCATGGTGGGTTCGTCTGGGTCGGCTCGTGATGGACACGAGCTGCTTCCTGAGGAGGCACAGACCCCCCTTGAGAAGGCGTTGGCCAGCTACATCAAGAGCTACTTTGACTGGGATCTGGTGTGGGAGGAGCTGACCGCCTGCTACGGCAGGCCCCCTGACGAGCTCGACTCGCCAGAGGAGTTTCTGGATGGTGGTCTGTCCAAGGCGGTCGCGGCTCTTGCCGGTGATGCCGTTGCGTGCGACGTGAGGCGCTTGGTTACCCTCCTCATGCCGTGCAGCCTCTCTTCCTCGGACTTCCGGAGGAGCTATCATGCGACCGCATTTTGCTACCATGCCGCCGACATGATCAATGAGATCTGCTCCTACGTCAGGCTGATGCAGCATGGAAAGAGCGTCGAAGAGCTCCTTTACCTCGACCCTGACGCGTATCTGGAGGGGAGTTCTCGTGCCTTGGCCCTAGAGATCGACAAGGGTAACCAGCGGATCATCGGAACCATAGAGGATATGATCCTGAAAGACAACGGCGCGGCTCTCCTTTCCTACTCCGTTATAGAGGCGATCATCATCAGCGGAAACGGCAGGCTAATGGAGTTGTTGGGACAGCTGCTCGTTAGCGCGCGACTGCAGGAGGGCCTGCGTCAGGCGATACTGGAGAGTGCTGATGTCGGTCGCCTCGAGACATTCATCTACCTTTTCAGGCTGTGCATCGACGAGGATCTGTTTCGCTACAGCAGCGCCGTGCGTGCGTTCTTGCTGTGGACGGGCCTTGACCGGAAGGGTCTGAGCCAGTCGCGGCTGCGTCAGCTGGTCGCGCTGGCCTACGAGTGCCTTGTTGACAGGGACAGTCGTGCACGGTGTATGGCGAGCTCCAACCCCCTTGAGCTGTACCTGGGCCTTTGGGCGGATGGCTGCGAGGATGCGACAGGGGCGGATCGTGCGGTCGAGGAGCTGCTCTGTGACGAGTGCACGCACAGGCGGCTTGTGGGCTGGTACCTTGTGTGGCGTCGGGAGGATGAGCTGCCTCACCACGCCGATCGCTATCGACATGCCTTGGCCTGCGCGCATCTCGACGAGCGCGACGATGAGGTTCTCGCCTGGCTGGTCTTGAACCTGGCCTGTACCTATCAGGCAATCGAGGCGCGCATCCGCTCCACAACGCCCGTGCTGTGCGAGGTAGAGCCGCTGCCGAATCGGGCCCTCCCCCCGTCTCGTGGCGAGCGCCTTGCCCAGTTTTTGGGACTCAAGGAGCTTGCCATCTACATTGGGAGCAGAAAGTGCCGCTTTCGCAGCTTGCCGTTTCTCTCTATCGAGAGTGACCTGTCCAGCGAGCCGGTGCTGAACTGCCTTATCAGCCTTGCGGCCCATGACCTGGATGACAAGATGGTCTCTGAGCTCTACGCAATGAGGAACATGTTTTCGGCCGACCAGCGAAGGGCCATCTACATCAATCTGCTGGATGCTGAGCACAGCGCGGCGCACCGCCTGTGCCTCTACGATGCGCTGCGAGACAGAAGCTCCACGACGCGAGAGTACGCCCTCGCCCGACTTGACCGCTGCAGGACAAGTGCGGAGGATGTGATCCGTGTCTGCGGCGCGCTCGGTTCCAGGCATGCCGGTTTCAGGAAGCGGGCACTGTCCTACCTTGCTCGGCAGGGGGTCTCCCTGCGACAACAGGCCGTCGAGTGCCTGCTTCCGGGCAACAGCCTTCAACTGCAGGCGGCCATCGAGCTCATGCTCAATGATGAGGCTCTCAGCTCTGCGAACAAGGAGCACATTGCGAGGCTGAGAACCCAAGACCTCCCGGCCCAAACCAGGGTCCTGTTGGACCAGCTCGCAGGCGAGGACGTGGGCACAGCTACCTCTGGGCAGGGACCTTCGGCCGAGGACGGATACGGCCTCTTTGACAGGGGCGTGGTCGAGAGGGCACAGGATACCCTTTCGCGGGGCTCGGCGCTTGTGCCAAGGGCCATGCCTGCTGACGCAATGTCGCAGGATATGCCTGCTGACGCACGCGAGAGGGCCCGCTTGCGCGTTCGGAGGAAAGAGCGGCTCTCGAAGGCTGAGCTGATGGCGCTTCTCATGAGTGACGACGAGGTGTTTGAGGTGCTCGACAGGGTGCGCGCCGTCTTTGAGGCGCACGGGGACTTTGAGTACAAGACCGTACGGGATGACGGGACTCCCGTGTGGGTGCGGTTTGGAGATGCCACGTTCTACAGCCTGCCGCTGCGTGCGCCCGAGCGAGGCGACGGCGCAACTCCAGCCAACGACGCAGTTCCACGCGATGGCGCAGCCAAGGCGTCCGGCGCGCAGGATGCCATCGCTCTTCAGCACAGGATTCCCCTCTATGATGAGTTCAGGCGGGCGCTTGGTGACTGTCTTGTGGATAGCGTCAAGATGCTCATGCTCTGCTACCGGTGCCTCATAGAGCGAACGGAGGCGTGGGAGTGGGCGCCAGAGTACAGGCGCGAGCCTTGGTTCGTGCGCATTGAGGGTCAGCTGGCCCCGAAGCTGCGCGAGAGGGCGCAGGCAAGGTACGGCACACTCTTCTGGCAGCTGCGCGACGTCGTGCGCCTGGTGCTTGACGTGTCCGTGCTGGCGCGTGATGCCCCAGCTGCCCAGGGCCTGTACGACGCCGCGTTTGTGCTCTACTTTAGCATGCGGGACGCCATCGGCCCCTCCCGTCTTTGGTGTCCCTATCTCGTGAAGGTCGAGGGCAAGAAGGAGTCGGCCTACGACGAGTTTCTTCCCTTCGCCATTCTTGCCAGACACGGCATGGTGGGCTTCTACCGAGACGTCCTCAATCGTCTGAGCTCGCCCGGTGCTGGACAGCCATACGACAGCCAACCAGGAGCCACTGGCCGCTCGGAACACGACGAGCGCTTTGCCAGGTGGTTTATGGCGGAGTATGCCTTCGAGTCTGGCTCTGGCTTTCGCGTTGACTCCCTTTCCCTTGAGCAGTATGCGTGGGCGGTCGACCTGGGGCTCATTCCCCAGGATTGCCTGTGTCAGTGGCTGCTGTATCCCCATGCCGACAGGAGTGGCTGCATGAGCGTCCTGAGCGGCCTCTCGAAGACGGCCCGGGGCAGGGAGCTGTCCGCGCGCCACCCATGGATCGTGCCTCTTGCCGACAGGATCATCCATCGCATGGTCGACGTCGAGGCCCTGCGAGGCGAGATGCCCACGGGCACATCGCGCAGCTGTTATGGGATCATGCGCGTGGAGGGTGTGGAGCACTTTTGCAGGCTGCTCGTCGCGCTCGGCAAGGAGCGCTTCCACCAAGGCTATGAGTTCGCATGCGAGCTCACCAAGCGAGAGACCCTGAGCTTTTTGCTGAGGCACTGCTATCCGGCCGCCGGTGACACTCCCCAGACGCTGAGGTCTCTGGCGCGGGGTGCGAACGTCAGGGACAGGCGCCTTGTGGAGGCGGCCATGTACGCCCCCCAGTGGGCGGGTGTCATCGAGGGGGCGTTGGGGTGGGAGGGGCTCCGGAAGGGCGTCTGGCTCTTCCACGCCCATGTGAGCGAGGCCTTCTCGGCAGAGAAGGAGACAGAGGTCGCCGTCTACTCTCCCATACCGCCCAGGCGGTTCAACGACGGTGCCTTCGACGTCGGGTGGTTTAAGGACGTCTACGCCACGTTAGGTGCCGAACGATTCAAGGTTCTGTATGAATGCGCCACGTACATCTCATCGGGCTCTCTTACCCACAGGCGCTCGCAGCTGTATGCCGACGCCATCTTAGGAAAGCTCGACCGCGACGAGACGGAGCGCCAGATCGAGGAGAAGCGGCACAAGGAAAAGCTGAGGGCCTATGCCCTCATCTTGCTGGATGAGGCAGACGGGGATGCCGACCTCCTGCACCGCTACGAGTTCATATGCGCCTTTGAGAGGGAGGGGCGTCGGTTTGGTGCCACGAGGCGGGAAAGCGAGAAGAGGGCCTGCGCGGCCGCCCTCGAGAACCTCGCGCAGACTGCCGGGCTTTCCGACGTCAATCGCCTGATCTGGAGGATGGAGGCCGCCAAGCTACGGGAGATCCGTCCGCTCATGGAAGGGCGCGTGATCGCGGGCTTCTCGGTGTGCCTTGCCATCGATGGGGACGGCGTGGCGCGTGTCGTGGTGCGCAAGAAAGACAGGACGCTCAAGCATGTTCCTGCCACGCTGAGGAAGGATGCGTATGTGGCCCTGCTCAAGCAGAGGACGAGGGAGCTCAAGGAGCAGCTGGTCAGGAGCAGGGCGACTCTTGAGGCGGCCATGGTGGATCGACTTACCTTCGAGGGCGGCGAGCTGCTCGACATCCTGAAACATCCCGTTATCGCGCCGATGCTTGGGCGCCTCGTGTGGGCCTGTGGGCAAGGCGTCAGGGGGTTTGCGAGCCTGGAGGCTGGTCGGCTGGCGTTTTGCGACGAGGAGGGACAGCTGAGCTATGCCAAGCCCGACGAGACGTTTCGTATCGCCCATCCCCACGACCTGTTGGCTGGTGGCGTCTGGGCGTCCTACATGCGCATGACCTGCGAGCAAAGGATAGTCCAGCCCTTCAAGCAGGTATTTAGGGAGTACTACCCCATAACGGGAGACGAGCGGCGCGAGAGGATTGTGTCGCGGCGATACAGCGGCCACCAGGTGCGGGCCACGAGGGCAGTCGCCCTCCTGAAGGGTCGGGGATGGACCGTCGATCACGAGGAGGGCCTGCAGAAGGTCTGCTATGGCGAGGGCGTTATCGTGAGGATGTATGCGATGGCAGACTGGTTCTCGCCGGCGGACGTCGAGGAGCCGACCTTAGAGACGATACGGTTCTTTGGGCGCGCGAGCGGCGAGTCCATTGAGCTCGAGTCGGTGAGTCCCGTGCTGTTCTCCGAGGTGATGCGTGATATCGACCTGGTCGTGGGCATCGCCTCCGCAAGTGGCGTGGACGTTGGGGCCAGCCCCTCCACCATCGAGATGCGCAGGTCCATCGCGGGGGAGCTCGTCTCCCTCATGGGGCTGGGCAACGTGGAGCTCGTTGGGAGCTACGCCAAGGTCAGGGGTACCTTGGGACGCTACTCGGTGCACCTGGGCTCGGGCACCGTCCACGTCGAGGGAAGGGGCGTGGCGGTCATCGTGCCCGTCCACTCCCAGCATCGGGGACGGCTGTTCCTGCCGTTTGCGGATGACGACCCCAAGACCGCCGAGGTCATGTCGAAGATCGTACTTTTGGCAAAGGACAACGCGATCAAGGACCCCACAATCCTTGCGCAGATACGCAAGGGCGACGTGGGGCAAGTTGATTTGGACAGCTGAGAAACCGTTCTGCCTGCAAGGAAAGGTTGCCGCGCGTGGAAAGACCGCCTTGGCTCGCACTGCCAAGTGACTCTGATCGTGCAGCCCCGTATGTTCATCGCCGAGTGGCTGTGTGGGCTGCGCTGTCAGGCGTCCGTGTTCGCGCGTCGCGCTCCCCCTTGTGACGTTCTCCCCGCGAGGTCCGCGACTTCGTGGTAGCTGCCGGCGTGGTGGTGCCCTCGGTGGATCCGTGGGCTGTGTAAGGCGCGCCCTGCCCAAAGGAGTGCTTGGGATGTCCCAATACCCGTCTCGCCGCTTGCCACTACCGCTGGCGGGCGCGATCATACCGCTGGCAGATGTGAGCGTGTCAAAGGTGCCCCCATCGCTTGCGTGTAGGTTCTGTGATGGCGTATGGTGTCTTCAGGAGTTAGCCAGCTCCGCCCCGACGTCCGGGGCGGGGGCCCGAGGGAGATGGGGGACGTCATGTCGGCCGCCAAGAGGTTCCTGTCACTGTTCCTATCCGCCACGCTGGTCGTGGGTATGACCCCGGATTGCGCGTACGCCAAGGTCACCGCCCAGATGCTGCGGGCCGCCGCGTCCCAGCTGCCGTCTCCGGCACAGGGCGACGCTAGCGACGGAGCGCCCCAGGCGACGCCGGATAGCACGGGCACGGCCCAGGGGCAGGAGTCGGCCCAGGGCGACGCCCCCCAGGCGGCGCCGGATGGGGCAGAAGCGGCCCAAGGGCAGGAGCCGGCCCAGGATGACGCCCCCCAGGCGGCGCCGGATGGGGCAGAAACGGCCCAGGGCGACGCCCCCGCGGGGGCAGGCGGCCAGGCCGCTGGGTCCCAGTCCGCAGACCAGGGAGACGGCCTCTCCTGGCGCGAGGCCGAGGGCGGCGTCGAGGTGACGGGCTATGCGGGCGATGAGACCGACCTCGCCATCCCCTCAGAGCTGGGTGGCCGTCCCGTCGTCGGCATTGCCGCCAGCGCCTTCAGGGGCTGCACCTCCCTGCGCTCGGTCTCCCTCCCGCCGACGGTGGAGTCGGTCGGCGACGGGGCCTTCTCCGGCTGCTCCTCGCTCGCCACCCTGACGCTGCCCGAGGGCCTGAGGAGGCTGGGCTCCAACGCCTTCGACGGCTGCCCCGTGGAGTCCGTCACGGTCCCGGCGTCGCTCGAGTCCACGGGCGCCCACCGGTGGGCGGGCGGCCCCTTCGAGGGCTCCTCCCTGCGCTCGGCCACGCTCGCCGAGGGCTCGGAGCGCGTGGCCCCGGGCCTCTTCTCCGGCTGCTCCACGCTCTCCTCGGTCTCCGTGCCCGAAACGGTGACGACGGTGGGCGAGTACGCCTTCCGGGGGTGCGCGGGGCTCGCCACCCTGACGCTGCCCGCGTTGGTCTCCGCGATCGGCGACGCCTCGTTCGAGGGGTGCTCCGACGCGCTCACGCTGCGCTTCCCCATGAGCTACGCGCTGCTGGGGTACGTCCACGAGCACCATATGCGCTACGAGGTCCTCGCGGGGAACATGGCGATGGGGCAGGGCATTCTCGACGCCTCGGGGAGCGGCTACTCCTGCGAGGGCGCGGACGGGGAGGGGCATCTGCGCCTGCGCCTGCGCTACGAGGTCGCCCAGGGCGAGGGGGACGGGCTCAGCGAGATGGCTCTGCGCCTGCGCCTCTCCGACCAGGCGCAGGTGCTGAGGGGATCGGTGCGACTCGACGGGGAGGTTCCCGAGGGACTTGCGGAGAGGCAGGGCATGCTCACCATCCCCGTGCGCCGCGCGAGCGGCTGCGTGGAGCTCTCGGTGAGGGCGGCCCAGCACGGCCGGCTGCAGAGCTACGCGTCCCTGAACTACACGAAGGGTGGCGAGCGCCACGACGACCTGATCGGCTACGTCGACGAGGAGCTCCCCAAGACCACGATGGAGCTGCCCGCGCTCGTGGGGGCCGGGTGCCTCGTCGGGGGCGTGGCCGCACCGGGCTCCACGGTCACGATCCTCGCCGACGGCGAGCCCGCTGGGAGCGGCGAGGCCGACGCTAAGGGCAGGTACCTTGTGCCGGTGAGCGTCGCCGGCGGCGAGGGCAGGGCGTACTCCTTCCAGGCGCTGGCCGCAGGCGCCGCGAGCGTGGCGAGGGACGCGGAATACGACCCGGCGTTTCCGGAGGTGAAAAGCGTCACGCTGGAGTACCAGAGCAGGGGAAGGAAGGGGCGCCTCGAGCTGATGGACCCCTCGGCGGCCGACCAGCACGTCCACAGGGACATCTCCTCCCCACCCACCTACAGGGTGGCGTTCACCGACCCCGACAGCGTCGCCGAGGTCTCGGTGACCGGCAGGGGCAGGGGCAAGGAGCGCACGCTCAAGGCGACGCGCGAGGCGGACGGCACGTGGGCGACGAGCGGCTTCTTCGACGAGTCCGACAAGGGCTTCAACCCCCAGAGCGTGACGGTCCACCACCGCGCGCGGGACTTTGTGGCGTCTGCCGACGGGGGATCTGGCGACGTAGAGTTTGACGTAGAGTTTCAGAGGGTTATCGACGCGCTGTTTAAGAATTTCGATGGGGGGCTCCTGGAGGTCGGATGGACACTCGACATCGACAAACAGGTAGAGGCTGACTACAAAGACCTCGTGGAGCGTGCCGACTCGCAAAAGCAGAGGGAGATGGTGTGGAAAACCTACAGGCGGCTGGCAGGGGAGACTGCAGAGGAGTTCGGCGTCGAGGCGCTAGACCATATACCTTCCATAGAGGACTATGAGATAGGGAGTGCGATCGGCAAGCTTAATACTGCAGCGACGGTTGCAGAGGAGGGCAAGCTGATCATAGGCTTGCTAAATAAGAGTAATGGGGGGAGAGATCTGGACTCTAAGCAGAAGGTAGTGCTGATAAAGCACATGCTGAGGGTTGTAGAGAGCATCGACAGCATCAATAACGTCCCCCTTATGATGAACCGGGTCGGTTTTAAAATCTTTATCGAGGTTCAGCTCTATACCATCGGAGTGATAATGGCCATGTGCGATGCACTTGAGGGTGACCTGAAGTGGCTGGATGGAAACAGAGGCAGCAGTGAGTTCGGCAATAAGTTCGAGGGTGTGGCTAGTTACTTCGTGAAATTCTTCACGAAATTCTCCGAGGCTGCAAGCAAAGACCAGAAGAGGATGGGGCGGGAAGAGGATGAGGGCGGAGGCCAGGGCCAGGGCGGCGACCAGGGCGGAGGTGGCGAGCAGGGCCAGGGTGGCGAGCAGGGCGGAGGTGGCGAGCAGGGCCAGGGTGGCGAGCAGGGCCAGGGTGGCGGCAAAGAGAAGGATACCAACCCAAACCGCACAAACAGCACCTCGGACCCCAGCGGCTACGTGTACGAGGCCGTCCCCGGCAACCGCCTGCAGGGTGCTGAGGTGAGCCTGTACTGCGAGGACGACATAAGTCAGGCGCCCCTGCTGTGGGACGCCGTCGCCTACGGGCAGGAGGCCCGCCAGGTGACGGGCGCCGACGGAGCCTTCGGCTGGGACGTGCCGGACGGCAGGTGGCAGGTGCGCTGCACCATGGCGGGTTACGAGCCCTACATCGGCGAGTGGCTCGATGTGCCCCCTGAGCACACGGACGTCGGGGTGGCTATGGTATGCAGGGAGGCGCCCCGCGTCGCCGGCGCCCGCGTGCGGGACGGCGAGGTTCTGCTCTCCTTCAGCCGCTACATGGTCCCTGAGAGCGTCGGGGGCCTGCGGCTCCTCGACGCCGGGGGCGCCGAAGTTCCCTTCGAGCTCGAGTGGCGGGCCGAGGAGGGCGATGGTGGGCGCGCCTATGCGAGGGAGTACGTCCTGCGCCTCCGCGCGGAGCCGCAGGCGGGCCCCTACACCCTGCGGGCGAGCGGACGGGAGACGAGCTACGCGGGCGTTTGCATGGAGGCGGGCGACACGGCCGTGTCGTGAGCGCGGCCTGAGGGAGGAGGACGCATGGACAGGCGCAAGGCCGGGAGGGCGCTCGTGCTGATCGGGGCGGTCCTCCTCCTGGCGAGGAACGTGCTCTGGTACGCGCAGACCGAGCTGCCCGCCCTCCAGGAGGTGCTCGCCGACGTGCTGCAGCGGGGGCCCGAGGGGGCGCTCTCGGGTGAGGTGGGCCGCCTGAAGACGTACGAGCTGCTGGGGGACGTGCTCATAGACGCCTACCTGCTCTGCGCCACCGTCCTCGCGCCCCTGCTGCTGAGGGGGGGGCAGGGAGCGCGCACTGGGTCCCCTCGCGGCGCACCTCCTCGGCTTCTCCCTCCCCATCATACGCAGGGTCGCCCTCACGAGAACCCGGGGCCTCCTTATGGCCCTCGGGGTGGCGGCGCTCCTCGCGGGGGCGGCGCTCCTCGCGGGGCGGCGCCCGCGAGGGGGGAGCGCGCCGGCGCGCTACGGGAGGGCTGCGGGCGACGTCGCGACGCTGGGCCTCGCGTTCCTCTCGGGGGTCTACCTCTACACCGTCTGCTGCGTGGTGGCAAACGAGTTCTACGCCCCCGGGATGGCCGTGGTGGCCGGGCAGGTGGGGCATGCCGTGGACCGGGCGTGGGTGGCCCTGCGCCTGGCCCACTTCGTCGCGGCCTCGGCCCTGTCGCTGCTCGTCGCCCTCGAGTGCCCGGGGTCGGGCGGGGAGGCGGGGCGCGGGCGCGTGGCGCTTCGCGCGGCGGGGTGCGCGGCCCTGGCCGCCCTCATGCTCCGGGGCATCGCCGAGCACTACCGCTACTACGGCCTCCTCCCCCGCCTCCAGCAGCATGGCGCCGGAGACGGCCGCCGCGCGCGGGCGGTGGCCCGTGGGTCTTTGCAGCCGGGCGCAGGCCCCTAGGGCAGGCGACGGCTCGGGCCTGTGTCCAGCGGGCTAAGGAAGTGCCGGGAGGATGATCCTCTCGCGGCGGGCCTGCTTGAGCCAGCTCCTCTTGGACGTGCCGGTGCCGCCGAACCCCATTGGGGCATCGGCCCCACGCGAACCTCCGAAGACCCGCCTTAGATCGTCTGCCTGCACCTCCCTGCATGTCCAACTTCTCCCTCGCGCCCTACGGCGACGCCGGGGTCGCCTGGACCAGCGACCTCCAGACCTCGGGGGCCGTGTAGGTGTCGGCCACCCCCTGGCGGGAGGACGAGAGCTCGCTCAGTGTGAACCACCTCTTGTCCCTCTCGGAGTGCCACCCCCTGCTGCCCACGCCCGCGGGGAGCGCCGTGTGCCTGTCGGTTGAGAGGACGTCCCCGCACCCCTCCCCGACCGTCAGGGAGGAGAGCGACGAGCAGCCCAGGAACATCCCCCACATGCCCCCGGCCCCGGAGGTGTCCCAGCCGGAGAGGTCGAGGGACGCGAGCGACGAGCAGCCGGCGAACATGAAATCCATGCGTGTGACCCGCGAGGTGTCCCATCCGGAGAGGTCGAGGGACTCGAGCGACGAGCAGCCGGAGAACATGCTCCCCATGTACTGGACCCGCGAGGTGTCGAAGCGGGAGAGGTCGAGGGACTCGAGCGAGGAGCAGCCGGCGAACATGCCTCCCATGTACTGGACCCGCGAGGTGTCAAGGCGGGAGGGGTCGAGGGACGCGAGCGAGGAGCAGCCCTGGAACGTGCCGCTCATGTCCGTGACCATTGCGGTATCGAAGCCTGAGAGATCGAGGGAGGAAAGCGACGAGCAGCCGGCGAACATGCCTCCCATGCTCATGACCTGTGAGGTGTCGAAGCGGGAGAGGTCGAGGGACCGGAGGGACGAGCATTCGTAGAACATGTATCCCATCTGCGTAACCTGCGATGTGTCAAACGGCGGGAGGTCGAGGGACGCGAGCGAGGAGCAGCCAGCGAACATGCCTCCCATGTTCGTGACCCGCGAGGTGTCGAAGTGGGAGAGGTCGAGGGACGCAAGCGACGAGCATCCGTAGAACATGCCCCCCATGTCCGTGACCTCTGAGGTGTCCCAGCCGGAGAGGTCGAGGGACGCGAGCGACGAGCATTCGTAGAACATGCCCCCCATGTCCGTGGCCCCCGAGGTGTCGAGTGACGAGAGGTCGAGCGAGGCGAGCGAGGGGCATTTGCAGAACATGTACCCCATGTCCTTGACCCGCGAGGTGTCCCAGCCCGAGAGGTCGAGCGAGGCGAGCGAGGGGCAGTCGACGAACATGAACCGCATGTCCGTGACACGTGAGGTGTTCCAGCCCGAGAGGTCGAGGGACGCGAGCGAGAGGCAGCTGCGGAACATGAGCTGAGCGCTCGTGACCCGAGAGGTGTCGAGGCCCGAGAGGTCGAGGGCCTCCGCCGCGTACAGGCCCCCGAAGAGGTCGCCTGAGTCTGCGGGCGCAAGGACGCCCCTCTCGACGCTCACCGACCTGACGGCGTGCCGGAGGTCGTCGGGCAGCGCGTCGCGGACGCGGGCCATCTCCCCAGACACTCCGTCCGTGGGGCGGATGGTGAGCCTGCCGGTCCACGTATCGAGCTCGTAGGAGCAGCCGGAGCCGATGGCGCCGACCCTCGGGGCCTCGCGGGGCGGCGCCGTGGCCAGCATGAGCGCGAGCGCCAGGCAGGCGGCGAGGGTCACCAGGCGAAGCGCCGTGAGGCCTAGGTGCCTTGGGGTGTCTCGACGGCCCTTCCGCGTGTCGGGGTCTCGGGGCTCCTGTGAGTCCATGGTCACTCCTCCGTCTCCCTCGTGGGGTCGGCCTCGGGCCGCGCGTGGCTCGCGCTGGCCCGCCACGTGCCCAGTATACGCCACGCGGGGCCTGCGGGCCGCAGGCGCCCCCGCTCCGCCGGCGCAATCACCCTGCGCGTTGGCTCGTGGGATGGCGTATGATGGTGCCAAAGGACGGCATGGCCGCGCGGCAGGCGCGCGGGCCTGAGGGAGGAGGAGGGCGCATGGACAGGCGCAAGGTCGGGAGGGCGCTCGTGCTGCTGGGGGCGGCCCTCCTCCTGGCGGGGGACATGCTCTTGCTCGCAGAGAGAACCTCCGCTCATGGGGAGATCCTTGGCGACGTGTGGCTCTGGGGGCTCGGGGAGGCCCTCTCGGAGGAGGGGGGCCACATAGGGGCGTACAAGCTGCTGGCAAACACGTTTGATCACGTTTACCTGCTCTGTGCGGCTGCCCTCGCGCCCCTGCTGCTGAGGGGGAGCGACGCGCGTTCCCTGGGGCTCCTGGCGGCGCACGTCCTCGGCTTCGCCTTCTACTTCATCCGCGAGTTCTCCCTCGTGACGGCCTGGAGTCTCCTCGTGGCCCTCGGGGTGGCCGCGCTCATCGCGGGGGCGGCGCTCCTTGCGCGTCGGCGCCCGCGCAGCGGGAGGGCGTCGGGGCGCTACGGCAGGGCCGCAGGCGACGTCACGTCGCTGGCGCTCGCGTTCCTGTCCGGCAACTACCTCTTCTCCGCCTGTTGCGTGGTGGCAAACGAGTTCTACGCCTCCGGGATGGCGAGGATGGCCGGGCAGGTGGGGCACCCCGTGGATCGGGCGTGGGTGGTCCGCTTCCTCGCCTACTTCGTCGTGACCTCGACCGTCCTGCTGCTCGCGGCCGTCGAGCGGCGAGGGGGACACGGCGAGGTGCGTCACGGGCGCGTGCCGCTCCTCGCGGCGGCGTGCGCGGCCCTGATCGCCCTGTCGTGTCTCGGCATCGTCGGTCGCTACCCCTACTACACCATCCCCCGCACGGCCCAGATGCTCGTCTGCCTCTGCGCCCTCTGCCTGGTCGGCGAGGCTCTCGAGCGCGTGGGCTCGCGGCTTGATGGGGAGGCCTCCCGCGCGGCCCCGGAGGGGGAGGCCGGGTAGGCGAAGCTGGGCTGGCCCTTGGCCCCGCCCAGGCGCCCCTACGGCGACGCTTGGGCCGCCTGCGGCCTGACGCAGGGCGCGCCATCAGCGAGGCCCTCTGCCCAGACTGCGCTTTTCCGTGAGGCGCCGGGCCCCAGGCCGAGGCCTGCGGGCCCTGGCGCAACCACCCGCCAGCCTGGCGGGGGGTTGCCCGAGCACGTTTGCCCAGTTGGGCCACTTTCCATAGTGCCCCGCAGGCTGGCGGGCGGTCGCGCCCCACGCCTCCCGGGCGGTGATGTAACGGAAAAGCGCATTCTGTGCGACGTGGGGGCCGCAGACTGCGCCTTTTCGTGAGGCGTCGGGCCGAGATGCGCCCCTCCGTGAGGCTGCACGCGGCCCCGGTTGCCGTCCCCCCTGCGCCTCCGCCCCCGTGGGCGAGGGTCGCATGGCGCCGGAGACAACCGCCGCGCGTGGGCGGCGGCCCATGGACTTCCGCAGTCGGGCGCAGGTCCATGGGGCAGGGGACGGCTTGGGCCTGTGTCCAGCGGGCTAAGGAAGTGCCGGGAGGTCAGGATGGTCCTCTTGCGGCGGGCCTGCTTGGGCCAGCTCCTCTTGGGCGTGCCGGTGCCGCCGAGCCCCATTGGGGCATCGGCCCCACGCGAGCCTCCGAAGGCTCGCCTTAGATCGTCTGCCTGCACCTCCCTGCATGTCCAACTTCTCTTTCGCGCCCCTACGGCGACGCTTGGGCCGCCTGCGGCGACACCAGCGACCTCCAGGCCCCGGGGGCCGTGTAGGTGTCGGCCACCCCCTGGCGAGAGGACGAGAGCTCGCCCAGTGTGAGCCACCTCTTGTCCCTCTCGGAGTGCCACCCCCAGCCGCCCACGCCCGCGGGGAGCGCCGTGTGCCTGTCGGCCGAGAGGACGCCCCCGCACCGCTCCCCGACCGCCAGCGAGGAGAGCGACGAGCAGCCCAGGAACATCCCCCACATGCCCTCGACCCCGGAAGTGTCCCAGCCGGAGAGGTCGAGGGAGGGAAGCGCGGCGCAGCCGGAGAACATGAAGTCCATGCGTGTGACCCGGGAGGTGTCCCAGCCCGAGAGGTCGAGGGAGGGGAGCGAGGAGCAGCCGGAGAACATGCAACCCATGCGTGTGACCTTCGAGGTGTCAAGGCGGGAGAGGTCGAGGGACGCGAGCGAGGAGCAGCCATCAAACATGTCACTCATGTCCATGACCCGCGAGGTTTTGAGCGACGGGAGATCGAGGGATCGGAGTGATGCGCAGCCGGAGAACATGTCTTTCATGTTTGTGACCTGCGAGGTGTCGAGCGGCGAGAGGTCGAGGGATCGAAGCGACGAGCAGTCGGCGAACATGCCCCACATGTCCGTGACCTGCGAGGTGTCGAGCGGCGAGAGGTCGAGGGATCGAAGCGACGAGCAGCCCTTGAACATGCCACTCATATCCGTGACCTGCGAAGTTTTGAGTGGCGAGAGGTCGAGGGACGAGAGCGACGAGCAGCCCCTGAACATGCCACTCATTTTTGTGACTTGCGAGGTGTCGAGCGGCGAGAGGTCGAGGGACGAGAGCGACGAGCAGTCCTCAAACATGCCGAACCCGATAGGGCTGCTCATGTCCGTAACCCTCGAGGTATCGAGCGGCGAGAGGTCGAGGGACGAGAGCGACGAGCAGCCCCAGAACATACCTCCCATGTCGGTGACTCGCGAGGTTTTGAGCGGCGAGAGGTCGAGGGAGGAGAGCGACGAGCAGTTGGAGAACATGCTTTTCATATCTGTAACCTGCGAGGTGTCGAGCGGCGAGAGGTCGAGGGAGGAGAGCGACGAGCAGCCCCAGAACATACCTCCCATGTCGGTGACTCGCGAGGTTT
>ERZ773099.1330-NODE-1330-length-18405-cov-9.018093_pt1 | contig 18405 bp, 19 predicted proteins | sample MGYA00511120_ERZ773099 | MGnify/ENA primary metagenome ERZ773099 (study PRJEB29015, sample SAMEA2738012) | human oral metagenome | biome: human oral; feature: human-associated habitat; material: dental | place: China | collected 2104 ...
CAAACTCACTTATGCTTGGAAATGTTATTGCTCAACATTTAACTGTTACTAGAAACTGGCCTTTGGCTTCAACAATTTCAGGTGCTTTAATAGTTTTAACAAGTATAGTTGTATGGCTATTTTCAAAATATGAAGAAAAAGAAAACAAAGTAGGTGAAAATAATGTCTAATAAGCTGGATAGAAGAAAAACATCTTTAATAATTTTTATTTTCACTATGATATTTTTTTATTTACCATTGATAGTATTGGTTATTTATTCTTTTAATGATGGTAAAGGAATGGTTTGGAATGGTTTTTCTTTAAGATGGTATAAAGAACTATTCAAACATTCTAGTAATATCTGGAAAGCATTTTATTATAGTATCTTTATTGCTCTTATTTCATCTTTTGTCTCAACAGTTATAGGTACTTTTGGTGCTATTGCTTTGAAATGGTTTGACTTCAAGGGTAAAAAGTATTTAAAAAATCTGAGTGTTTTACCTCTTGTAGTACCAGATATAATAATTGGAGTTTCACTTCTTATTATGTTTGCTACATTAAAATTTAAATTGGGAATTACAACAATTTTTATTGCACACACAACATTTAATATTCCCTATGTCTTATTTATAGTTCTTTCAAGACTTGATGAATTTGATTATTCTATTGTTGAAGCTGCCTATGATTTAGGAGCAACAAATAGACAAACTTTAACAAAGGTTATTATTCCTATGTTATTGCCAGCTATAATTTCAGCATTTTTAATGGCTTTAACATTATCTTTTGATGACTTTGTAATAACATTCTTTGTTTCAGGTCCAGGTTCTTCAACTTTACCACTTAGAATTTATTCTATGATAAGATTAGGAGTGTCTCCTGTTGTAAATGCTCTCTCTGTGATATTGATTGTTATCTCAATTTTGCTAACATTATCAACAAAGAAATTACAAAAAAATTTCATAAAATAGTTTTTTTTCTAAAAATGTAGTATAATAATAAAGTAGCTAAATAAATTTTAGGAGGTTTTGATGAAAAAAATATTTAAATTATTCAGTATTTTAGCTTTATCACTTATATTTTTAGTAAGTTGCAGCTCGCTAAAATCTACAATGAAATCTTTTACAAGTGTTTTTAAAAGTCCTACAAAATATAATAATGTAACTGTCACTTTTGTTACAACACAAGGAGAAATAACTTTCTTCTTATACCCAGAAGCAGCTCCTTTAACAGTTGCTAACTTTATTAACCTTGCAAAAAGAGGATTTTATGATAATACAAAATTTACTCGTTCTGTTGATAACTTCATAGTACAAGGTGGAGACCCTACTGGAACAGGAATGGGTGGACCAGGGTACACTATACCAGATGAATTTGTTGAATGGTTAGATTTCTATCAACCAGGAATGTTAGCTATGGCAAATGCTGGACCTAATACTGGTGGTTCTCAATTCTTCTTTACATTTGCTCCAGCTGATTGGTTAAATGGAGTACATACAGTTTTTGGTGAAGTTAGATCTGAGGGAGATTTCCAAAAAATTAGAAAGTTAGAAATGGGAGATGTTGTTAAAGAAGTTAAAATTTCTGAAAATGGAGATTTCATTCTATCTTTATTTAAAGATCAAGTTGAACAATGGAATAGTGTTCTTGATAGAGAATATCCTAATCTTAGAAAAGTTGCTATAAAGGATCCTGATCCTAAAGATGTGGAAGCTTATAAGGAAGAATTAGAAAAACTTTATACTAAAAAACAAAAAGATGACAGTAATTTTGAATATCCTATAACTAAATTTATTAGAAAGGTATTCAATAAAGCTGGTGGATATACTCCAAAAGCTTCTGTAATTAGTAATTAGTAATATTATAAAAAAGGATTAACTTTTGTTTTTAGAAAAGTTAATCCTTATTTTTATTATTTATTTTTTATTCTACAAAGCCTTGTACAAAAGTCTTAATAAACCAAACTGTTGCAGGTTGATAGATTATATCTACTAAGAATGCTCCAACTATTGGTACTATCATCATGGCTTTTCTTGACATTCCATATTTTTCATTTATTGCTGTCATATTAACTATTGCAGAAGGTGTTGCTCCAAGACCATGTCCACATAGTCCTGAACACATTACTGCTGCATCATAGTTAGAACCTAGTATTCTAAATACAACAAAGTAAGCTATAATTATCATAAATATAACTTGACAAGCAACTACTAAAAGAACTCCACCTATTAATCCTGAAAGTTCCCAAAGTTTTAAAGTCATAAGTGCAAGTGATAAATATAAATTAAGCATAACATTACCTATACCATCAACCAATGAGAAATTAAAATTATATGTATGAGTTTTTTCATTTATATTTCTTACTATAACTGCTACAAACATTGAACCTACATAAGAAGGAAAATCCATTTTTATAAGTTTTCCTATTAAAGTTGAAATATAACTACCTATTGCCATACAAAGTAAAATTACAACAACATTTTTTATTATATCTAAATCTGATAGTTTCACTCCCTTATCTGTATTTATTTCTGTTACAGATTGATCAAAATTTTCATTATTATCAGGTCTTAAATTATTTTTTTCTATCAATCTTCTACCAAGAGGACCACCTATTAAAACAGCTGTTATAAGTCCAAATGTTGCAGCTGCTGCCCCAACTAATGGTGCACTTTCATAACCCATTTTTGCAAAAGTTCCTCCATAAGCAAGTGCTGCTCCATGTCCACCTATCATTGATATTGCACTTGAAAGTAATGCATAAGGTGCTTCCAAACCAGTTATTTTTGTTATAGTTATTCCTATTATATTTTGGAAAATTGATATTATTCCACAAGTAAGCCAGTAAATTATTAAAAGTTTTCCACCTTTTTTTAGTAAGCTAAAACTTGCACCTAATCCAACAGTTGTAAAAAATGCTAGCATAAATGTTGATTGAAAAATATTTTCAAAGTTAAATTTGAATGTACTACTAATATGTCCTAACCAAGTCAAAAACATAAATAAAAATCCTCCAACTACTGGTGCAGGTATACAATATTTATTAAGTATAGTCACTCTTTTATTGATTGAATAACCCATAATCAATAATAAAGCTGCAAGTGCCAATGTTGTAGTTGAATTTAAATTGATATTTAATATCCCTTCAATAGTTTCAAAATCCATAATTTTACCTCCTATCCATTTTTTACTTCGTTAATAAATAATAACATTTTTATATAAAATTGGCAATGGTAAAGTTAATATTTTATTATTCTTCCATATAATTATAAAACATATCGTTTAATAAAAGAAAAATTATAAGAAAAAACTATATTTTACAAAAAAATTAATTGACAAATAATCGCAGTTATTTTATAATCTTATTATAAAAAATAATAAATATTATTTTTTATATATAATTTATATAATTAAATATAAGAGGTAAATATGGATAAGTTGGATATAAAAAAAAGAAGAGTTATGATGTATTTTATAGAAGCAACTCAAGACTTAATTTTAAATGAGGGGATTGAAAATTTATCAATAAAAAAAATAGCGGATAAAGCAGGTTACAATACTGCAACCATTTATAACTATTTTGAAGATTTAGAGGAACTTATTTTATATAGTTCAGTGGATTACTTAAAGATTTATTTAAAAGATTTAAGAAATGAAATAAGCTCTGATATGAAAGCTATAGAAATATATGAAACAATTTATAAGGTCTTTGTTCATCATTCTTTTGAAAAACCTGAAATTTTTCATACATTATTCTTTGGAAAATATAGTTATAAACTTGAAAAAATAATAAAAAAATATTATGAAATATTTCCAGATGATATTACTGGGCAAAATGATATAACAAAGTCTGTGTTAGTGGAAGGAAATATACATAATAGAGATATTCCTGTAATAAAGCAAATGATAAAAGAAGGTAGTATTTTAGAAGAAGAAGCTCCCTATATAATGGAAACAATAGTTAGAGTTCATCAAAGTTACTTAGAAAATATTTTACAACAAAGAGAACAAATTTCCTTAGAAGAACATAAAATTAAATTTTTTAAAATTTTTAATTTTTTATTAAAAAGAAATAAGAAATAAATATTGTAGATTTTTATTTATAAAGTTTTATATTGTAATTCTTAAAAGGAGGAAAAAATGGCATATAAAAGTGTTGAAGATTTAAGAAAACATAGAGTTTTTTATAACTTTTTAGAAATATCTAAAATTCCAAGACAGACATTTTTTGAAAAAGAAATAAGTGACTTTATCTTAAATTGGGCAAAAAATTTAGGTTTAGAGGTTCATCAAGATAAAAAAAACAACCTTTTAATAAGAAAACCTGCAAGTTCAGGATATGAAAACAAAAAGCCCATTGTTATACAAGCACATATAGATATGGTATGTGAAAAAAGACCAGAAGTTAAGCATGATTTCAGAAAAGACCCTATAAAACTTGTATTAGAAGGAGATATTTTATCTACTGGAAATAGAACTACATTAGGTGCAGATGATGGTATAGGTGTTGCTATGGCTATGGCTGTACTTGAAGATAAAAATTTAAAACATCCTCCAGTTGATGTAATACTTACTACTGCTGAAGAAGAAGATATGAGTGGTGCATTAAATATTGATAAATCTTGGTTTAATACAAATAGATTAATAAATATAGACCACATTGTTGATACTGAAATAATTGCAGGTAGCTGTGGTGGAATAGGTGTAGATTTAAAATTCCCTGTTGAATATACAAAGAAAACAGATAACTACAAAGGATATAAAATTAAAATTTCTGGTTTAAGAGGTGGACATTCAGGAGAAGATATACATAAGGGTAGAGCAAATGCAAATGTTTTACTAGCTAATCTTTTAAATCTTTTAAGAGAAAAAATAAATTTCTTGATTTCTGATTTAAAAGGTGGAAATTTCAGACTTGCAATTCCAAGAGAAGCCCATGTTACAGTAGCTTTAGAAAAAAAAGACATAGATACTTTAAAAAATATAGTGAAAAATTTTGAAAGTGAAGCTAAGAAAATTTATGAAGAAACTGCTGTAGATTTAAAAATTGAAGTTTCTGAAGAAAACTTAGCAGAAAATTTACTTTCTAAAACTACTGTTGATAAGATTATAGATGCTATAATTTTATCTCCTAATGGCATATCTAGCATGATAGGAAGTTTAAATGTTGTTGAAAGTTCATGTAATTTAGGTGAAGTGTATATAAAAGAAAATCATATTTACTTGGTTACAGAAATAAGAGCAACTTTTGATAAAAATAGAGATTATATCTATAATAAGATTGCATTAATTGGAAAATATTTGGGAGGAGAGCTTAGAACCTTTTCTGCATATCCAAGTTGGGTCTACAAAGCTCACTCAAATCTTAGAGATACAGCTAATAAAGTCTATTCAGAAATGTTTGGAGAAAATATAAAAACTCTTGCTGTCCATGCAGGTTTAGAATGTGGATGTTTTGTAGATAAAATTCAAGGAGATATGGATGCAATTTCAATAGGTCCTAATGCTTGGGATTTACATTCACCTAATGAGAGGTTAAGTGTATCTTCAACTGAAAAAGTTTATAAGTTTTTAACTAAAGTTCTTGAAAACTTAGAATAATATGTGAAATTTAAAATATAAGGAGGAGTTTTTATGCATCCAGCAATGGCGTTTTTTATCTTAATGGCATTTTTAGCATTAGGGGAGTTTGTTTCAGTAAAGACAAGAGCTATAGTCCCTTCAATCTTAATTTTCTTGATTTTACTTCTAGCAGGAGTATGGGGTGGATTTTTACCAAAAGAAATTATAGATTTAGGTGGATTCTCTGAAGCAATGACAGAAGTTATAATGGTAGTTATAGTTGTTAATATGGGAAGTTCATTGAGTTTGGATTCTTTAAAGAAAGAATGGAAAACTGTTTTAATTGGGCTTGGAGCAATAGCTGGAATAGCTGCTGTTATTCTTCCAATAGGAAGTATGATATATGATTGGCAAACAGCAGTTGTTGCTGCACCACCAATAGCTGGAGGTTTCGTTGCTGCATTTGAAATGTCTAAGACATCTCTTGCAAAAGGATTACCTCATTTATCAACAATAGCTTTACTTTTACTAGCTCTACAAGAATTTCCAGTTTATTTCATTTTACCAGGTTTATTAAGATCTGAAACTTTAAGAAGATTGGATTTATTTAGAAAAGGTGAATTAAAGGCAGTAGCAGCTGAAGAAGAAATAACTAAAAAGAGACTTATCCCAACTATACCTGAAAAATATATGGATACTTCTACTTATCTAGCTCTTTTAGGTTTTGTTGGTATGTTAGCAATTCTGGCTTCAATGTTTTCAGGAAAAATTTTTTATAGTTTTGGAGTTGATTTTAAAATTTCTCCTACAATATTTGCATTATTCTTTGGTATTATAGCTGGAGAAATAGGATTATTAGAAAGAAAATCTTTACAAAAAGCTAACTGTTTCGGTTTCTTCGTTGTAGCATCTGTAGTTGGAGTTATGGGTGGACTAGTAAATAGTTCTATGGAAGAAATACTAGCTTTAATCGTACCTCTAGTTGTTTTAATATTCTTAGGAATTATAGGAATGGCTATAGGTGGAATAATTGTTGGAAAATTATTAAAACTTACATGGCAAATGTCTTTTGCTATAGCTCTAAACTGTTTAATAGGTTTCCCAGTAAACTTCCTATTAACTAATGAAGCTATAAATGTCTTAGCAAAAACAGAAGAAGAAAAAGATTTCTTAACTAATACAATGGTTCCAACTATGCTAGTTGGAGGATTTACTACTGTAACTTTAGGTTCAGTTGTATTTGCTGGAATATTAACAAACTTCTTATAAGAATATTTAAAGTAAAATAATAAAGAAGGCTGTTGCAAATTTAGATTTATTTAATTGTTAAAATGCAACAGTCTTTTTGTATAAAAAGGAATAGTCAAATGAAAAATAATAGTAAGGCATATTTTTTGATAATAGCAGCTGTAATAATATGGAGTCTAAGTGGTTTATTGGTAAAAGCTGTAAATGTTGATCCTCTTTGGATAAGTCTAATCAGATGTTTAGGAGGAGGAATTTTTTTATTGCCCTATATATTCAAGGAAAAAATTTATCCAATGAAAAATATTCTTTTTGGTGGAATATTTATGGCAATATTTTTACTGTCACTTACAATAACTACAAGAATTTCAAGCTCAGCCATGGCTATATCAATGCAATATACAGCTCCTATATATGTAATAGGTTATGGTTTTTATAAAAGTAAAGAGATAAAATTTGAAAAATTTATAGTGTTTTTACTTATCTTTGCAGGAATAATTTTCAATTCAATAACTAGTATGAATGGTGGTAATTGGTGGGCAATAGTAAGTGGAATAACAATAGGGCTTGCCTTTGTTTTTTATTCATATAATTTACAGAAAGTAAAAAAAGGAAATCTTTTAGGAATAGTAGCTCTTATAAATATTATTTCAGCAATATTTTATGGAGTTCTTCTTGTATTTAGATATAGTCCCCCACCATCAAATTTTAGTGAAATACTTGTTTTAAGCATTTCAGGTGTTGTTATATCGGGAATATCTTATGCTTTGTATGGAAAAGGTTTAAGAGAAATATCTATGGAAAAAGCTATGATAATTTGTTTAGCAGAACCTGTTTTAAATCCTTTATGGGTTTATTTAGGTAAGGAAGAAATCCCATCAATGACAACTGTTATAGGTTCAACACTTATACTTTTAAGTGCAATTGTAGATATTACTTTTTCAATAAAAAATAATAAAAAAGCTAAAAAATTATCAACACATAGCTAAGAAAAAACTGTTACAAATTAATGATAAAAATCATCAGTTTGTAACAGTTATTTTTAAATTAAATTATTGAATTCTATTCAAATTGTACAACTAATGAAGCATCATGAACAATTTTCTTTTCTCTATCCATAGAAGCAACTGCTCTTATTACCCATTGTCCTGCTCTTGAAGGAACAAATGCAAACACTCCATTATCATCAGTAAATACTCTTAGGCTTGTTTTAGGAGCTTCTTTATTAGCTGTCCAAGTATTGTTAGTCATATCTATTTTTCCATTTATAAAGTCTACATCTATTCTTGCATTCTTTATAGGTTTTCCATCTTTATCAACAAATTTTGCTCTAAATACATTTTCTTTCCAAGCATTAACAGGATTTACTAATGGTACTATTTCATTATGTCCTGGAGCTACTCTTTGATTATAGTCTGAACCTGCTGAATCCTTTGTAATTATTAATTTTTCAACTGGGTTAAACATAAATCCTGAGTCTTTTGTATTTCCACTATCCATTACAAATACCCAGCTTCCTCCACCTTTTAAGCCATCTTCAGCAGTATAAACAGCATCAAGTGCCACATGTTCTCCATTTTTTGTTTTTAAAGTTCCAATTTTTATCTTAGATAATAAATCTGTTTTTACTCCATCGTGAACTACAAAAAATGCCTTAGGCATATGAGTTTTCCCATCAACAGTTGCAATACTTATAGGTTCTGCTTCTGGTCCTTCAGCTGGATGTCCTAAAACTGCTTTCATTTTAACTTCTTTTTGATTACTTACATCTAAATTAGATGTGTAAAGAAAATGATCATGTGCAAATAGATTTGCTGCTAATAAAATACTTCCAATTAAAACTAAACTTTTTTTCATTTGATACCTCCATATATTTTTAATATTTTAAGTAATTTATTAATAATTCTTAGTACCTTTTAACCTTATTATTTTTCCATCATTAATTCTTTCCATTCTCCAAAATCAAAACTTGCTGTTGCTTTATCCCAGTTAGCTTTTTCACCAGCTGTTAAAGCAGGTCCTTTTTTACCAATAACATGTCCTTCTCCTGCATTAAAATACACTTCATATTTGTCAGTTGCAGGTTTTGGTAAAGTTAAACTATTCTTAGCATCTAATTTTCCTTTATAAATAATTTCTTTACCTTTAAAAGTTTCTTCTGGTCCATTATATGCCTTATCTTTTACAACTATGATTTCTACACCTTCAGCAGAAGCTCCATTTGAAAATCCACCTTCAATATACACAGTTCCATCTCCATTGTCATCAACAGAAATTAATGGTGCATGTGCAAATACAACAACTGACATTAAAACTCCAATAATTAAAACTAAAAACTTTTTCATTTTTTCCTCCTATTTTGCTAATGCTTCAATTAAATTATCTGTATTTTCTTTAAATCCTTTTAATATAGCTTCTGGTTCCATTTTTCCATCTTTATCCATAGGTATATCCAAAGTATTTATAATAACAAATTCTCCACCTGCATCTTTTAATGCTTTTATAACATTTTTCTTTAACCATCTATCAGAAACAACAACTTTTATTCCCTTATCTTTTATTAATTTAGCAACATTTTCAGCAGTTACACTATCATAGTCTACATATTCTGTGTATATATTCATATCATTTAGAAAATATTGTAAATTTTCACTTAAAGATATAACTTCTGAATTTCCTACTGAAAGTAATTTTTCATTGGCTTCATTCTCAATTTTTAATAAATCAGCAGTAAATTTTGTTATATTCTTTTCTATCTTAGCCTTATTTTTAGGGTATAATCTTATTAAATCTCTACCTATAATATTTGCCATTCTAACTAAATTTTTACTTCCCATCCAGATATATGGATTTACTTTTCCATTTGAATAATCACTGAAAAATATAGTTGTCATCTTTTCATCATAAGGATGACTTGCATCAATTTCAACAATATTTATCTTATTCATTCTTGCCTTACCATAGATTACATCTTCTGGCCATACTTTTGCTATGTCAACAACTGCCTGAGCTTTTTTAGCAATAGCCAAATCAAAGCCTTCTTCCCTTATAGAATCCTTAGACATAGTCATAGACACATCTGAACCAAAAGGAGTATAGACTTTGATATCTGTTCCCTTAGTTAAATAACTTGTCAAAGAATACAACGGTTGTATAGATGTAATTACTATATTTTCAGCAAAACTAAATGAACCTATAATTAACATCAAAATAAACAATAGTTTTTTCTTCATTTTATTCTCCTTCTGCAAAGTTTTTAAATAGCATTCTTACAACAGTAGTAATAATAAAGATAACTGATGAAATCAATATTATTGCTCCACCTGATGGAATTGATATATCAAAATGTATGGGTAAGTATACCCCTAATAGACAGCTGATAAGAGCAAAAATTACCGAATAGCTTACAAAACCTTTTATAGATTTTGATAAATTTTTTGCTGCTGCTGCTGGAATTAAAAGTAATGCTTCCACAAGTATTGAACCAATTATTTTTACTGATGCTATTGTAATAATGGTAACTATTATTATAAAAATATATTCTATCAGTTTTACATTTACACCTCTTACTATTGCTAAGTTTGGATTAAAACTTGCAAGTAACATTCTATTCAAATAAGGTATCAAAACAAAACCAATTATTATAGCTGATATAACTAGAATATAGATATCTGTATCATTTACTGTAAGTATAGAACCAAATAGTATACTTTCTAAAGCATGTGAATTTACCTTAGCTGATACATAAATAAGTAGAGAACCTCCCAATGCTATGGATATTGAAAGGAAAACTCCTATTAAGGTATCAGATGACATTTTAGTTCTATTTTTTGTATAATTTATTACTAAACCAAATAATATACAATAGGTAAAAAGTGAAATATATGGTGCTGAAAAAGGTTCTCCTAGTAGTACACCAACCGCTATCCCTGTCATAGCAGCATGTCCTACTGCTTCTGAAAAGAAAGCCATTTTTTTTGTAACTACCATAGTCCCAATTCCCCCAAGTATTGGTCCTATAAGTAATGCACATATCATTGCATTAATAACAAAACCATACTTAAAAGAAGATGGAATATCTCCTTGTTCAGCTAAATTCATTAAGAAATTTCTAAAACTTTCTAACATTTTCTCTCCTACAACTTAATTTATTCGAAAATTCTCATTATCTTATCTTCTTTTAATTCTTCTTTTGGATCTCCACTGAATATCATTCTTTTCTTTATACAAGTAACAGTGTCTGCTAACTCTTTTACTTGAGCTAGATTATGGTGTATCCAAAGAATTGTTATACCTTCTTCTTTTAATTCTTTTATGATTTCTTTGAAATAATCTTCTCCTGCCTTATCTATACCAGTTAAAGGTTCATCTAAAATTAAAAGATTAGGTCTTGGAAAAAGAGCCTGAGCTAATAGCACTCTTTGTCTTTCTCCACCTGATAAATTTCCCAATAATCTTTTTTTCTTTTCATAAACTCCTAATTTTTTTAGAAGATTATCAACTGTCTCTTTATGTTTTTTAGATATACCAAGGAAACAAGGTCTAGTTTGATTAGTCATAGCCATGAAATCTTCAACAGTAATAGGCAAAGTTCTTTCAAAGTCTAAAACTTGAGGAACATATCCAATCACTTTATCTTTTTCATAATTCATTTCTATGTGACCTGTAAAAGGCATTTGTCCTAGTATACATCTTAATAGTGAAGTTTTCCCTCCACCGTTAGGACCTACAAGGCAATGAACTTCTCCTGCTTTAACAGTCAAATTAATATTCTCTAAAATCTCATTTCCTGATAGAACTAAATTTAAATCTTTTATTTGAATTTCAAGTCCACTCATTATTTCTTTCCTTTTTTAGCTGCTACGTCTTTAATTGCTTTTACAACTTCATCTAAGTCAATTTTAATAAATTTTTCAAAGCCATCTAGTTCATAAGCACCGTTTGTCATATGAGATAGGGATCTAACTTCAACACCTGTTTCTTTATGGATAGTATCTACGAATTTATTGTTAAAGTTCTTTTCACCGAAAATTATGTCTATCTTTTCATTTTTAATTATTTTAATAACTTTTTCTAAGTCTGCTGCACTTGGTTGAGCTCCGTGAGATGGTTCTATAACTGCCTTAACGTCTATACCAAATTCAGATAATAGATAGTCATATCCACCATGTAGAGTTGCAACTCTTATATCAATATTTCCTAACTTTTTAACTTCATTTAAAGCATCTGCTTTTAATTTTCTTAATTTTTTAGCATAGTCTCTTGAATTCTTTAAGTAAAATTCTTTGTTAGCTGGATCTATTTCTCCTAATTCTTTAGCTATATTATACACTTGTTGAATTGAAGTTGTTATAGAGATAAAAGTATGAGGGTTCATAACTTTTTCTCCTCTTATTGAACCTGCTATAGGCATTAAAGAAACATTTTTATTTGCATAAATAACTTTTATTTCTTTTTTTCTATCTGCTGCATTTAAAATATCAAAGATAAATTCATCATGCCCTACTCCATTTACTACAAGGACATCTAATTCATTAATTCTTTTGATATCTTCAGGTTTTGGTTGATAACTATGAGAATCATATTTATCTAGTCTTACAACTGGAATAACTTCTGCCTTATCTTTTACTGTATTAGCTACGAAACTGTAGTAAGGTTGTAAAGTAACACCTATTTTTAATTTATCTTTTGCCATAACTGAAAAACTAAAAATTAACATTAAAATCGCCAATAACTTTTTGTACATTTAATACCTCCATTATTTCTTAGTTCTATTTTTATTTTTATTCTTAACATATTTAATAGCACTTACAACTTCATCTAGGTCAACTTTGATAAACTTTTCAAAGCTATCAGCTCTGTAGGCACCTGTTGTTAAGTGTTCTAACTTTCTAACCTCTATTCCTGTTTCATTCTTAATTATAGACACATATTCATCACTATAGTTCTTTTCTCCAAAAATTACTTCTATCTTTTCTTTCTTTATTTTTTCTATCATTTTTTGAAGTGATGACATACTTATTTGTGAACCATGAGTTGGTTCTAAAACTGCTTTAACATCTATTCCAAATTCAGATAATAGATAATTGTAACCTCCTAAGAAAGTAGCAACTCTAACATCTGTCCCATTTACATCTTGAACTTCTTTTAAAGCATCTGTTTTTAATTTTCTTAATTTTTTTACATATTCTCTTGAATTAGCAAGATAGAAATCCTTATTCTTAGGATCTAACTTTATTAATTCTTTTGTTATATTATGTACCTGTTGAATTGCAGCAGTTATAGATATAAAAGTATGTGAGTCCATAATCTTTTCATTACCTAGTGTACCTGCAACTGGCATAAGTGAAACATCTTTATTAGCATTGATAACAATAGGTTTCTTTTTCTTATCCACTGCATCTATTATTTTATACACAAATTCATCATGTCCTACACCATTTACAACAATGGCATCTACCATTGAAGCTCTCTCTATATCTTCAATCTTAGGCTGATAAGTGTGAGAATCAAAACCTTCTGCCTTTACTATTGGGATAACTTCTGCTCTATCCTTTACTATATTTGCTACAAAGCTATAGTAAGGTAACAAAGTTATGCCTATTTTCAGTTTTTCTTCTGCCATCGCTAAAACATTTAATACCAAAAACATTAAAACTAATATTTTTTTCATTTTTGCCTCCTATTTGGCAATGTACTTCTGTCTTTCATCATTACCTGTATAGGGAACTATTTTTTTCATTATATGTTCGTATTTCTCAAAGTTCTTTTCTACATCTTCAAAGCTAACTTTATCTTTCATATAGAAAATATCACTTTCATCTATATTTGCATCATTGAACTTTATAAGGAAAGTTCCAATCTTTTCATTTCCTATACCAACATAGTAATCTTCATTGTCATGTTTAATTTTTTTCCATTCCATTGCTCCTCTTTGCTCCCAAGTTACATCTTTGAAGTAAGGTGGAATTTCTTCTGTCACTAAATCTTCTATTTCAGGTAAAGCATTATTTTCTGCTTTTATTTGAGAAATATCTACTAAAGAATTTTTTATATCAGAGTATAGACCCAATTCTATATTATCTAAAACTTCATAAGAAATTATTTCATTCTCTTGTAAATCTATTTCATAGTCAGTTCTATGTCTAATTTTTAAAGCTATACCTGCTAAAAGAATCAGGACAACAAAAGCTAAAATAAGGAATATATTTTCCTTTTTTGAGCTAAGTGGTTTTACAACATAAGTATTAATTTTTATCACCTCATTCTGAATTAAGTTAACTATAATTGTCTTATATATAGTATCATACTTTCTTAAATTTTGAAAGAAAAACTAATTTCTTTTATAAATTTTTTTTAGAAAATTATTTTTACTTTGATTAGCTTAATTTATTAAAAATAAGAAAGTTGGAATAAAACAAAAAAGACTATTGTAAAATAATTATAAAATTATATCAATTTACAATAGTCTATTTCTTTTAATTTTTAATCTTAATTACTTATTACAGATTCTCTTGGAGTATATCCTCCAACTTTATTAAATACACCTCTAATAAATTTAGTTATAGGGTATTCAAAAGTATCTTGGTTTTTCTTTTCTTTCTTAGTGTATAAGTTATCTAATTCTTCTTTGTATGCTTCAACTTCTTGAGCTGTTACATCTCTTACAGGATATTTTCTTAAATTAGGATATTCTCTATCAAGTACTCTGTTCCATTCTTCTACTTGAGGTTTAAATAGAGCTAAGATAAAGTCTCCATTATCAGAAATTCTAACTTCTTTTATAACATCACCCATTTCTAGTTTTCTAACTTTTATTGCATCTCCTTCTGAACGAACTTCACCAAAGATAGTATGCACTCCATTTAACCAATCTGCTGGTGCAAATGTCATAAAGAATTGAGAACCACCTGTGTTAGGTCCTGCATTTGCCATAGCAAGCATTCCTGGTTGATAGAAATCTAACCATTCAACGAATTCATCAGGTATAGTATAACCTGGTCCACCCATTCCTGTTCCAGTAGGGTCTCCACCTTGTACCATGAAGTTTTCAACTGAACGATTGAATTTTGTATTGTCATAGAAACCTCTTTTTGCAAGGTTGATAAAGTTAGCAACTGTAATAGGAGCTGCTTCTGGATAAAGATAGAATGTAATTTCTCCTTGAGTAGTAACGAAAGTTGCTGTTACATTGTTGTATTTAACTGGATCTTTAAATACACTAGTTACTGATTTCATTGTAGATTTTACAGAACTACAGCTCACTAAAAAAATAAGTGATAGCCCTATAATGCTTAATAATTTAAATAATTTTTTCATCAAAACCTCCTAAATTTACTTAGTCATAATTATTATACTACATTTTAAGAAAAAAAACTATTTAATGAAATTCTTTTGTAATTTTTTTGTTGATAATGTCAATAAAATTGAGATAGCTATCAACAAAACTGATAGAGCATTTACCACTGGAGAAACTCCAAGTCTTATCATAGAGTATATTCTAAGTGGCAGAGTTGAAGAACCAGGACCTGAAACAAAGAAAGTTATTACAAAGTCATCAAAAGATAATGTTAATGCCATTAAGAATGCTGACATTATTGCTGGCAATAACATTGGAATGATAACTTTTGTTAAAGTCTGTCTATTTGTTGCTCCTAAATCATAGGCTACTTCCACAACTGAATAGTCAAATTCATCAAGCCTTGAAAGTATAATAAATAAAACATAAGGGATATTAAAAGTTGTATGTGCTATAAATATTGTTGTAATCCCTAGTTTAAATTTCACTGTTGCAAACATTATAAGAAGAGATACTCCTATTATAATATCTGGTACAACAAGTGGTAAAATACTTATATTTTTTAAATATTTTTTACCTTTAAAGTCAAACCATTTTAAAGCTATAGCTCCAAATGTTCCTATAATTGTTGAAACAAATGATGAAATCAAGGCAATAAATATACTGTAATAAAAAGCCTTCCATATGTTGCTTGAGTGTCTAAATAATTCCTTATACCATCTTAAAGAAAAACCTTGCCAAGCCATACCCTTTCCATTATTAAAAGAATAAATAACCAGAACAGCAAGTGGTAAGTAAAAAAATATCATAGTCAAAACAAAAATTACAAAAGATGTTTTTCTTCTATCTAGTTTATTTGACATTTTTTTCACCTACTTTGTTTTCTTTTTCTTCATATTTTGAAAATAACCAAAGAACTATACTTGTTAGAACTATTAAAGCTCCTGAAATAGTTGAAGCTAGAGGCCAGTTTCTTGTAACTGTTAAATGTTGTGCTATAACGTTTCCTAGCATCAAAGAATTTGTTCCTCCAACCAATTTAGGTACTGCATAAGAACCTAAAGCTGGTATCAAAGTGAAAATAGTTGAAGTTATTATTCCTGCCTTGATATTAGGAAGAAATACTTTTCTAAAAGCTTGGAAGTTAGTTGCTCCTAAGTCTCTTGCTGCATCTAAAAGCGAAAAGTCAAACTTTTCTACCACCGCATACAGAGGTAAAATTGCAAAAGGTAGACTTGTATACACTGAGATTACTACAACAGCTGGAACATTGTATAGCATCTTTATAGGCTCATTAATTAGATGAAATTTCATGAGAAAGTGATTAATAAAACCATTGTTACCTAAAAGAGCTATCCAAGAATATATTCTAACTAAAAAATTTGTCCAAAAAGGTATGATTATTAAGAACAGAAGTTCCTGTTTATGTCTTGACCTAGCTATATAATATGAAATCGGTATAGCTATTAAGACAGTAAAAATAGTTATTAATATTGAAATGTATATAGTATTTACAAGTATAGTTAAAAATACCTTATCTGTAAATATATTAAATGTTTCAAATGATAATTTAAACTCCACTCCACCATAGGTGCTTCTTTTCAAAAAAGAATAAGAAAGAATAATTAAAATAGGAATAAGAAAAAATAAAGTCAACCAAATATTTATTGGTAAAGAATAACCTAATCCTAATTTACTATTTTTTTTCACTTTCCACCTCCACTAGATAGCCGTCAAAGGCATCCCATGTGATGTATGCATCTTCATCCCACCATATTGCTTTTTCATCATTATCATCGAAAAAGGCAGCATGTTGTAAGAAGATCTTAAATTTTAAGTTCTTATTATTTTTTAGATGAACATAATATTTACTTTGGAAACCTGAATATATATATTCATCAACATAAACAGCCACACTGTTTATACAATTTTTAGACTTAGTTATTTCATTCTTAGAAAGTCTAATTTTTTCAGGTCTTAGAGAAACAGTAACCTTATCTCCAATTTGTACCTTCTTATCTTGCTCTATTATTATTTCTCCTATACCTTCTAAGTCTATCTTCGCTAATTCTTCATTTATTATTCCTGTTACCTTTCCACTGAAGAAATTGTTTTCTCCTAGGAAATCAGCAACAAAGGTATCTGCTGGTGCTTCATAAACTTCAGCAGGTGTTCCTACTTGTAGAACTTTTCCAGCATTCATAACTGCTATTCTATCTGATATTGATAGAGCTTCTTGTTGATCATGAGTTATGAAGATAAAAGTAATTCCAACTTCATCATGAATTAAATCTAGTTCTATCAAAAGATTTTGTCTTAATTTTGCATCAAGTGCCGATAAAGGTTCATCTAGTAATAAAACTCCTGGCTTATTTATCAAGGCTCTTGCTATTGAAACTCTTTGTTGTTGTCCTCCTGATAATTGACTAACTTTCTTTGTACTATGTTCATCTAGTCCAACAAGTTTCAAATATTTCATAACTTCTTCATTTATTGTTTTTTCATCTGTCTTTTTTATCCTTAAAGGAAAAGCAACATTTTCAAAAACATTTAAATGAGGAAAAAGAGCATATTTTTGAAATATTGTATTTACGTTTCTAAGATTTGGTGGTAGGTCAACTATATTCTCATCACCAAGATATATAGCTCCACTATCTGGAGAAATAAAGCCAGCTATCATTCTTAATAAGGTGGTTTTACCACAACCAGATGGCCCTATAATAGAAAAAAATTCTCCTTGTTCTATTGTTAAGTTAATATCTTTTAAAATTTGAACTCCATCAAAACTTTTGTTAACATTAACTATTTTTATATCTTTTTTTTCCAATTCCTTTTTTACCTCCAATTCCTATATTATCTTTATATTTTAGCATTTAATAATAATATTTTCAAATCTATTATTTATCTAGCGAAAAAATAAAATGTAAATTAAAATTCAATATAATTTAAAAAAATTATAATTTTACTTTCTCAAAAAAAATATATATAATATTTCAAAATAAATTCTTATTAATTTTTTAGGGAGGTTGAATGGATAAATTAATTTCTTTAGCTATTGTTTTGTTGCTTTATGGAATTTGTAAAATATTAGAGCATTTTCATCTTTTTAATTTTCTTCAGATTATTCTTGTTTTTTTAATGTTTGCTGCTTTCTTATATGGAATTTCCCCTAATATGGGAAATCGGATTAGTAAATATCATGAAATTCACTTTTTAAAAGAAAAATGATAAAGAATAGCTTGTTTCTACTAAAAGATTAGCAATAAAAAAGAGGCTGTTGCAAATTCATAAAAAGTAAAAAATAGTTCGTTACTGAGTAAAT